>Ga0209737_10000442_pt1 | contig 34496 bp, 32 predicted proteins | sample TergutCu122P3_FD_187284 | JGI IMG/M metagenome (GOLD analysis project Ga0209737, IMG submission 187284) | Cubitermes ugandensis P3 segment gut microbial communities from Kakamega Forest, Kenya - Cu122 P3 (SPAdes) (version 2) | ecosystem: Host-associated > Arthropoda: Insects > Digestive system...
AGGTTACTATCAGAGCGGAATGTTCATGTGAAAGAGTATTATCGGCTTAAAAAAGATACGAAAAATATTGAAATAATTAGTCGTGAAATAATAAAGATGGTGTCTGGGATTGATATTACAAAGCAAAATAATAAAACAATAGATATTGGGTTATAAATTCAATCGAAAGTTGGAATTATCAAAAACACGAAATTATTATGTTGATTGCAAGAATTGGTAATGCAAACCTAGCATTATCATAATATATTTGCTATACTTGAATAGGTATATCAAAACATAAAGGAAACGGAAACATGGCATTTAATGAAGATACACGAGTAAAAATACCGGCAATACTTCACTTGACACAACTGGGTTATACATATGTGTCTCTTAAAAGTGCCAACCGAGATTCTGAAACAAATATCTTTACCACGATATTTAACGAAAGCATACACCGTATAAATCAAGATAAGGATTTTGAATCATCAGCACTTATAACCGAATTAAAAAACCTTCTTGATTATGATGATTTAGGTCGGGCATTTTATTATCGATTGCTTTCTTCAACTGGAATAAAGCTAATAGATTTTACGGATTTTGATAATAACAGTTTCAATGTATGCACAGAGCTAACTTATAAAAATGGTGACGATGAGTTTCGTCCAGATATAACAGTTCTAATTAATGGTATACCGCTTGTTTTCATTGAAGTAAAAAAACCGAATAATATTGATGGCATTTTAGCAGAACGCAAACGGATAAATACACGTTTACAAAATAAAAAATTCAAACGCTTCTTAAATGCAACGCAGTTCATGATTTTCTCAAATAATATGGAGTATGATAACGATTCATCAGTACCCTTGCAAGGGGCATTTTATTCGTCAGTTTCGAAAGAAGCAGTATTCAATTGTTTCCGCGAAGAAGATACATCAATATATAATAAAGTTATTATTCTTGATGAAGGAGATGAAAAATTCGTTCTTAAGGATAATAATTTAGTGGCGATTAAAAACTCACCAGAATATATTACCAACAAATCTGTTGCTAAGCCGACAAATCGTATCTTATCTTCTTTGTTAAACCGAGAGCGGCTGGCAACAATTTTACGTTTTGGTCTTGTATATGTTGATGATGTTAATGGTATTAGCAAGCATATAATGCGTTACCCCCAATTATTTGCTACGTTAGCGATTGAAAACAAATTAAACTCCGGAAAAAAGAAAGGTATTATCTGGCATACACAAGGTAGTGGCAAAACAGCACTTGCCTATTTTAACGTTGCTTATTTAATTAATTATTATCAAAAGAAAAATATTATTCCGAAATTTTATTTCATAGTTGACCGAATTGATTTAATGACACAAGCACAGGCAGAATTTGAAAATCGTGGACTTAGGGTGAAAATTGTTAATAGCAAGGATGAGTTCATAGAAAATATTAAAGCTTCCGGGGCCATTAACAACGATGATGGGAAAAATGAAATAACAGTTATAAACATACAAAAATTTTCGGAAGAGTCTCGGGCTACAAAGCAAAATGATTACGACATAAATATGCAACGGATATATTTTCTTGATGAAGTCCATAGAAGTTACAATCCGGAGGGTAGTTTTTTAGCAAATCTTATTGCCAGTGATCCTAATGCAGTATATATAGGTCTTACCGGAACCCCTCTTCTAAATCAAAGCATCATATCAAAAAACAGCCAAAAAACTATTGTATTTAATAGTAAAAATATATTTGGCGATTACATCCATAAATACTATTATGATTTATCAATTATGGATGGATATACACTTCGTCTCATCCGCGAAGGAATAAAAACCGAATACAAAATTAAGCTACAGGAAATTCTAAAGGAGCTAAAATTAATAAAAGGGTCTATTAACAAGCGTGAGTTGTTTGCAAAACCCAAATATGTGGAAACCCTTACAGATTACATTGTAAATGATTTTCTCGAAAGCCGAGTTCGCCTAAACCATAGCGATATTGGAAGTATGATTATATGTGACAGCAGTGAGCAGGCAAAAGAACTATTCCGGACAATGGGATTGAATCATCCTGAAATTAAGGTAGAGCTAATTTTACATGATGTTGATGATAAAGAGACACGCAGAAAGAACCGAGATGAGTTTAAGCGTGGAAATATTGATATCTTGATAGTTTATAATATGCTTTTGACGGGGTTTGATGCCAATCGTTTAAAAAAGCTGTATCTTAACCGAATCGTTAAAGACCACAACCTATTACAAACACTAACAAGAGTTAATCGTCCGTATAAAGATTTTCGTTACGGTTTTGTAGTTGATTTTGCTGATATCCGCAATGAGTTTGATAAAACCAATGCTGATTATTTTAAAGAACTCTAAGATGAAATAGGTGACGAGTGGGAACAGTACAGAAGTTTATTTAAAAGCTCCAATGAGATAGAAAAGGAAATCGAGCAAATTCGCGAAAAGCTTGCATACTATGATATAGAAAATGCAGAGATTTTTAGTGAACAAATAAATCAAATAGACAATAAGGATGTTTTAATTGAAGTCAGGTGGACTTTGGAAAGTGCTAAAACACTTGGCAACCTCATTCGAATGTATGGATATGATGAACTCGCTGACAAGCTTGATTTTAATAAAATGAGAATTTTACTGACAGAGGTTAATAACCATATCACCCTCATTAACCAAAAGGATGCCATAGAAAATGCTGATGCTAGAACGGATCTCATTAATATGGCACTTGAAGAAATTTTTTTTTCATTCCGTAAAATTAGCGAAGAAGAAATGAATCTCGGCATTGTTGATGATTTTAAGAAGCAAACTAAAAGATGCCGTGAAGAATTACATAATAATTTCGATAGTGATGATATGGAGTATATTACATTGAAAGAGGAATTTGAACGTATATTTAAAATGAAAAAGCTTACGGAAATGTCAACAGAAGATATAAATGAAAATACATTATTACTTCGGCGTATTTATGAAAAAATAACTGATTTGAATAGGCGTAATGCTTTAATTAGAGCAAAATATGGAAATGATGAAAAATTTGCCCGTGTCCATAAACGGATAATTGAAATGAAGCCTGATTGGGGTAACAGGCTTACTAGAATAATTGATTCACTCTTAGGAGTCAAGCATCAGGCAGATGACCAGATTCTGGGACAAGAAGCATTGCTAGATAATGATTCATACTTTTCACGAACAGTGCAACGGCTAGTAATTCATAATTTTGATAGCAATACACTAACACTTGACCCGACAGCCGCCAGAGATATTAATAACCTTGTTGTACGTGAGTATATAAAAGAATACAGAGGTATATAACAATGAAAGATGTGTTAACTACAAAAACGAAGCAACTTGTCGATGACTTGAAATCAATATGCGCCAATCATGGTTTAGGGAACGATGGGAATGAGTACAAGATTATTACGGAGGTATTCTTGTATAAATTCATGAATGATAAATTTTTTTATGAGGTCAAGAAGGTAAAAGGTTACAAAGATATAACCGAAGATAAGTTGAAAAATATGTCTGAAGAAAAATATGATATGCTTTTGCTTTCGCTCCCGCCAAGTGTTGCCCATCTTAACCGTGAACATTATCTTTCCAATCTTTACAATTCGCAGAATCGTGAGCAATTTGCAAAACTATTTGATGACACAATGATAAATTTGGCGGCAGTTAATGCCGACATTTTTTCTGTTGGTACTGCCGGGGGTGAGAAAGTTCGTTTGTTTGGCGGTATAAGCAACTATGTCACTGAAGAGAACAAGCGTGATGGTTTTTGCCGGGCTATTATTAATAAACTTTTCGAATGTAATCTAGGTGATGCGGGCGGGATTTTCGATGAAAAATATGATTTTTTTGCAGTGATATTTGAATATCTAATCAAAGACTACAACAAAGACGGGGGTGGAAAATATGCGGAGTATTACACGCCCCATGCGGTTGCACGTATAATGTCTGAAATTCTTGTTGAAGGGAATGTTTCAAATGCTTTATGCTATGACCCAGGTGCGGGAACGGGATCACTCCTGATGAGTCTTGCTCACCAAATCGGTGAGGATAAATGCACTATATATTCACAAGACATCAGCCAAAAGTCTAGCACTCTGCTTAGGCTTAATCTAATTCTCAATAATCTCGCTCATTCATTGCCAAATGTAGTTCAAGGAAATACGATGACGGAGCCTTATCATATGCGTCAAAGAGCAACAGGAAAAGGGTTTGATTATATAGTTAGCAATCCGCCATTTAAGCTTGATTTTTCTGATTGGCGTGACCGCGTAGATGCTTCCAAACAAACTGTACAGGAAGGTGAAACGGAAGAATCTCGTAGATATGTCGCACGTTTTTTCGCTGGAATTCCGAATATTCCAAATAAAGATAAAGATAAAATGGCAATTTATCTTTTGTTTATTCAACATATTATTTCATCGCTCAATAATAAGGGTAAGGCAGCAGTAGTTGTACCAACAGGATTTTTAACAGAGGGCAAAGGCAAAGCGATAAATATAGCAAATAAAATACGGATGCAATTAGTTGATAAAGGGTGGCTCAGAGCTGTTGTATCAATGCCAAGCAATATTTTTGCCAATACAGGGACGAATGTGTCAATTATCTTTGTTGATAAAGAAAATAAGACTGGTAAGTCGGTACTAGTTGATGCTTCCGGTCTTGGAACAAAAGTAAAAGAGGGGAAAAATCAGAAAACGTTGCTTTCATCGGATGAGGAGCAAAAGATAATTTGTGCGGTAAAAAGTTCAATTGATATTGAAGGGTTTAGTGTTGTCAAGACTTTTTATGAAATAAAGATGGGAAAGTATTCTTTCAATCCCGGTGGATATTTTGATGTGAAAATTGATTATGTAGAAATATCTCCGGAAGAATTTACAAAGAAAGTGAGCGAGAGCAAAGCAAAGCTCACAAAAATGTTTGAGGAGAGTAAAAAAGTCGAAGAAGAGATTCTTTCCTGTTTAAGAGGATTAATCTATGGGTAAATGGACGAAAAATACTTTGGGTGCTGTATCCTCAATAATAACAGGGCCATTTGGAAGCCAACTTCACTCATATGAATATGTTGATAGTGGAATACCCGTTATTATGCCCCAAAATATTAGTGATAGAACATTTAGTGTAGATAAAGTTGCTTATGTTGATAGGGAAACAGCAGATAGACTAAACCGTTACAAAACGCAAGAAAATGATATTGTATATAGTAGGCGTGGTGATATTGAAAAACATGCACTAATTACACATACACAAGCAGGAGCGGTCTGTGGAACGGGTTGCTTCCGTGTTCGGATTACAAATGAATCAATTTATCCAATATTTTTATCGTTTTTTTTAAATCGTCCGGAAACAAAGAAATGGCTTGTCCAGCAAGCTGTTGGCTCAAATATGCCAAACTTAAATACGGAAATATTAAAACGTGTTCCTATAACTTATCCGAATAAAGAGGAACAATTCCATATCGTAAAAATACTAGATAAAATTGAGCAAAAAATCATGTTAAATAATTCGATAAACAGTGAGCTAGAAAGCACAACAAAACTTCTGTACGATTATTGGTTCGTTCAATTCGATTTTCCTAACGCCGAGGGCAAACCCTACCGCGCCAGTGGTGGCGAGATGGTTTATAATGAGCATATGAAACGAGAGATACCAGTAGGATGGAACGTAAAATCAATTGGAGATTGTGTCGCTAAGATTAATACCGGTTTGAACCCAAGGAAAAACTTTGAATTAGGAAGCGGTAAGAATAGATATATAACAATTAAAAATATCGAGGATGGTCGTATTAATTTTAATAGATGCGATTTTATTGATGACGAGTCACTTCAAAAAATTCGCAATCGGTCAGAGCTATCACCTGGAGACATCCTGTTTACGAGCATTGAGCCAATTGGTAGACTATATAGAATTTGGGAATTGCCAAAAGACTGGGATATTAATGAATCTGTTTTTTCCATAAAAACCGATGTGAGTAGAATCTCAATTGATTACTTATATGCGACCATGAATAGCAAACACTTTCGTAATTTATTAATTCCTTTGAGAACAGGAAGTGTTCAAAAAGGAATTAGAATCGGTGATCTACAATCTGTTAATATATTAATCCCAACTAAAGAAATAATCAGTGCATTTTCTAGCAAAGTGAATGCAATTAGTAAGCAGATATGGTCTTGTGAAAAGCAAAACAATGAACTCTCTGCTCTTCGCGATTTTATTCTGCCGCTTTTAATGAACGGACAAGTTAGAATTGAAAATGGACAATAATATATTACGATTATAGATATCTGAAACCTCATGAATGAATAGAGATTAATCTACCAAGGAAAGGGAAAGAAGCCTATGAGTAAAAGTAGACAAGCAATAGATACAATTGTTGGATACTATTATCAATTTGATTACTATATTTTGCAATTGTTAAGTTTGCCAAATGAAAATGATATCGTATGTATTGAAGGCATAGAAGATGTAGACATATATAGTCTTGACAAAACGACAGCTGTTCAGTGTAAATACTATTCAAAAACAGAATATAATCACTCTGTCATAGCAAAGCCAATACGTTTGATGTTAAATCATTTCATAAATTCAAACTCATCAAAAGCAAGTTTTCAGTATAAAATATATGGAAATTTTTCTTCAGGGCAAGAAAAGCTCTCTAAAGAAATTGATGTATCATTTCTAAAAGAAAAATATTTAACCTATACTGAAAAAAGCATAAAGCACAAGTATCATTCGGAATTAGGAATTAGCGATGAAGAATTAATATCTTTTATAGGTCATTTGAGTATAGATATAAATGCTATGAATTTTTATGAACAAGAAAAATGTATTATCAATAAATTAATAGAAATTTTTTCATGTAACCATTTCGAAGCAGAATTCTATTTTTATAATAATGCTCTTCGAATTGTAAAACAGATTTCAACAAATCATAACGAAGAAGATAGGCATATCTCTAAGCGAGATTTCATTTCAAAGATTGATAATAAACAAGCATTATTTGATATATGGTTGTTAAAAATTAAAGGCTTGAAGTCATATTGTCAATCAATGAAAACTCAATATTTTTCTCAAACAAATATATCCCCATATGAACGCTTTTTTTTAATTGATTGCGATAAAAATATTTCTGAAGTTGATTTAAAATTGCTAATTATAAGAGTAGCTAGAAAATGGAGCAAATTATCTAAAAGAGAAGTAACCCCATTTTGCCCATACATTTACCTTCATAATATATCTACCTGCTCACTTTTAAGAATAAAGAAAGCCTTGCAAAATGATTCTATATATTTCTGGGATGGATATGATTATAAGGATTCAGATTTTTCAGTTAAATCAATATGTAAAAAAGCTACTGCTCATAATGGGGTTAAGCTGAAGATTATCTCCGAATTAAGGCAAATAGATAATGTGATAAATTCGATACAAATAACAAGAGAAATATATCAATTCTTTATCTCCGAACCCTTTTTTAATAATACTACATGCAAACATATTCAAATTCAAGTTGAAAAAACTATTAATATAAACGATATAATATGAGGAGGTTTTAAATGAATGAGCGAGAGATGTTAAATGCTGAGGTTATCGCGGTATTTCCCCATAAAATAAGAATATCTGTTGATAATTTGGAAAATTTTCAAGTCGCCGAAGAAAAGTTAAAAGTTGGCTCGTATTTAAGGATCGCAGACAATGATAATGCTGTCCTGATTGCTATTATTGAAAACTTTACTATTGAGGTACAGGCAAATTTAGAAAGTGAAGCTCATCGCAAATACATACTCGAAGCCAGTCCGTTGGGGCTAATTCGTGATGGTAAATTTGAGCGAGGAGGAGACACAATTGCAATTCCTCCTAAAAAGGTTGAGCCAGCTAAACAAGAGGAAATCGAAAAAATATATTCAGAATCGATGGATATAAAAAAGAAATTTATCTTTGCGACTCTATCTACAAATGAAAATATTAAAGTTCCAGTCGATGGCGATAAGTTTTTCAACAAGCATATTGCTGTTATCGGTTCAACTGGTTCAGGAAAGTCTCATTCAGTCGCGAAGATTGTGCAAAATGCAGTTAATGCAAAAGAGGGAGAGTATAATGGGTTAAACAATTCACATATAATAATTTTTGATATTCACTCAGAATACAAAACAGCATTTCCTACTGCAAGTTTCATTGATATTTCTAACTTAATTCTTCCCTATTGGTTGTTAAACAGCGATGAATTACAAGAATTATTTATTGATACAGAAGCAAACGACCATAATCAACGAAATACGTTCAAAGAGGGTGTGATTAATAGTCGTATTAAAAACTTTGTTGGAGAAGATGATGCAAAAGTTAAAATTCATTTGGATTCTCCTCTTTATTTTGATATTAATGATGTTTTAGAATATACAAAGCAAAAGAATGATGAGATTATTGATAGCGGAGAAGTTTATGCTTCTGGTGCAAAACAAGGACAACCCAAAACAACACAAGGAAGTCTTTTTGGTAAGCTAACAAACTTTGTTAGCCGATTAGAAAATCGAATTAACGATAAAAGACTTGAATTTCTTTTAGGAGAGAAGTCTAAAACTATATCTTTTGAGGATACGTTGAAACAATTGTTGGGGTATAAAGAACAAACTTCGAATATTGTGATTTTTGATTTGAGTGGAGTGCCTTTTGAAGTGCTAAGTATTACTGTGTCGCTTATTTCTAGGATACTATTTGAATATGGTTATTATTATAAACGCTTACGCTTTGAAGGTAATCCATATGAAAAGGTTAATAATGATGTGCCTTTATTACTTGTTTATGAAGAAGCACATAAATATGTACCTAATAGCGATTTGGCAAAATATAGAGCTTCAAAGCAATCTATTGAGCGTATAGCAAAAGAAGGTCGCAAATATGGTGTTTCATTGTTATTAGCAAGTCAGCGACCATCTGAAATTTCTGAAACAATTTTTTCTCAATGTAATAATTTTCTTGCTTTGCGATTGACCAATCCTAATGATCAAAATTATGTAAAACGGCTACTACCGGATACACTTGGCAATTTGATAGATAAAATGCCTTCTTTACAGGCTGGTGAATGCTTATTAATAGGTGATGCTATTATTCTTCCATCAATCGTTCAAATGGATAGATGTGAGCTTGAACCATCATCAAATGATATTCCATATTTCAGCTTATGGAAAGAGGAATGGAAAGACTTAGATATAGCTTCAATAAAAGAATATTGGTATAAAGATTAACTAAATCAAAAACAAATAAGGATAGAAGATGTACAATTATTGTGATTTAAATGATGTTGAGTTTGAAAATGTGTGCCATGATGTAATGGAGAGTATGCTATCTATTACATTACGTAGATTTTCTAAAGGCAAAGATGGTGGAATTGATTTAGTAGATAATGCAATTAAGCCCAAAATACTTGTTCAAGTTAAACACTATATAGGGAGCAAGTTTTCCGATTTGCGTACTGCATTGCGAGGCGAGCAAATCAAAGTTAATAAAATGAACCCAAATAAATATTATATCTGCTGTGGAATGAAACTTACACCCGGAAACATAAATGAAATACATACAATGTTTTTTGATTTCATGGAATCTGATCGAAACATAATCACTCTTATTGAAATAGATGATTTTTTACAAAACCAAGATAATATCAATATTGTTAATAAGCATTTTAAACTCTGGCTGCATTCAACAAACATATTAAGCAGAATATATAATCAAAATATATTTATTGATTGCGAATCATTGTTGAGCGATATAAATGACGAAAGTAAATATTTCGTGCAAACAGAAATTTACAGTCAATGTATATCATGTCTAGATAAGCAAGGAATAATAATGATTGTGGGGCAGCCAGGAACAGGGAAAACCATAACATCAAAAATGCTTGCTTTATATTACGCGGCAAAAGGATACATTATTAGATATACAACAAATGGAGAAATATCAGATATAAAACGCTCATTATCAATTGATAAAGAATCAAGAGAAATCATTTTACTTGATGACTGCCTCGGCCAACATTACTTTGCAATGAAAGAGAGTCAAGAAAATGAATTGATTTCATTAGCAAAATATATAAAGGTACATAGTAATAAAAAATTAATATTGAACTCACGAATAACAATTATGAATGAAGCCAAAGAGCGTAGCGAACAATTTTGTTTATTTCTTCAAGAAAAAAAGATAGATTGCATTACTATCAATATGGATTCAATAAGTTTGATCGAAAAAGCCATGATTTTATATAATCACCTTAAACATAAGGGCATCCCAAAGGTTTATTATGAAAACATTAGAAAGGATAAGAATTATAGAAAAATAATTAACCACTCTAACTACACACCAAGGATAATTGAATATACAACAATAGATAGTAATTATTTAAAGGTTTTACCAGAAGGATATGCGGAGTATATACTTGATAAATTAAATAATCCTAATGATATTTGGAAAAATGAATTTAATAATCGAATAAGAGAAGAAGATAGAGCGTTTATGCTAACACTATACTCATTGACAGACACTTTTATTGATGTTGATATCCTAAAACGGTGCTTTACAAAACGGTTGTCATTGATGGATAATATTGATTACACAATAAATAATTTCAATGCCATATTTGAAAGATTAAATCAATCAATGATAAAAATTGTTGATAATAAAGGGAAAAAGCAAATAGGAGTAATTAATCCATCAGTTAATGATTTCTTAAGTATTGTATTTAATAATGATGAGTCTGTTATATCAGAAGTGCGCAAGGCAGTTGTCAATATTTTGCAATTAAAAAGAGGCTATAATGATTCAGAATTATCTGATGTTTTAGACAAGTTAATTATATCAAAGGAAATACTTGATATAGATTTTGCTACATCATTCGAGAAAGATTATTATATTGTATCTAGGATTTGTTCTAATAAATATTTACATAATGATTATAATAAAGTAATTAAGCATTTCTTTATACATAGTTTTAATAAATCCATAATCCAAAAAGATTTTCTTACTCATATTGATATTTTAGAAAAGATGATGAATGAACCCTTTTTCACTTTTTATTCAATCTCGAATATTGTTAGGAAAAGGAAGCTTGAAAATATCTTATCAGAATTAGAGCTGAATGATTTGATATTGGCGATAAATGTATTAACGCCATATTCAGAAAAATTAGATTTTGATAGCGAAAATATGTTCTTGAAATTATTAAATACAGCGGTAGAAAATTATATTAGGGATGTACAAACATCAGAATATATAGAGCGGCATAATTGGTGGGATGTAATAGAGGAAAATATAACCTATTATGAGTATGAAATGGATATTAATAGGGATAAAATAGAAGAAGCTTTTGAGGATATGATTGCGGATGATGTTAGTGATGAAATTTATGTAATGTTTGAAAATTTAAAATATATTTGTAAATCCAAGCTGAAAAATCCGTTTATTGATATAGTTATAGATGATGTAGATGACTATATTAAATCATATCTTGAACCAGATTATGATTCGGAATATGAGGCTTATAGAGAAAATAGAGGTAGTAATAATTTTAATATGATAGATGCAATTTTTGATAGATATTAATATATCCAAAATGTTTAATGGAAAAATTAGCTATAAATATATTTACCACAACGGAGGTGAAAAAGTGTTGGGATCTAATAACATAAATAGGAATTTACTAATTATTTTATACGACCTCATCAACAATTGGGAAAACGAAGTCGTTGAATTCAAGCAAGCATCAAACGACTATAGTCAGCACGAAATCGGTCAGTATTTCTCTGCCATTAGCAATGAATCAAGATTAAAAGGTCTACATTTTGGTTGGCTTGTGTTCGGTGTCCATAATAAAACGAGAAAAATAGTCAGCACCGATTATCGTGATACTCGTGGATTAGAAACGCTAAAATATGAAATCTCACAAAATGCTACCGGTGGGATGACCTTTATGGATATTTTCGAAATATATGATGGTGAAAATAGAGTAATCATGTTCCAAATACCAGCAGCGGTAAACGGTATACCGACAGCATGGAAAGGTCACTACTATGGACGAAATGGAGAATCACTAGGAGCACTTTCGATGGACGAGCTAGACCGCTTGCGTGGACAAACTAATCGGGATTGGTCAAGTGAGATAATTGAGAGTTCTGGTATTAAGCATTTATCTGTTGAAGCTGTTCAGCTCGCTCGTGAAAATTATAAGGAAAAGCAGAATCGTGAACATATAAGTGCAGAAGTTGACAAGATGACAGATGAGGAATTCTTAACCAAACTAAAGCTCATGGTCGATGGCAAGCTAACCAATGCTGCGATGGTGTTACTTGGCAATGTTGATTTTGATAATCTAGTAAACACGCCAATTCGTATTATGTGGCGCTTATACGGTTCCAAGGGTATTGTAAAAGATTACGAAGAATTCAAAATACCATTTATTTCGGTCGTTGACAAAGCCTGTGCAAAGATACGCAATTTAACATATCGTTTTTTAGCGAACCAGAGAACTCTATTTCCAATAGAAAAACAACAATATAATGATGATTTACTGAAGGAGTTGTTGAATAATTGCATCGCACATCAAGCATATACAGCCGGTGGAAGAATTTATCTCGACGAGTTTGAAGATTACGTGTTGATTTCCAATCCCGGCAGTTTTATCCCCGGTGATATTCGTGAGGTATTGCAAAATGAATATCGCGCACCATATTATCGAAACCTGCTATTGTCTGACACCATGAAAGAACTTAATATGATTGACACCGTCCAAATGGGAATCAGGAAGGTCTTTAATATTCAACGAGAGCGGTATTTTCCTTTGCCAGATTACGAATTACAAAATCGGAATGAAGTAAGCGTGAGGGTACATGGAAAAGTAATTGATATCAACTATTCTCGCATACTATTTGATCGTGAAGACTTAGCGCTTGATACGATATACCAACTTGACCGTGTACAGAAAAATTTACCCTTAGAGAAAGAGCAATATAAAACCCTCAAGAAAATGGGTTTCATTGAGGGTAGAGTACCGAATGTTTATATATCGTTAATGATAGCTAATGCTATTGATGAACGAGAGCAGTACACGAGAAATAAAGCATTAGACGATAATTATTATATGGAATTGATATCGAATCATTTGAGGAGCTTTGGAAGCGCATCAAAAGCCGAAATTGCTAAGTTATTAAAGGATAAATTATCAGATACACTTGATGAAAAGCAAAAAGATAATAAAATTAGAAATTTACTTATGCTAATGCGTGAAAAAGGAATTATTGAACGTGCAGATGGGAATAGAAGAACAGGAGTATGGATATTAACTAAAAACGAAAATAATTAGTTGATTGTAGTTGATTATTTAGTTAATCGAATACATAGAAACCGCTTAAAATAAGGATTTGTGATTAACTAATTAATGAAATATTTATTTCACTTTATCTAATCATTAGTTAATGAGCTAATCATAGCTGGAAAAATATCTCAAAATTTTTTATCAAAAATTAGACAAATCACCTTGACAATATGACGCACTGTTGTCATATTTTTTGTGCTATTATTAATTGCCGAGATACAGTAAAGCAAATACGGAGGACAAATACATGATCGAATTACCCGAAGCATATCTACTAGCAGAGCAAATTAATAAAACCTTGGTTGGCAAAACCATCAAAAGTGCCGCTGCCAATACCCACCCCCACGGATTCGCATGGTATACAGGTGACCCGGATACATACAATGAAAGGTTGGCGGGTAAGAAAATAACTAAGGCAATGGCGGGCATATCGGAAAGCATTTGCGGTAATAAAATCCGGATTTTTTGCGAGGATATGCTTCTTGCAATCAGTACCCCGATAAAATACCATGCCCCGGGGCAGGCTTTACCTAAATCACATCAATTATTACTTGAGTTTGACGACTCATCCCATATGAGCTGCACAGTCCAAATGTGGGGTGGTATGCTATGTCTCAAGGTAAAAGAAGATGGAGAATTGGAAGGTTTCGTTTGTAATAATTGTGCCAGTTGCGGAAAAGACCGACCCAACCCTTTGATGGATGAGTTTGATGAAAATTATTTCAATAATTTATGGCAAACTTCAAAACAGAATTTGAGCGCAAAAGCTTTTCTTGCGACCGAGCAAAGAATTCCGGGATTAGGTAACGGTGTCTTGCAGGATATTTTATTTAATGCCGGTATCCATCCTAAACGCAGGCTCGATTCAATATCCAAGATGGAGAAAGATAAATTATTTAACAGTATTAAATCTACCTTGAAAGCGATGTTTGAGCAAGGCGGACGCGATACTGAAAAGGACTTGTTCGGTAAAAGTGGAGGGTACAAAACAATACTTTCTAAATCAACCTTACCACACCCTTGTCCCGGTTGTAGTGGTACTATAGAACGTAAATCATTTTTAGGAGGCAATATTTATTACTGTCCGGTTTGCCAACCCTTAGCATAATAAAAATAAACCCCTTGACAATGTGGTAACTTGTTACTATAATAGACCATAGTAACAAGTTACCATTTTTGACGAAAGGAGAAAAATGACCGCCGAAGATTTATTTAATAAATTCAGCGTAAGCACAGAAACACAGAAGCAAGCAATATTCGCAAGCGTCTTTATTATCCAAAACCGTTTGCAGACCATTTGTGACGATTTAACAGAAGAGATTTCCATGAAACAATGGCTTTTATTGGCGATGACTTCTGTGTTCCCGACACCACCCACATTAACTGCCGTGGGAAAAATGCTGGGTTGTTCCCGGCAAAACATTAAGAAATTGGCAGTGGCATTAGAAAAAAAGGGATTTTTGAAAATCACCCAGAGCAATGTAAAAACAAATGCCGCCAACATCATTCTTGACAAAAAAAAAGTAGAAGACTACGACGAAAAAACACAAGAGTCACATAACAAAGTAATGGATTTATTATTTCAAGATTTTAATGAAGAAGAAATAGCCGTGTATTATGAGTGTGTAAGGAAATTATATAACGGTGTCAAGCGTGTCGAAAGGATGGAAATAGATGAATAAAATATGCGTAATATACAAAACAAAATACGGAACAACCAAACAATATGCCCAGTGGATAGCGGAAACCCTTGAAGCAGATATTTTCGAAGTATCGCAAGTTGAGCCTTCCCAGTTATCAAATTACGATATTGTAATCTACGGCGGTGGCTTATATGCCAGCGGAATCCTCGGAGTAAAACTTGTGACTGAAAATCCTTGCAAATCACTTGTTGTTTTTACGGTGGGACTTTCCAACCCGGATACCACTGACTACTCGCAAATTTTGACACAAAATTTTTCCCAGGAACTATTGCAAAAAACTAAAGTATTTCACTTACGTGGCGGGATAAATTACAAGAAATTAGGATTCCTTGATAAAACAGCGATGTCTATGCTTATTAAATTAAAAGTAAAAAAAATACCGAAAGAGGAACGCACGAAAGAAGATGAATTAATGCTGGAAACATACGGTGAGAAGATTGATTTTTCAGATAAATCAACCATTAAACCACTCATAGATTATGTTCGCGCTTTATAAATTACGACACCTTAAGAAAGGAATTTTATGAATTTATCTAATCCAATTACATCCGGGAATACAGCGGATATTTATTTGCATGAGGGTAAACTGATAAAACTATTTAAAGAATTTTTACCCGGTACGGAAGCGGAAAACGAAGCAAAAAAACAAAGATATGCTTATGCCCATGGACTTTTAGTGCCACATATTTATGAGGTGACAAAAATAAATGACAAACAGGCGATTATCATGGAATATATTCCGGGTGAAACAATCGGTTTAATTATCCAAAATGATATGACAAAAGCAGAATATTACATGAGCTTATCCGTCGATGTACAAATGAAAATGCATAAAATAAAAGCCAATAATTTTGAATTGATGACAGATAAATTAATCAACAACATCCTTTCCGCTAAAGCCCTGAACGCGAGACAGAAAAATACCTTGATGGAAAAACTGCAAAACATGCGGTTCGAAATGAGGTTATGTCATGGTGATTTTCACTTTCTAAATTTAATCTTAAATGACACAGGCGTAACGATAATCGACTGGATTGACTCAAGCGCCGGGGACATTAAAGCCGATGTCTGCCGTTCTTATTTGCTATATTCGCAATATTCAACAGATATGGCTGATTTGTATATTCGTTTGTATTGTGAAAAAAGCGGGATATCACAAGCGGATATTTTTGCATGGTTGCCAATCATTGCAGGCGCAAGATTAAATGAAAACGTAGCTTCCGAAAATGAAAACCGGCTACTCGAGATAGTCAACAGAACTATAATTGATTGAACTGGGATATGCTATAGACTTAGCGGTCGAAATCCACTAAAATATATTTATCGTATTTGATTCTGGAGAACAGTATAAATTGAAAATATTTTTATTGGAAGACGATAAATCCTTACAAAGTGGACTAGAATTAAAACTCACAAAAGAAGGGCATCAGGTTACAAGCGCAGATACCGTCGCTTCCGCACGGCAAAAAGTAGATGGTACATTCGATATGGCCATATTGGACCTCAACTTGCCGGACGGAAGCGGCATTGATATTTGCCGTATTTTGCAAAAAAAATCTGTACCTCCCCATATCCTTATTTTGACATCAAACGATACGGAAACAGATATAGTCATGGGATATGAAATGGGTGCAGATGATTATATGACTAAACCGTTTAGTCTTTCTGTGCTGTTATCAAAAGTGAACGTCGTCAAAAGGCGTATCGAGCAAAAATCACAGGATAAATCGAAAACAACCATCTTTGACATTGCAACACAGACAATAATAATCCGGGGTCAGACAGTAGCGTTGACACATAACGAATGGCGTCTGTTCTATGTACTATGGCAAAATGCCGGGCAGACGCTTACTAAAGAGCAACTTCTTGTTAAGCTTTGGGATATAGACGGCGATTTTGTGGATGCAAATACCCTTGCCGTAAATATCCGGAGACTACGGGAAAAAGTTGAAGAAAATCCGTCAAACCCCACGATAATAGAAAATATACGGGGCATCGGTTACAGACTAAATAAACCTCCGGGGGTCACGCCATGACAGAACGTTTAAGTAAATCGGAACGAAATCTTTTGGATAAATTGGATAAAATGTTGGCGGGTCAAATACCGGGTGAACCGTCAACTTTTTTAGAGGATAAAATTTTCCAAGTCTTAAAAAAGTTTGAATACAGCGAAGAGAAACGTGCCAATGAACAGGAAAACATCCATCGGTTGATGAGTGATATAGCCCATCAGATTAAAACACCGTTGTCCGCGTTACTGCTGCATTTGGAACTTGCATCCGATAAAGATTTAAACGCAAATGAGCAAGCGGTGGCACTCCGGGAATGTAAAGAACAGGCTGACAAGATAAATTTTTTATCAGAAACCATCTTCAAAGTCGCGAAATTGGAAAGTGGATTGATTGCAATAAAACGGATTGAAGCTGATATAGTTAAGACAATCAGAGATGCCGTAACAACGATAAAACCTGCCGCCGATTTGAAAGGTTTGCAAATTAATTTGACAATGCCTGAATATTTAACTGTTCCCCATGACCCTATGTGGACGAAAGAAGCGTTGCTTAATATTCTAGACAATGCCGTAAAATATACAAATGCGGGCAGTATTAATGTAAAAATAGATAAAGAAACGATATATACGCGGATTGATATCGAAGACACGGGAATAGGTATTACCAGCGCGGATTACCCCAAAATATTCGCAAGGTTTTACCGGGTAAGGGCAGCCGGCACAGAAAGAATAGACGGGACAGGTTTGGGTTTGTTTATCGCCCGTGAGATTTTGCGGCAGCAGGATGGTAATATTACCGTGAATTCAATTATCGGCAAAGGCAGTGTTTTTTCTGTATTCTTACAAAATCGTTAGACAACTGAAAGAAGAATGTAAGAATGCCCTTATATAATTAAAAGTAAATTTTGATTATGGAAGGATGGTACTAATATATGGATATTGTAGTACGCACAGAAAACTTACACAAAATTTATTTACAAGGCAGCGAAAACGAAGTTCATGCCTTACGCGGGGTAAATCTTGAAATAAGACGGGGTGAATCTGTTGCAATAGTCGGTTCGTCAGGTTCGGGTAAAAGCACACTCCTTCATTTAATCGGCGGAATTGACCGACCTACAAATGGTAAAGTTTATGTCGGTGGCAAGGATGTTTATAAACAGAGCGACATTGAACTTGCGTTATTTAGGCGGCGGCAGGTTGGATTTGTTTTTCAAATGTACAACCTCATGCCACATTTAACTGTTTATGAAAACATAATCCTGCCATTAGGTTTGGACGGCAGGATAGCAGACAACGAGCGAATTGACAATCTTATTGAAACGCTTGGGCTTGATGGCAAAAGAAAAAGCCTGCCGAATCAACTTTCCGGCGGGCAGCAGCAGAGGGTGGCAATTGCACGGGCGTTAGCCACACAACCGGTCATTGTTCTCGCGGACGAACCGACAGGAAACCTTGACTCCAAAACAAGTGCCGAAGTGCTGAACCTGCTCAGGACATCAGCAAGCAAACTCGGACAGACACTGGCAATAATCACCCATGATGACAAAGTGGCACAATTCTGTGACCGCGCCGTCAGAATCGAAGACGGGGTGATAGCATGAAAAGATTTTCTAAAGCTCAGCACAAAGACGCTTTCAACATCACCCATTACGCACTTCAAAGTTTCAAACACTACGGCGGTAAAAGCATAATTATTATGATTGTGCTTGCCATAACGCTGGTTTTGGGGTTACTTAATATTTCAACAAGTTTTCAACGGTCTGTAGAATTAGCTGCCATATCATCAGCGGGTGATGCGCATTTTCAAATTTTGGATGTTACCCCTGAACAAATTGAGGAGCTAAAGAGTTTAAACGAAATCGAATGGGCGGGGGAATTTTCATATCTTTTCCGTTTGTTGGCGGAGGTATCGGGCAAAACTACAGGACTTATCTACTTGGAAACGCTGGAGGTAATGGACGGCTTTAAAATTACCCGGGGCAGGTCTCCACAGAAAATAAACGAAATCGCGCTTTCATCGTATATGGCGGAATATTTCGGTATAGAAGCAAGGGTTGGCACGGAGTTCGATGTTGAATTACATATCGAAAATGAAATAATCCCTTTCAGATTTGTCATTTCAGGTATTATTCAAGACCAGGAATTCCATAAAATTATGGAAGCGTATTATATCTATGTTTCAAAGGAATTTGTCGATACCTACGCTATATTCGCGAGCAGAAATGATGGGGATACAATAAGCGACGACCGTAACGCGCTTGTGAAATTGAAAAAGGGGTATGATGCATATATCACCGCACCGAAAATAGCGGATACAATCGGGGTCGAGCATAATAAACTCGGTTATAATTTTAGTTATTTACGGGCAAGCATGCACGGTTCTGAAAATAGAATAATTGTTGGTTCAATAATTGCTTTCTTCATGCTGGTCGGCGCATTAATCATTTATAATGCGTTTAACATAATAATTGCGAAACGCACCCGTCATTTCGGGCTTTTAACTTTAATAGGTGCATCAAAAAAGCAAATCCATAAATGCGTTTATATCGAAGCCATACTGAACACTGTTGTTGCCTTACCGATAGGCTTGCTGCTCGGAACTTTCTTTAGTTGGGTTGTAATGCCGCTTGTGTCTGATATCAGTGAAGCATTACCCATGTATTATCATATCAACCCGTACTCATATTTGCTTACAATATTAATTGTCATATTGATGGTAAGCGCCGGAGCAGTTATCCCGGCAAAGCTGGCAGGAAAGATAACCCCTGTGGAAGCGGCAAAATTTTCGGCGGGTGGGATAAAGACAAGTAAAAAGACAAAAAGTTTGAAGCCGGGGCAAAAGATTTCCCTGCTTACATTATCCCGGATAAATTTATTAAGAAGAAAGGGCGCGGGTGGTGTAATTATTTCGCTTTCGGTAGTCGGCATGCTTTTTATCAGCATTGCGACCATATTGTTTTCGGCATACAGCAGTTTGGGGAATTTGGTAAAAAATGAAATGGCTTCCGATATTAAAGTAATGCGGGGAATCAGGGAAGGCGCCAGCGTAATATTCCGCGATGAAAAATCCATGTTTCCCGAACATATTATTGAACAGATAGTTAATTTGGACGGGGTGGAAGATGCCAAGATTTTTTATTTTCAAAATTATCAAATACCGGGTTTGGATGCTTCATATGTGAACGGAGTACGTTATGAAACAGGCTATATTCTCGGAGTCGATGATGAAATAATGCTCCAATACTTGAATCAGGCGGCTATCTATGAAGGTGATAAAAATAATTTGGCGGCGTTCGAAAAACCTGAAAATGTTTTGATGCTATATTATTTTTCTGAAATGGATGAAATTTCTTATTGGTATAATATCGATGATGATTTATCTATTGATGTTTTACCCGTAAATTATTTGCAAGATGATGAACCGGCAGTAGGTCACGCCAACTTGCGTATATCAGCAGTTGCAAACCTTTGGTTTGCACCACCATATATAAATATCTGGGCAAGCCTGCCAACTTTAATCATGCCCTTAAGTTCATACAAAGCGAATAACTTCGACATGGATTGCCATACCATAAACTTAAATATAGACGAATCCAAGTATGACAGTATTATCACCGCCCTTGAAATGATTTGCGCAGAAGAGGGGAATATTCATTTCCGCTCATTTACCGGAGCGCGGAAAGAATATGAAAATATGCTTATGAGCGTAATGATTCTTATATTTATGGGATTAGGTATTGTCTTTGCCGTTGGTTTATTAAATTTGGTCAGCTCAACATTTATTGGAATAGAGCAGCGCAAAAAAGAGCTTGGAGTTTTGTCCGCGCTTGGTTTGGGACAGCAGGATTTGAAAATGATGTTAAAGTTGGAAGGGGTTTGGGTATCACTTTTTAGCAGTGTTATATCAATCGCGGGCGGAAGCTTTTTGGCTTGGCGGTTTTCACTGTACCTTGAAGATATGGGAAATTATATTACCGTGTCCCCGCCGATGCTGACAATAATAATATTCAGCCTTGTTTATATTTTCGTGCCGTATATAGTATCAAGTGTGGCGGTACGCAAATTACTGAAAAATACAATGGTTGAATTAATAGGGCAGGATATATAGTTTTCTCAATTTTTCCGCTTGACATTGTCCTTGGGACAAGTGATATAATAATGATAATAAGTCATGTGGTACTCACGAAAGGAATGATTACATGAATACTGTTTATGAAAATTTAGAACAAAGAATGGCACATGGTTACATAGATATGTTTCCGACTTTTACTCCCGATGAAAATGCACCTGTCAGTACCGCGGAACAAGAAAAATTTTATAACCTAATAAAAAGTCTTTATAAACTTGCTTATGATGAGCCTTCACTTTTTGTATCAAAGCTACATGAAGATGATGTTTACCCGCATCGTTTCATGAAAGCTTATGGTAAACCTAAGTTAAAAAATGAGATGAGAAAGTTTACCAAGTCAGTTGATGCTTTATTACAAGCCATGTTTCTTATCGGAAAAGGTGAGGAAGTAGAATTAAACAATAAACAGAAGCTTGTATTATCAAAATTGGGCATTGACGAACTGACAAAGCTGCCTGATGCGTGGGTATGGATGTCGATGAGAGAGGGTGCGAATATTATTAAGTTTACTCGATGCCTGTTTAATGAAAATTATTCATACACATCGGAGATTTATGGTCGTTTATTAGGAGATGAAGCATTTAAGAAGCTGGAGAAATGGATGCTTGAAAAAGGATATAAGCGACTTGATTCATATAATCTCATAGCAAGTGATAGCAAATTATCATTAACAATATACAATCCAAAGTGGAGCGAGGAGCTTCCCCGGGGAGGGTTTGAGTATAAGATAAGACATTCAGGAATATCGATGCAATATGAAGATTTTATAGCCACTCCGACTATTATCGGTTTATGTATTCCTAATGGAATGAAGCAATATTTACAAGCCTTTGACCAAATGGATAAATCACTTCAAACTTTTGTATTTGAACGTACAAAGAAATGTGACTTATGTAAATATTGCATCCAAATAGATAAAACCGGGAAACGTCCTTTAGCAAATACAGAAATTGATTTCGATAATAATAAATATCAACTATGTAATTATTATCCGGGTTTTAGTTATGCGTGGTCTCATTTAGACGATGAGCTTGTTGAAATGATAATAAAAATGTTGTCGTTCATAGATGGTTTTATTCCTAATTAAAATTTTTGTTAGATTTTTATATTAATATAAGCGTTTCTTTAGAATTACTTTTATATAAGACTTTGCGAAGCTCCTTACTGACTTGAAAAAGAAAGTTCAGACCTTGTCATAGTTTTGGTTTCTGCTTTTTGTTTAAGTAATTCAATCATACACAGCATCATCGACGAAAACACTAAGATGTTTCATTATATAGAATATTTCCTTTGAGAAAGAAAAATGGCGGGGCATCTCCCCGCCGCGTTAGGTGGACCCGGTCATTTGACCTGCCCATACGCTGACTTTCGTCACCGATATAGATAGTATAACCAAGTTTTAATAAGATGTCAATGGGTTTTTTGTGAAAATTTGTCTAAATTTTCCTATTAATCAGTTCTTTAACCCCCACGAATATCCGGCTCTTTGCAAAAATAAGGCCATTGGATTTCAAAGATATTGTCCGTAGATTTTTCCCAATTCATCGCTAGTAAAAGGAGTGATTATCAAATACATAAAAGAATTTGTTCGCAACGAACATCGAGCAATCGTTTCATCATTTTTATATCTACATCGTTAAGCTCTCTTTTGGGTCTGCTGTAATGACTTGTTCCAATACTACTGCCAAAACATGAAAGCACTTTCTTACCGCGGATATTAATATAATAATATCCGCATTTTTTCTTTTCTTTTTCTTTGGCTCTGCTTGATACATTCGCGGCGCAACCGTCGCAAAAATGTATATTATCCCGGATATATTGAGCAAGAACGTCAGCGTCGGGTTGCTTTTCTATAATTTCCATAAATCGATCGAATTGATCGCTTGCGTAGTTTAAACCGAAACTAACATAAACGGAAGCTGGGTTGTTATTTAAGCCAAGCGAATTAAAGTCGTTATAAGTATAACCGAAATGGCTAACCTCCTTCTTCTTTACCTTCATTCTTTTTGCTAAGGCATATTCATGTAATTCCAAGAAATATGTCTTTTCTGTGTCTGAAAGCGGACGGAGCAAATCATCAAACGTAATTATAATGCGTTTGGCAAACAAACGGAAGTCAAGGCGTTGCAAATATCCCCCCATGTTTTGTTTACGCTTTTTTGCTAATTCAACAAAACGGGGGTAGTATTCACAAAACAGAGGATAACGGTCGTTTGTCCATGCACATAAATCTTCGTTGTAAACGAATCCAAATAGTGAGATTTTTTGAATATAACGCGAAAATGCCTCAACATCCCTCTTGAACGGTGCTGATTTAATACCGGATAAAATCCATGAAATATAAACCACGGCATAACCGTTCACGTTTCCTTCACATTCATCCGGATTATTCCAAGTATACGCAAGAATTTCCATCGTGCAATCATATATCTGCATACAGCCTTCACGGATTTCCTCGTCCTCGACATCGGCAAGGGAAACCTCCGGCGGAACGATGTTTATTCCGTATTTCCAAACATCGCGTTGATTGTTATTTTCAAATTTTGTTTGATTTGGATTGAAAATCATTTTTTGTTATCCTCTGATAATATAAATTTCATTTTTAGCAACCTTGTGAAAATTAAACAATGTGCTTTATGTAAATTATGTTCGGGCTCACTCCGCTTTGCGAATCGGTATCCATCGCTCGAATCTGCTCCCGTGTTCATTTCCGGCATTCTCAATTTCAATCTGCGTAATCGGACTGTCGGGACCGTCGTACCTTATATATCCGTCAAGCATCGGGATACTGCCCTTATGGTCTTGGGTCTGACCGATTCCGATGTATTCCTGCGTGAGGAAAATACCATCGTGGAAATCCGAAATCCATTCATGGGTTACGACCATGTACTCGCAAGCGGGGAATTTTACAAGCGAAAACCCCTCCGGAATTTCCACGGCTCTCTCGACCATTTTTCCGACGAAATAAATCTGTTCGCCTTTTTTATAATACCATATAATCTGCTCGTATTTTCCAAAGCCAACCTTGTCCGATTCCTTGAAAAAATTGTCCCATACCATACCAAAATCGGTAGCACTTGTAACGACCTGCTCGTAACCGAGGAATAAAAAATCGTCAAGTTGCGCTTTGAAGGTAAAAACCTTCGGTTTATTTATTCTATCTAAAGTTTCGCTTGCTTTGTTTAATTCCGCCAGATCTCCTTTCTCCGTAATTATATTTTTGGAAAAAGAAAGGGCGTTCACAACGGTAATCATGGTTTCATCACCCAATAAATCAAGCTTCAAACGCATATCTGCTTTTTCTTGCAAATCATCGACAAAACGTGACAATATCGACTTGACGGTAGACAACGCCGTTATTTGCTCGTCAAGCTCGGAGACATTCCTTTTAAAAATTTCGATGATTTCTACCGCGTCTTGATTATTTAGGATCTTTTTGATTTGCTTTATCGGGATTTGCAATTTGCGCAAAATTATAATTTGCTGTAATCGTTTTATCGCGGCTTCATCATAAACCCGATATGCGTAACCTTCTTTCCGTTGGCTTTCAATCAAGCCGATTTCCTCATAATAGCATAACATTCTTCTTGAAATACCGAATATTTTTGAAACATGGCTGATTGTTTGTAATTCCATGATTAATCTCCTTTCTAGTTGCGGATATTTATTATTAACGGATGTTAATTGCTTCCCGTTCTTACTCGTTTTTCCCATTCCAACAGCCTTTTAATCTGATTAATTGCCGTTTCATCGGGATTTTGAAAACTTATCGGTTTGCGACCATTATAAAATCCGCCGCAAAGTCCGGTAATATCTTTTTTGAGAACGGTTTTATTTATTCCCGGAGAACATCCTCGCATCATTCCGTCGGAATTTACGCAGGATTTGCAATATGCCAAACCGCCCCATATATAGTTTTGCATATTGTTTTCTATTATCTCATTTTCAAATGAATCGATATTTATCAAGTTAGGCGCGATTTCCCATTTTATTTTATCTACTTTTTTTTCGGCGTGCCATATTGCGCCTAACCTTATAAAACAAATAACTTTTCCTTTGCAACTGCAACTCCATGTATTATGAACTCCCGCCCACCGCGGATTTAATTTGTTTACTCGCAGATACGCTATAAAATCTAATGCGGTTTTCAATTCCTCGTTTTCAAAAAAATAAGGTAATAAATCTTCAATTTTAGGTTTAAGTTCTTTTTGCATTTTTAAAGTTAAGATTTCTGACATTTTTTATTTCCTCCGATAGTATAAATTTTATTCGCAACCTTACGAACTTACCGTCTTGTAATTTAAGTTTTTTATTAGTTAAACTTTTTAATAGGTATCCAATTTTCCCATCTGCAACCCTTTTCGGGGTCATTGTGTTCTACTTCAATTAAACGGATTTGGCTGTCATCGTTGTCATACTTTATATAGCCATCGGGCATTTGTAGGTTTTTCACAGCTTCTTCGACTATAAATAAATCCCAATCAGGCCACCATTCGTGAGTTACGACAATATATTCGTAAGCCGGAAATTTAATCAAAGTAAATCCATCGGGTACTTCTGTTATTTCATCAACGAATGTACCTACCATATAAATTCCTTTTGGATTGATAAGGTGATTTACAACCGTACAATTATATAACGGGTTATTACGGTATTTGCCAACCATATCCCAACCGCCTGATTTGTTAAAATCTTCCCATACATCCATAAATTCATACCAATTTCGCGGATATTCCTTGCCAAGATAATAAAATTCTTTGTGCTGCATTTGAAATGTTACGATTTTTGGTTTATTTTGTTCAGACATTGTTTTTATTCCTCTCCAACTGATTAATGTTTAAACTGCGGTGTTAAAAATTGTTCGCATGATATGAAACATCACAACCGTTTATGTATTTTTTACTGTACTCTATCATGTTCTTAATTTGACTTATGGGTTGAAAGTGTTTATTTTGTGTAGCTACTACCTTGCTTGCTTTTCATATTCCAATAATTTTTTTATACAATTTATTGTCGCTTCATTTGGGTTGTAGAACCAAAAAAATGCACGACCGCACAAATTTTCAAATGTTTTACCCAAAATGGACAAATTTTTACCCGGCGCACAAGCTCGTGGATTCTCAGGAGTGTACCAACAATTATTGCAAAAATAAATGTTTTTCTTTTCCCAAATTATGTTTTTCATGTCGTCGTCAATAAGAGTTTCATATTCGTTAATATGATGTAACTCAGGAATTACTGCCCAAAAATTTTTGCTTCGGTCTTCGGGCATCCATGCTTGGTCAAATTCATTGTCGAAAGCCCCATTACAAAAATTGCTTCTGGGAAAGCTTATCGTACAAATGCTTTTTCCTTTGTAATTGCATTTATAACGAAGCGATGGTCTATATGACGGTGACATTTTATTTTCCCGCATATATGCAACGAAGTCCAAAGCAGTTTTTTTCATGTCCCCTTCAAGATATTCGGGAATTAAATTTTCGAGTTTTGGTTTTTCTGCCAATTTTGTTTTCCTCCAACTTCCCATCACAAACAATCTTTTCGATTCCGTCAGAATTAAGTATATACCGTTACACGGTGTGCGAGTCAAGGGGTTTTGAATATATAGTTTTATGCGTATATATTTTATACTCATTATCATAAATTCCACCGTGCCAAAAATAAAATAAGGGAGGCAATTGAAAATGATTGATTGTGCTATAATTAAAGACTTACTGCCACTTTATGTGGATGATGTTTTGAGCGAGGAAAGCAAAGCGTTAATCAGCGGACACATCGCAATGTGCGAAAGTTGCAAAACCGATTTTCTTCATATGCAGAGCGAAATTAAGAAGCTGCAACCTAATGATGAAACAAAGGCAGAAATTGCAGTGCTAAAACGGATGAAACACAAGCAGTTGTGGCAAAAAGTGATTGTCTCAGCAGTAGTAGCAGTAATTGCACTTGCTGTTACCGTTGGTGCAAATTGGTTAATCTTCCATAAGGATACACCAATTGAGTATAAGAAAGACGGTATTCGCATAGAAAGGAGCAGTGTTGAGGAATTTTATGTGACAAATGACGGTTCTGTTGCAACAGGAGTTATAACCGCATTAGACCTTATATCCGACAGTGATTTTTACGCAAATTACGCTACAACACGAAGAATAGAAAAAAATGGTGAGTATATCGAGGTAATGTATATTTATCTGAGTCAAACGATGTTTACACGTTGGCGACCGAGGGGCAACGAGCACATTTTTCGTCTTATAAGCGTAAGCGATGTAGCTTCATGGGGACCTCATCTAGGCATAAACTATCCGTCACTTCCGCTTGAAATATATTATTTGGTCGCTCCGCTTGATAAAATCGCGTTTACGTTAAATGACGAAGATTTTTATGCACAGAAAAATGATGGTGTTTTATTATGGAGTGGAACACTTTTTGAAGAGTAATGTAACCGCTTTTATTAGTTATCGCCCCCTTTAAAATCTGAATGCTGTACATTCCACATTGTGGGATATCCGGCATTTCGATATTGTAGTATGAATATCATTAAATCATTGATTAAAGTGTTTCCTCTTCAATATCATTCCACATCTCATTTACCCATTCGGACGACTGTGTTTCAGACAACTTAAACTGCCGCATGATTAACTTAATCACTTCATTATATGATTTACCGATTATTTTATATGCTTCAATAGCCGCTCGAATCGCCGCCTCTTTTTTTTCTGACTTTACATGGATATCCAAAACTGTTTCCTGGTCAAACATCAACATCATAATATCTATAACCTCCTTCTTCTTCGCTTCCAGATACTCTTTAAGCACATCCTTGTCGCTGCATATCCGTATTGTTTCCGTTACCGCCTTTATTGTCCGTCCGTGTAAATTTATCTGCTCATCCATTATCCGTGTGAAGACTATATATTGGTTAATGATGTCGCCTTGTGCCCCGTCATATATAATCTTTGCTTTGGCTTCTATTGCACACTCAGTACCGCCCAAAAAAGCCTCCGATAACGTGATATACTCCGGCTGTTTCTTTCTTTCCTTAGATAAAATAACGCATAGCTCCGCTTTTGGTATCGTGATCGGCTTGCTCCCGTATAAATCCAAACCCTTGTCAAGGATATATTCCCGACTCACGTTTAAGCAAAGAATAAACCATTTCATCACAATAAACACCATTGGACATCCGTACTTCGCGCAAACGAGCTTCTTCAAACATATCAATACGCTTTAATAAAGCAATGCTTTCTTTGTTATTAGCATTAATAAAAGCTACTAAACGGTTTACCTTAAAATGTTTAAAAATATATGGGATAATTGATTGTAGTGCCTCTGTTGCATAGCCGTTGCCCCAATATTCTTTTAAAAAATGGTAACCAAATTCCCATTCTAAGGTCTTTTCCCAATTACATTGAACGTGTACCTCTCCAATATTATCGCCGTTAAGTTTTACTATCCAGCGGATACCGCCTTCATTTGGCAATAACTTTTCCTTTTCGATAAACCATTTGCAATCTTCGACAACATCGTCTGGAGATTGCTGCATATCTAAGTCATAAAAATACGCTTCGGGTCGTGCAATCAATTCCTGCATAAAAGCTATATCAGCTTCACATAAAGGTTGTAAAATAAGCCTGTCTGTTTTAATTAAATGTTTCATATCTTTCCTAGTTCTCCTTCGTTTGCTTCCAATGTCGGCTTTTTTCTTGTTCGGACATTTTTTTATTCTCCCTTAACCTCCAGTTGTTTTATTTTTGTTTATGAGAACGACATAGCACCATTTATATTTTAACGCGGGTTTTGCGGCTTTGTAATATGCGCCGAGAAGGATTTTATTTTCCGTTGTTTTTTTCTTTTCGCTCATAATGCTTATTTTATTACCTCAGTTTTTTACTCAGTTTCAAAACTAAATCATCATCAAGGCGGTAATTTGTATAAGGAATGCAAACGGAAGAAGAATACCATGCCCCGGTACCATCGGGAATATAACCTCGTTTTATGTAAAGCCGTTGTGCGCTGCCATAACCACTATATAATCCGACACTTAGATAAACAATATCACTATATTCAGCTATAATTTGCTCCGAAACGTCCATCAGCTTGCTGCCGATACCTAATTTCCGATATTTTATGAATACACCAAAATCTATGATTTCACAAAAGGTCTTCGTTATTGTTTCGTCAGGCGAATACAGATAAATATTATTATATCCGGCAATTTTTCCGTTATATTCGGCAACAAGCGGTATTGCTATGCCTTCTTGCTGGTCATTTAATCTGTTTGAAAAGCTTTCTAAAACCCTGTGATGTCCCTGTTCTGTTTCTTCGTGAAAAATGACAGGCGGGTCAGTTTCAACCATAGTTCGTATTAAAATTTTTCCATCATCATAATAAATCATAATCACCTACCTATACCTATATCTTTTTTCGATATACTCCCGCATTTGGGTTTTAAGTTCTTCAAGTGTTTCATATGCTTTGCCGTCTATAAATCCATAACCAGTACCACTAACAAGTAAATCCGTGCCATTAACCGATAGTAAAAAACCGTCAAGGCATATGTCAGATAATTCATCAATAGAGATTTCCCCAAAATAACCATGCAAAAAATCTTTGTTAAAATCTGCCCAAAAAGCAAGGTATACATGGTCAACACATATAGGGGACAGGAGAGAGCAAGCGAAATCTATGAGATATACCCCGCCGTCAGAATCATATAAGATATTACAAAGAGCCATATCTCCGTGACAAAATACTAAATCACTTTTTTTAATCCCAAGTGATTGAATATGTTTTCTGCGTTCATCAAGAAAACTTTTTCGATAACCGATGTCAGTCATCCAATCTTCATATCCCTCACTAATTACAACTTCGGGATATACAATATGATTAAATTGTTCGCAAGCTGTGTTTAGCTTGTCGGTTATATCACGCAATTTCTGTCCTAGAGCTTGTTTTTCATCTGAACTCATGCTATCAAATATTTCACTTAAAACCTCGCCATTAATAAACTCGCTTATGATGTAAGAGAAATCATATTTATCTTTAATGACACCGCTTGCAATCACTTTCGGAACTGATACTCCAAGTGATGAAGCTCTGGTTTGCCCGAACAATTCTGATTTATAACAGCGTTCATTTCCTGGTTCTTCCGGTTTGAAGATTTTTACAATCATGTTTCCGATTTTGAATACGGCATTGGTGCTTTGTTTTACTGCTGTTATTTCATCAAGAGGTAATGATTCATGCTCGAATATTTTTTCCAGCAACGGTCGAAAGACATCTATTTGCTTAGTTATGTTACCCCATGTTTTTTCATCTTCCAGGTTTTGCTTGAACACCATGTGTTCGCACTCCGCCCAAAACGACGGCTTGAAAATTCCTGTTTCAAGGTACTTTATCAAAGGGTCGCATATTTTAGGCACGACACTCACCTTATCAAGTTCGGATAATGGTATCCATATTGTTTCCGATGTAATAGAAGGGTCATCAGGGTCTATATCTGTATGTGAAGGTATTTGCGACGGTACATCATTATTCAAGTAACATCTGAAGAAAAAACTGATATGGTGTTTCCCTGAACAGTCATTACAGCTTGCAGGCTCATATTCCAATGAAAAAACCAACTCACCAACTTCGACTGCTAATCCTGATTCCTCCATAACTTCTCTAACAACCGCCTGTTTCGCAGTTTCGTTTTCCTCTATGCCACCGCCCGGAAAATTGTAGTATAAACCATTACCAAAGCAGTTTAATAATATTTTATCCTCATTGACGATAATTGCTCTTGAACTTACCCTTATTTTATGACTCATTATGATCCCTTCCGTACAAAATTTTTCTTTTGCTTTCCTACTCGCATTCCACATCACACAGAACGCAGATAATATCATTCCATTATAACACAAAAAATACCGATTTAACCTATTATTTTATGGCTTATAAAAAATCTCAATATATGCTATGATAAATAAGGCTTAGTGATTCGTATGGGAGGAATACATATGACAGAAAGAATAGATGCATTTTTACAATACCTTGACGAAAAAGGAAAAAAGCAAAGCCATATTAAAATTCTTGATTGGAGGTTTGAGCATATTTATACTGCGCTTAAAAACCAGCCGACTTCATTTGAAGTGATTGACAATTTAATACGAAGCATATGGAGCGGTTACGTAAGTAAAGACAAGGCTGTGTTTCACTTTTTAAATGAATATGCAATATTTTGTGAAACAGATTTTCCATTGTTCACCGATACATTTCGTGAATATGTCCGTGTGACATTTGAAGGCGAAGCACGGAAAGCGATGAGGGCACTCAAAAATGCCATTGTATATATTCCCAAAGATACGAAAATCAATCCCTCTTTTCTTGGCGGGCTGACGGATGAAGCGTTTATCGAAGCGTTCCAGGCATGGCAGGAACTTATTTATTCCATATATGATGATGGTGAGCACGGTTCAAATGGTGAACACAGTTCACCTTTTGATTGGGGCTGGCCGGATTGGAGCGGAATTACATGGGAAGGAATCAACCGTAACCGTGTTATGACGACTTTAGATGCCTTGGTCTGCTGCGGTCACATGGAAGACGGCGTACTTACGGTTGACAAAAAGTCATTTGAAAAATGTGAAGGTTGCAAACCGATGACCAACACAATTTTATTACTTAAAAGATTTATGGACAAGGGTTTTCACATTGAAGGACTGGAAGATAAAAAATCTTCTGTATTTACCGTTTCTTGTACCGATATTCCAAACCTGATTACTGTTCTTTATTCCTATTTTATTGGTAGACCCGTAGGAGATAAAAACCACGTCCGTTATTTTTCATACCGCTTTGTGGAATCACCTGATGTGCAGTCCCATGAAACATTATTTTTGGCAAAAACAGACGGCGAACCCGCACATCTTAAGGAAATCTACTTTTGGCTTTATGATGAAGCCGTCAAACATGGATTTACTCCGATGGGTCGTGAAAATATAGGTTGCTATGTATATAAAAAAGGGACAAAGGAATGGCTGCTTTTGGGTACCGGTTCTTCCTACCACGAATCCGATTATTTACACAGTCCCAATTTTGCAATCGCGGTGAAAACTCCGTTTTACAAGCTTTTTCAAACCAAATCCGAAAAAATTAAAATATTGCAAGAAAGATTTCCCGATGCATTTGGGCGCCCATGGTGTCACTGCCATAATTGCAAATCTGATGCTGACACTTGTAAGAACCGCACCAAAATAGATCTTGAAAACCGAAGTTATTATCATTGCAATAAGGGGTTTCTATATTTTCACGACCCAAGTTTTGATGATGTTAAAGTGTTAAATGAATTGTATAAATTGGAGAAAAATATCACAAGTTGCTAGGATTGTGGTTTACATAATGATTGCAAAAATCGCGATTTGTGTAGTTTTGGGCTTATGAAAAAGCTTGATTTGTGTGGTTTTGAGCTTGTAAAAAAACTTGCATACTCCCTATGTATTACACACAAGCGATTTGAAGGTAGCTGATGGTATTACTTTTCTACCTATCTACATGACACCATTGCTTTAACGTAATTCTATTACCCGTAATACCATGTAGGTATGGAATTACGCATTTCATCGAACATACATGATAAGGGTTAAAATTTATATCATATTCTAGTTTACCTTCCGCAAGATTCGATTTGCCTTGATTGTCCTGATTGCATCAATTACCAACCCACCGATGACGATTGGCGGATAAGCATAGAAAATTGTCCGGACAGCATCGCGGTATGCGTTTGGGTGGATTTCCATATAAAAGGTAGCGGAAAAAAAATAAAGTAACATCATCAGAATGCAAACGAAAAAATGGATGATGATGGCACAGTAAAGTGGAAGGTTTTTAAAATAGCGAAAAACCATCAGGCTTAAGGCAGCTCCTAAGCACAAAATGAAACGGTCGGCAAGATGCTTGTACGTAATTTCCATGATTCCCTGGGGAACACAGAGGATTAAGTCGAGCATCGTCGTGATCGTAAAAATGACACAAACTAAAACCAGTCGGTTTCCGTAGATTAACTTATTCAAAATTGTTTTATTCATTTTTCAATTCCTTTCCTATTTTGAAAATCGCACTAAGCATGTCTTCGCGATAATGCCGGTTGATGACGACACGCTCACCATTTACCAGTTCTGCCATCAACTTCATATTGAGAATTGATGATATCCACTTTACTTTGCGGATGTTGACAATCATCGGTTTGCTGATGCGGACAAAACCTTTCGGACATAAAAGCTCTTCCATTCGCGTTATTGTCAACGGCGATGTGTAAACCATTTTGTCGGTACAAATACAAGAATGGTTGTCAACCCACTCTACATATAGGATGTCGCTGATATCGAGTTGGTGTTTCTGTCCCTCGAAATCACCAATGATGGTTTGCTGTCCTGCGCTTAATAATTCGATGATTTGGTTGATAGTGGTGTTTAATTCACGGTATTTTACATCAACATAATCATCATCCAAAGTCACATCTTTACTGATAGTATATTTCATAAACACTTACCTCCTAACGCCACTATACAACTTGAAAAAATTAATGTAAATGGGTTTAAGTCAAGATGCAGTTTGAGAGGGATGAAATTCGTGCCGAAGAATACAATTGACAAATTATATTAAAAAGCATATAATGGGAACATATGTACGAGTTGTTTTACATCATGGTTTTAACCCCCTCGAATTCGAATTATCCAATTTTCCAAAAGTCTGTAAAGTGTTTGGCTGGGTTGCTAAGTGGAGGAATAAAAATGGCACTTGACAGGAATCAAGAAATATTTGATACATATATGCACCGCAGGGTGTGGGGGCAAGGAACACAGTTAATTCCAATTGAAAAAACTTTACCTTACGTGGATGAAGAATATAAAAACAGTTGTATTGATTTGCATAATTTTTATTCAGCTGTATTTGAAGATATGTATGAAAATATCGCGCTATATGGTTTACTTCCAAACGGTATTTCGGAATTAACCTATGAAGCTACTATATTAAAAAGAAAACAGAACAGCCTTATTGGGTTTTTTATGGGCTTAGCTAAGTACAGCGAAATTGATGAAAACGGAAATATGGTTTTAGCTACGGCAAATTATATTAAACACTTTAAAAAGAACTCGGTTATACAGGAATTATTAAGCAACCACGGGCTTGTTATCTCATCGTTCCCCGCTGTAACCGTTGTATCAAATACAAAATACCCGGATATGTTCCGTATAATTCATTTTATATGTAATAGCAAAAACAAATACAATATCATGTCTTGCGATTACATATAAAA
>Ga0209737_10000443_pt1 | contig 34330 bp, 35 predicted proteins | sample TergutCu122P3_FD_187284 | JGI IMG/M metagenome (GOLD analysis project Ga0209737, IMG submission 187284) | Cubitermes ugandensis P3 segment gut microbial communities from Kakamega Forest, Kenya - Cu122 P3 (SPAdes) (version 2) | ecosystem: Host-associated > Arthropoda: Insects > Digestive system...
CGTCTCAATATTTTCCACTTCATTATCTTGATTAAATACTTCAACTACATTTATACCCGTCTCAATATTTTCCACTTCATTATCTTGATTAAATACTTCAACTACATTTATACCCGTCTCAATATTTAAAGCCCGATTGTCACTATTATAAATTTCTATTACATTGATCCGCGTGACAATAATTCCCCCTTGACTCAAGTCAGGGATTCCTGGGTCTCGGATCTCACTATAGATTACATAGATTTCCTTGTCTACCTGCGAGTTCTTGAAGGTAAGATCAACTTGCCAAAATTTGCGGAAGTGTGCCTCTATTATGTGATCTTTTTGGACATTCTGAAATGTATATGTTTGGCTCATCACTTCTCCACTTTTTATATTTAATTAAAAAAATAAAATTTAAATTATGTTAGTGTAACCACTACCCCATCAACAAGTACGCGATCAATCTCATATCCTGCTGATGCTCGAATCATATACATCTGATTTCCACCTTTTGGAACTGCAGTGACCCCCTCTGGGGTGAGTTCTCCTGTACCTGGAATTGGTGGAATTGCTGTGATCAAGAACCAATCGTCAAGTCTCTTGAAAAGAGCTTCGATAGTGTGATCTCTCTGCACGTCCTCAAAAATATAAGTTGCGATATCGTTAATCATTTTATTTCATTCTCCTATCTTTATTTTTAATTTACAATAAAATCAATAAATTTGTATGCCTTGTTTGGAATTGCATGATATACGACATATCCCCCTCGTGCCACGTCCGTAATTCCATATGGAATCAACTCTCCACCATTACTTTGGATCGCCGATACCTTTAGGAACTCAGGTGGAATCGGGGGTAGATATGCGACTAAAACCCCAATCTAACAGATATCCATCCTGCAACTTTGGTTTTCTCGGTTGTGAGGCCTACCAAGTTGGTACCAGTTGATGATATCTTTCCATTTGCAGCAGAAAATACCTTGACTCCTGCATTGAGGGGGGTATCGCTCCACAATCGTACATGTCCAGCATATACAATACTTGCCAATTCTGGATTGCGTGAACTATCTCCGACAAATACAGGATATTCCAATACACCAATTGGGATATCGGATGCTCCACAAATTGCAGCAACACCGTCGCTCTGCATCGTCATGATACGTCCAGATTCAACATATCCTTCTCTACCTTGGGTTGCAACTACACTTGGTGCAAGTTCCGCGGTGAGAGATGCAATCGATCTGATGATTTGCTTTCTGGGTGGAATATTATAATCCATTTCCATTTTATTTCTCTCCTTAGTATAAAATTGCAATCGCTGCCTTTTCGTTGTCGCTCACGAATTCTGCCGCTAGTCTGCAAGTGATCGTGACGCCTTCTGAATCATGGAGCGGATCTTCAAAGTTCTCGATTGTGATATCTCGTGGAATACCATATCTCATCACCGCGTCACGGTTGTATACAACAGCTCCAATATCTCCTGCCTCCTTGAACGCCCAACGAGCTCCATCATATTTGTCTGGATCTGGAAGCATGTTCGTCGTATACTGAGTCAATCCATACATTACTGGTAGTTGCCCAGTTCCAATTGCACCAGTACTCATGTTTGACCCATCAATATATGTGGTTGCGAGCTCATCCAGTAGAACTTTGTAGTAACTAAAATTCATTAACACTGAATCTGCTACATATCCTCCGCCATTGTTTGGATCTCCTGTTGCCATCTGTTCAATTGCACTTGAAATCGCAAGACGTCCTTGGTCAACACCCCCAGTATCATATATTTCAGTGATCCCATTCAGGAATGTTGTGAGTAGCTTTCTATTGATTGTGTTCTCTACTGCCATTCCTGCTTCGTAGAACAATCGTGCAACTGCCCCCCATTTGTCATCCTCGATCATTTTTCTGGTCACTTGTGGTGCAAGCGCAATGAGACGATCTGAAAGTATTACATTTCCAAATTCCGCCTCGTAACGTGGAATCTCCGCACCTTCTGCAACTTCTGGTGCAAATCCAACAGGTCTTGAGATTGGTGCCTTGAAAATGTCGGAAGTCATATCTCCTTCGAAAACAAAAGCTTCCCTCAAATTGCGGACAAAATCTGCCCCTTCGATGATCTGAGATGCCAATGTTTCTTGCAGAAGTCCCATTGCACCAATATCACTACTGGCTAGACGTTTTCGAACCTGCTTGATTCCTCCATCAACCTCACAATAGAGATCTTTGGGGATACTATCAATGATACTTTTCTTGACATCTGGTGATACCCCTCGAGCAATCTTTGCATATTTGTGAATCTGCTCGAGATGTGCACTACTATTTGTCTTCATATTCACTTTCCTCCTCTTGTTTTCAAAATGAGACTTTTTCCCATTCTCACGAACTTATTCTTCAGAATTTTCGCATCCGTGGGGATTGTATCTTCCTCAAGAACGGTATTGACAACCATCCCTTTCAAGGTTTCCTTGTCATATTTTGATGATTTTGTGAAATACTTCGATCTGTGATGTTCACACCCACAACTCTTTCCTTGTGACTGCATCACAGTCTCATCTGGAGATGATGTTGATGAATCCTCACTTGGAGATGCTCCAAGCTCACTGATAGCAGATTCGAGATTTGCTTCCAATTCCTCAACATAATCAACGATCTCAATAATAGACTCGATAATAGAATCTACCACATCGAATGAGTCATCAATATCGGCGATAGCTTCTTCCTCGCCCTTCTTGATGATCTCTGCATTATAGGCATGCAACGCCTTAAGCACTTTGATATGTTCCGAATCACGCAATTTCGTGTCCGACGTCGTTTTATCTGACATGATATTATATATATTTTTATTTAATGTCTTATATGATTTGTTGTGAATGGAGGCATCTATTGTACATGCTTCACAAGCCCCGCGCTCAACGAGAGCGAGACCTAGATAGGTGATATCACTGAGCTTCTCACATTTCTGAACTTCGCACCACCCGACTTGACATCCCATCTCTACAGATACTGCATTGATTATTCCTTTTTGGATCAAATTGTATGCACTCTTGGATTCTTGCGTAGCACAATGGAAATGAAGGTCGGCGTACAAACCCCCATCATCGTATCTATAGTTTGAGACTGTTCCCACATGTTCCAGAATTGATCTTTCCCCTCTATCTTTGTGCGATGTCCAAATTCCATTACAGTCCCAATTTTTGGCACTTGATTTTAATTCGTCTCTCGGAATATAATTAAGTTTTCCTCTTCCATCAATACACTTTTGATCATCGTTGATGAGGACTCCTTTGATTATGGCTCCAGTTTCCCCTATTTCTGGAAACCCATTATTTCTATTTATTATTGTTGTCTTCCTAATTTCCATGTTTATATATTATATTTTATATTAACTTTAATTTTTTTCTTCTCTAAATTTTTATCTAAAGTATTATATAATAAATATTAAATTGTGTGTGTTAAAATAGAATGTTACATTATGTAATCTATGAAATGATATATATCCTCATCGTATACGACATGGATTACGTGCCCTCTCGCTCTTGCCATTTTCACCTTCAGTTTCGCAACTGGTGTCATGTACCCTTTCACCTCAACAAATTCCACCATCTTTGTCTTGATGCTGTAGAAAGAAAAGTCTGGAATATATTTGCTCGCCTGCTGCTTCACCATCTTTCTCTTGAGGAAATCATAATACTCACACCCTTCATCAAGAACGATTATTGGTTTGGTAGTGAGTTGGCGGATTTTCCCATTCTTCTGCATTCCTTCAAGGATTAAATATACCCTCAATTCCAATTTCGAATCATATTCTACCTCATTATGTTTTATTTTAGAAGTATTATAATATTCATACATTATAATGATCCTCTCTCCTCGCGATCAAAACCATGTCTCGCGTTCCATTACGAGCCTTCCAATCAATTTTAAGCCCAAATTCTAAGTGTTCTAAATATATTTCATCAATGTCATTATCCCTGATTTTTATTAGTTCATCTAATATTAAATCCACAGAATATAAACAACCTCTCGATCTGAAAACTGGATCATCGTGAAAACTGGTTCCATACCCCACTGTCCGATCATCATTCATAGAACTGCACATTTTGAGGATCTTTTCTGATCTCTTCTTTCGCTTACTCATACCAATTGCAATGTATATGTTTGTTCTTTCGGTATTTGAACTTACCCAATCGGTTATTTTCATCACACAATTATTATTCCCCTTCGCGATTCAATGTGACTTTGTGCGCTAGTCATTTCCTTTCATTTGGGATATATAGTAGGATATTGTTGGATATTGCTGTTTTGTGGATTCAGGGGACTTGATCTCCGTTGACATAATTCCTCCTGTGGAGGGGTAGATCTTGCAAAGAAAGGACGTAGTCCTTTTGGTTGACTTTCTTCTCTTATAGAGAATATAAGAAAATAAAATAAATAAAAAGAGTATATGTATAATGTATATAGGGAGAATAGTTTCAAGTGTAATAGTCAACAAGACTCCCTGCGAAGTAAATCCCTCCAAATCAAAAAAAGAACAATATCCTACTAAATTAAGTCAAATCTTGAAAGTGATCCAAAACATAAGTCCTATATGTAGCCCCGTCCAAAGGGTAGATCGAAGTAAATGGAAAAAAATGGAAATCAATTACAAGCTTCATATCACAACGTGAGCGAGGCTTCTGGTATAGAAGTATACATCGATATGGGAAATGATGAAAATTCAAATTACAGTATCGATATGAGCGATACACGAGATGAGATGATCGACATCGACACTCGGATGCCTATGCATATGGCTCAGGATCATTCGCTAGATACAATATTATACTTTAACAATATATATAATTATTTTTATAAATATGAAGGCAAAATAATCATGTTTGATCGCAACCCAAAACAATTGAGATGGTATGAACCAAGTACAGGGGAACTACTTCGGATTGCACAAAGGCACATAAACTACTTGAAAATATCGAAGGATGGGAACAAGACTCCAACACAGATCCCCAATGACATTAGAAATGTGATAACAGATAAAAATGTAATATATAATTCAATTCAAATAAATAAGGAGATCGCTCAAATTCTTAGGAGACCATATGTTGATTCAAAGGGAAATGTAATCACAAAGAATGGGTTGAATCCTGATACAAAGATATATTTGAGGAATCTAAGCGGTATAATAGAATCGGATATTAGAATATATAATAATATCTATGAGGCAAAAAAAGACTTTAATAAAATTGTGGAAATATTTTCAACCTTTGGGTTTAAGAGTGAAACTGACTTGGAAAACACACTTTCTTGTGTTGTGACGATTGCCATGCGACAGATACTCGGAACGTGTCCAATTCCTTTCTTCATGATCACGAAACCGGCACCAAGCTATGGAGGTACACTCCTCCTCCAAACCATATTTGCACTCTTCGACGAACAGTTCAATTCTGCCCCTTTTCCATATACCTTCGAGGAATGTAAGAACACTCTCCCTTTTGCAGAAAACAACCCAATCATGGGATTCGATGATTTGACCGACCACCTTCAGATTTCTCCAACCATGCAACAGGTTCTAACGTCTGGGAAATTTCTATATAGGCCTCTGTACAAGAATGAAATGAGAAATATAGATATATATTCAGTGCTTATCGGCACGGGAAAAGAAGTATCTACAGGGAAAGAGATCGCAAGAAGAACAATTCAGATTGAGATTACCCGGAAGGACATTCCTCGAAAAAGATATGGAAATTACGAACAAATTAGATATGTTGAGGAAAATAGGAAAGAATATGAAATTATAATGTTATCATTAATAAAATATTATATATTGAATTGTAGCCCTAAACCGCGTGAATCCGTCCAGAAGAGAGATTCATTCGAGAAATGGCACAACACCGTAATTGGATTCCTCGACTCATTTGGGTATGCCGATAATGTGTTGAAAGAAATAAAAGGAGTAACACGTGCAATGGATTACGAAACTGAACAAAATCTAAATATATTCAATGAATTATATGATGAGTTTGGAATAAATAGAGAATTCAGATCCGCTGACGTCTATGATTGTGCACTGACAAATAGATATTTGTTGTCTGCATTCGAAGTATCCATGCGTAGCAAACACCCAATAATGGGAATTGGTAGACGTCTCAAGATATTGTGCAATATCAATCCGCATGAAGATTATATTATTATTTCGATAAAATCTAGAGGCAAAGAATTGTTCAAATTGGAAAGGAGGACGATCGATTCAACCTTTGATCAATATGGAGATAGAAAAAACGACAATATATAAGAGTATATAATAATTGACTAACTATATTATAATTCTTTGTATAGTAATTCTAAATGGAACAGTTTATATTCTTTTGAGTCGACATTGTATGTGCCGGATGGAGGATATCCTGAAGGTAGAGAAACCTATACTCCATATCATAGGGTAATCAAATTTTCTTGTAGCGATGAAACACCATACCAAACTCAACTCGCGTGTGTGATTTTCCCATAATGGTTTGGTCTATACATTGTGGTGAAAATTATGACAAATATTGACAATATGGAAACCAGGCAAAAAGGAAACCTCTAACTTGCGGATTTCGAGGGGTTTTCGGTAGAAGGCGAACTACCAAAAACTCCTCACAGTTATTGTATTATAAAAATAAAAGAGATAAAAAACATGATTGAAAAAAAGGATAGTGAAAAAATTGAGAATCGGGGAATAATAATTCCTGAAGTTTTGGAGAAAGTCTATGTAATTCCAGAATGGGCAATGACAGTAGCAAACAAAAGCAAAATTGATTTGAAACAAAAAATCTCAGAATTTGTATGTAATTTATTGGAATGTGAATATAAAAAACAAGTTGAAGATACTTGTGAAGAAGAGAGTAGTGAAAAAGTGAACGAAACATCCACAACAATTAATGCTGGAGAAAACTTAGGCGAATCACTCAAAGTTCAAAATTAGAGGTGAAATATAATGGAAAACAATGAAAGATCACAGAATGGACGTATTGCCGCGATCGTAACAGACCCAACTATCACAGGGGTGACTGGAGTCACAATCCTCACTGCGAAATCAGAATATAAGGACAAGAAATTCTTTGAAACGGAGGATTTGAATGTTCTTGACAAAATCAAGATGTTCAAGGTGGGGGACGATGTTCAAATCAAGACGGATACAAATTGGTTGAGAATGTACGATATTGTGGCAAAGGTTCCGAATGCAGGATATGGAGGAAAAGCATATGACCCTCTTGCTGCAGAACAGAGACGAAAACTTGATTGTTATTTGGCCATGGCCACAGTTGTTGGAGAAATATATCGATCTAGAGTGGATCCAACCAAACCAATTGAACCTGCTATGTTAGATGATATATTTAAGACCCATACATATTTGTCTGCTAAATTATTCAATCAAATAAAAGGAACACATGAGGCAACATCGAATGCACCACAACAAGAAACCCCCCAAGTAACTTCATTTTAGATTAATATAAATAAAGGAATAAAAGTATGGAAGAAAAAGAAAGGAAATATCCCAAACCAAATGATATTAGCGACAAAGTAGAGATCAAGTATCACTATCACAAAAATAGGGATGGAAAAGGAGCTCCCCTCATAAACAACGTTCAAGTGTTTTTATCTGATGAGATGAATAAAAGATTGGAAGAAGCATGTGAAACTCACAATGCTCCAGCAAATGTAATCGTGAACTCTGCCCTTGAGGAGTTTTTCACAAAATTGGAGAAGTGATGTGTGACAATGAAACTCTACCAGAATGTCCCAACTGCATGACACAAGACGTGATCAAAAATGGCAGAGGAAACAAACGAAAAACCGACGGGATAGCACCTAGAGTATATATTTGCAGAGTTTGCAATTACAGTTTTACACACCCATATGATTTATTTAAAGGATATTATAAAATTAAAGGTAAGAGATATACTGCAGAAGAGAGATTGAAAATACGTCGTTTGAGGTGGAGGGAAAAACATGCAAAAAAATAAGGAGACAAAGGATGGAAACAACAAGTAATATTTTTGAGTTTGAAGGATCAAAACTTCACGTTCGGGATTGTAGGCACTTGGAAAAAGACAATATGGTCATAGTTTCAACGGAACGCAAAGCATATCCTGTGAAGGTGAATGGTATTCGGAATTGTGTGTATTGTGAAAAAGGTAAGTTCGTGAGGTTTGGGACTGCACATCGTGAGTGGCTTGGGGGGAAAGTCCAGTTGGTGAAATGTTCAAAATGTAATAGGAGAGCCTATATTACGACGAATGAAAACTTCAAGAGATGGGAGGATGATCCATATCATCATATACAATTCCAAGGGGAATACGATATGACAATATCAATGCACATTTCAATTACAACCCGTAGAAAATTGATCGCGCGCAAAATATCTATGCAAGGTACATTCACAAACATTATCCAGGCTATTATATCTGGAGATCTAAATAAATCAATAAGTGAATGTATTTCTAATATATCAGAAGGGTTGGCAAAAAAATACAGAATGGGGTTGAAAGAGAAAGAGAGAGGGTCTCACAGAATTTGTGTGAAGATATCACACTTGAGCTTGGTTGACAAAAGGATTCTGGCGAAAAGCAATATCGACCTCCAGAGAACAATGAGCAAGTGTATCACAGCGATCAACAAATATGAGGAAGAGAAAATAAAAATAAAAGATGTTATCGTGTTATATAATAAAAATATTTGATTATTTGCATAATCTAAAACATTCATCTTTTTTGTCACATGTCTCACAAATTCTCTCAACTTTGTAGTGTGTATGATGTATTCCATTTGAATCATGATATATCACATCTCCACATGTAGTAATGGTGAATCTATAGCCTCTAATCAGGGCATTGAATAATTTAAGATCGTTTATGAGTTTATTACGATCGAGTGATGACAAGTAATTGTGGAGGGAAGTGATCACAAGGAGGATCAATGACATTGACATCAAAATAATAATTGTATAGAGTTCCTGATAATTACTCATAATATACCCCAATGCTCGATTTGATCAATTGCCCAACAGATTCGGAATAATACAAGTCAAAAGCTCTAATTAAGCTATCACGCTCATTATCATCAATACTATTATATTTCATAATTTTATTTCTCTCATTAGAATAATACTGCTGAACATATGCCCCAGGGCCCGCAAGTGTGGCATCAATTCCAGCCCCAACATGATGGGAGGATATTGCATCTTGCATGATGTGCGAACCATATCCGCCGAGCGCTACAGTTCTGTAGTATCCACGTGCATGATCGAGGTGGAGATCACACAGAAGTAACTGCATTCGATCCGCATGAACATATGATGATGACCATGCCAATCCAGGCCTTACGTTTTTGAGATCGAGGGAGGAGGTTGCCCTATCATGTCTCGATCTCGCTTCATGCGTCATTGCCCCTCCAAGACTCGCAACACGAGATTGAACGTGACCGAATCCGTGATTTTGAAATATTCCATAATTGTAGTCGTGGTAGAGAGCCGTATGAGATCTGATCATTGCACTCCCAGACATATCATCTCGAGTATTTGAGACTTCGATCGTTGAGATGTGATCAGCAGCAGAAGTCACGATCAAGAGTCCAAGGACAATTACTCCAATCAAAATAATTGTCAATATAATGCAAATAATATTATCCCTGGAAAACAATATTGACTTTGGAATGTTCATCGTATTCTCCGTGGAGGGGCTACTGATCCAAATGGACACAACCTATGTAGGCGGCCGGTATCTTGATTGTGGTGAATTATATTTGAAATTTGTATACGATCATCTTTGCGTTCCAAGGAATTTAGCAATTTACTTTTGAATTTCATTACTATATACTTACATGTAATATTAGAAATATATAATTAATATATGTCAGGAGATATTGTGAAATATAATGAAAATCCCCTACATTCCCAAACTAGATCAATATATTTAGATGATGATATAATAGAGGAAATGTGCAGATATGCTAAATCTGGAATAGACCTTGAGTTGATTTGCCACGCGGTGAAAGTTCCATTTTTATTTATATGTGAAATTTTCGATAAATGTGCTGAAAACGAAGGAACTATGGACGAATTTGATTTTACATCGAAAATAGCCTTGGCTTACATTGATTTTGAGACGAGGAACAGAACCGCAATTGAATATTTTGGTCAGACTGATTGGCGCGCATATTATGCACTTCTCGAATATAATACAAAAAATAATTCATATTTGCAAATCCGGAAAGGGAACGGAGAAAATAAAAATAAGAAGGAAAATATAAAAACAATTGAATATAAAGATCCAGAATATGATCAGTCAGTAATCCTCGAAGTCCAGAAACGGATGAAATTGAAGGGATGAAAATGGCATTGCTCATACAAAATAAGAAAAAAGATAAAATAAAACAAATAACTGAAATATCTGACATCGAACTATATAAAAAAGCAAATAAAATATGGAAGGTGATGGCGAGACCAGATCAACTACCTCCGGATAATTTGCCTCTTTTTTGGGTGATTATGGCTGGTCGTGGGTTTGGGAAGACTCGCACCGGTGCAGAGTGGATTGCAAATCTATGTAGCACAACTCCGGGACTTCATGTGGCCCTTGTAGCGAAAACCCCTTTTGAGGCTAGAACTGTCATGATTCAGGGGGATTCCGGAATTTTGAACGCATTCTCAAATTATTGTGATGTTGAATATAATACATCACTTCGTCAACTCACATGGGCAAATGGATCAAAAGCCACAATATATAGTAGCGAAGTTCCAGACAACATAAGAGGCCATGAACATGACTACGCATGGTGTGATGAGGTCGCATCATGGCGAGATGCAATATATGTGATCAAGATGCTTATTTTGAGCATGAGGAGGGGGGAGAAACAATCCATACTATTCACATTCACACCGAAACGGAATGAGGCAACCAAATATGTGTTGGGTCGTGAGGGGGCTCACATAGTACGTGGATCAACATACGATAATATAGATAATTTGCCAGAACAATTCATTTCGGAAATTAAGCTTGAATATGAAGGTACTAGACTTGGTCAGCAGGAGATATATGCAGAAGTACTTGATGATGTTGAGGGGGCATTGTGGACACAAGAAATGCTCCTCCAGACTCGCCTTCGTGGATTCAACATATCTGATCTTGACAAGATCATAATTGGAGTTGATCCCGCACTCACCGCAAAGGAGATGAGTGACGAGACGGGAATTGTTGTTGTCGGGGTACAATATGATCCGTATGAAAAAAACCACAAATATTACGTTCTTGAGGATGCGTCTGGTAGACATACTCCGGAACAATGGGGGAATATGGTGCGCTCACTCTACGGAAAGTATTCGGCCTATGAGGTGGTTGGGGAAACGAATGTAGGAGGAGAGATGATCGAATCTGTGATCACTGACAATCACCGACATCTGAATATCCAATATCGAGGAATATATTCATCATCATCCAAGGCGTCTAGATGTGCGCCTATCATATCATTGTATCAGCAAGGACGCGTGAAACATCCTGAAAATGAGAAATTATCGAAATTGGAAGAGCAAATGTTGGAATGGGTTCCAGGGGAGTCGCGATTCAGTCCGGATCGAATAGATGCCCTTGTAATGGCAATTACCGCTCTTAGAGGAGAGGGTTTGGAAAGATCTCGAGCAGGAGTTGTTAATTTGAAGAAGAGATAAGAAACATTCTTTATTTTGAGATTGGGATAAAATGTGAAGTCTCCTACAATAGTAACCTATATATGTCTAGACGTAGACATTGTATGTAGACACGGGCCCCGCGTGTTAGAGGATGAAAACAAAGATGATTCAGAGTGGAAAATTGTATGTGGAGAACGAGGTTGCAGATATACTTGGAATCTCACTGAAAACTGTACGAATGATGATTAAAGAGGGACGTATCCCAGCAGAACTTCACAACTCAAAGTACTTTGTTGATGGAGAACATCTAATGAAGGTTGGTGCTTGAAATGTGCGATATACAATTGACAATGTTGGATCTAGATATAGTGATCGACGAGATTGATCTGGGGCTGAAAGTTGGTGATCGTAACCAAATTAAAGATACTATGAATTTATATAAGTTTACACAATATAAAAAAGATGAGATAAATTTAATATTGAGAGACTATAAAGAAGGATACATGACAAAAGAGGGTGCTGAAAAAGGGAGTAATGAAAAGGGAGAAAGAACATTGACCGTCGACGATCTAATTAGAGTTGTTGAGGAAATCAAGAGGTATTTGTTGACCGACAGGAATTGCAATGGTGTTGGAGGAAAAGACGACATATATGGATATGTGAAATACAAAATGGAGATTCTGGATTCAATATTGCAAGAATTTGATGTGAACTCCCTGGTAAGTGTGGCGGAGGGGAACAATGTTTGAAACTGGAAAACTTGTTGCAATATCTCATGATAGTAGTGGGGCATTGATAGTATTGCAGAATACAAATCTCACAAAAATTGATTTGTTTGGGAAGTATGATGTTCGATTGATGCAAGCATATGCAAGATATGGAAATTATAAATATGTAGTTATATATATTAACCCAACGACGAAATATCCAATATATGTTTTCGCAACTCATGATATTCTCATGAAGGGGAAAGTAATTTGGACAAATATTGGGAAATTCAGTGATGAACTATATAATATAGTGAAACATTCATGTGATTTGAGATTGTATGAGGCATATGTTGATGTATTTGGATATGATGAGAACTGTATAGGAGACTATGCATATTTGAAAAACATAATTGAAAAATTACCAAGATTTGTACATAGTGAATATCAGAAGAAATCTTGCAAACATTACTTGTATGGAGCAGTAGAAAGCGCTTTCGTAGAATATGAAATTGTGAACAGAAGAGAGTATGATGATTTGATTATGCTGATTGATCATATATCAGAAATGGAAGGGAAAAATGACAAAATATAATGAAGTAATTGGAAAATTGCGTAAAGAAATAAAAACTGAATTTGAGGGTATTTTTGAGGGGGATCCGGCATACCCTGTAATGTATATGGCGATGAACGATATGGAAGGTATGAAAATAAAATTAAATGAAATTATAAAAGATCTTGATATATTATTAGAAAAATATAATAATACTTTGGCGATTTGGAAGGACCAAGGCATTGATGGAGACGACGATTTCGAGATTGTTCCAAGATACAAGAAAGGTAAGAGAATGGTCAACCTTGAAGTTCTGAAATCGAAGAATAGAGCGCTATATAATATATTACTTGATGCAAGTTTGGAGAGAACTGCTAGGGATTTCGTTCCAAGAGTTTCTGATGTCGAAGGATATTTTGGGAAAGGGGGAGCCGACGAATTTCTAATTACCCCAGAAAATGAAATAATAGGATACGAATTAAAATTGAAAAGGAATAAATATAAAATGAATGATGTTGATGATGATATTCAAATGAATTGTGGACAGGAGTGAACATATGAGAAAGGTTGGTTGTGATGACATAGAATCGAAAATAAGAATATATACATACCATTTGAGAAGGTCGAAGAACGAGAATGCTAGAGAGATATATCGGGAAAAGTTGCAGGGACTTTGGAGGGAACGTGAAAATGGTGATCAAGAAAGTTGTGAAAAGTAGAGAGGGGGAGAGAAAGAAGGAGAAGAAAGAACGACTCCAACTCAACTTGAGGATGACCAAGGAGCGTTTCGAGGTTCTGAAAACCCTCCAAACTCATTTTGGTGGGACGATGACTGAAGCAATATTTAAAGCTATTGATTTTACTATAGATAATATTGATAGTAGAAAAGATTAAATATAAAATTAAATCTACCTTCTTTTTTTAAACTATTAAACATAAATAAATATATATGATTAAATCTCATTTTGAAAGGAGAAGTGAAACCTTATATATTCGGAGTTTCAAGAATAGAGTTTCTACTTTTATTAAGAATATTAAATATAATTTTACAAATATATTTGGTGATAAGAATAGTGAAGTGGTGAGATCGTTTGCTGCAGGAGGTAGAAATAATACCCAAAATCTGGATAAAAATAGTAAAGCGTCTCAACTTAAAGAGATTGAGAACATCAAAAACATCTATGATGAAGGGGGACTCGCGGCCCAGATTGTCGACATCTATACAAATTTGATTACGCGGAAGCTGTGGTACATTGAAGTAGATGGAGATATTACGTCCGATATGTCGGAGGAATTGCGCAAAGAACTCGATCAGATCAGAATTGATAGTTGGCTTCCGCATATAATCAAAGAATCCATTTTGTATGGATATGGGGTCGTAAGGATTGTTCGGGAGGGATCTGGAGAGGGAATTAGGATCAAGATGTGCGATTCATCCAAATTTAGGATCATTGTCGATGAAGAAGGGGAAACGGCAGGATACTACGAAATCCTTGATATGGGAAAAATTAAAATATATGAAGAACATGAAATAATAATAATCAATACGATCGAATCATATACGCCATATGGGGTCTCGATCATATACAAGTGCATAGACGATATCAAAAGAGACATCAAGATCGTTGAGGGGATCACAACTGCAATATTTCGCCACGGGACTCCGAAAATTTGGCACAAATTGAAAGGGACTGAAAGAGAACCAGTAACCCCAGAGGAGGCTAGGAATTACGCTGAAATGGTTGAAGGGATCAGTTTTGAGACTGATTTGATCACGACTGACACAACCGATCAAGTAATGCAATTTGATACGGTCACAGTTCCAGCCGATATTTATAATAATTTTTCTATAATAAGATTGTGTGCATCTGCTGGAATTCCAGGAGAACTACTTGGATTGAGAGTTGGAACAACAGACAATACTGCAATTGCGAGAATCTCTGCATTCTATGATCAGATTCGGGGGTATCAAAATACCATTGCATCTCAGATCACAGAACAGATCATCTCTAAATTATTCGGAGATAAATATAATAAATATTATTTTAAATTCAATTTGCCGACAGATGATGATGTTGAGACTGATCTGAAGGTTGTTACGGAGCTGATGCGTTCAAATCCAATTGATCCATTCTGGATGGGGAAAGATTGGGTGATGGAGAAAATGGGAATCCAAAATATGGGGAATTTCAAACCTGTGAAACAGGGAGATTTCGAAGGCCAACTGAGTGAAATTAGAGACAGTTTGAGGATCTAGTGATATGGAACTCTATCTTTTTGGAAAAAACCAATCCTCGTTGTATTATGAGCCTCCATATGGTAGACCATTGACGGATCCAACCCAAAGTATCAATTTTTCACACAAATATGATAAAATAATTAAGATTTTATCTCGTGAATTAATCGACTATATCCTGAATGAAGTTGATTTTGAGGAGTATTACATTGAGCAACATGCTAATCATAGGTCGAGGTCTCAACTTGTTGTTCGTGTTGCGAGAGATATGATCACATTGCAATCCAGAGTGGATGATACTATTGAGGTCGCAAACGAAATAATACAATCCTCATATATGCAAGGAATCAGATTTGCAAATGGTAATATAGGGCGCATGGGATTTGGAGTCAATTGGGCCCTATTACCCATCGATCATAATATCCTAGAAATTTTATATTCTAGGCAAAATATATTACTAAATGAAATATTTCCAGAGTATCTTGAAGATGCCCACGAAATAATTGCCGAATCATATATGGAAGGGTTGTCTTGGAGAGAGGCTTCTCGAAGATTGCAGGCAGAATTGGAGAAATATTCAAAGGTCAAGGCAGATAGGATTGCACATACCGAAGTAATGTATGCGCTCAATACTGCCCAAAAAGAAAGATACATTGATGTTGGGATTGATGTTGTACAGTGGCTCACTGCAGAGGATGAGAGAGTATGTCAATATTGTGCGGCTCTAGATGGACATAGATTTTCTCTTTCTGGAGATACTCCTGGATATGACAAAATCCCAAATATACCATATCATGTTCATTGTAGATGTACTTTTATTGCGTTTAATAAATATAATTAAAATAATTCATAATCTTATTTCAAACCCATCTGGGGAATTGATCAGTGAATGGGCTGAAGCAGGATTCACTATTTCTCCGATGAGTCCATAATCAGAACGATTCGTCACAAATCGCAAATAGTCAGTGCCTCCAGGAACCCCTCCAAACCCCCACGCTAGATCTCCGGTAGGATATACATTCGTAGCCCTCCCAATTAGATTTTTCGCAGGATCTAGAAATGTGAGGACGTACAAGGCCTGACTTTGACTTTCACGGGGCCCAGTCCAGATTCCAGTATTCCAATAGGTGGAGAAATCCCATTCTGTGGTGAATACCATCCATCCGAGATATGCTGCATATCCGTCCCAATAGGTATACCTAGTTTCGCAATTGATATAGAAATCGTAATTGTACATGACTGCGCTGACGAAACTATTGTTTGGGCCTATTCCCAATTCAGATGCTTTGACTCTGATCACTCCCCCATGACAGAATTTTGGAAGATCTGATGGTTCAGCGGATTGCGACTTCGTATATATCCCATGCAAATGAAGGGTGGGGGAGTGAGATGATGAGAGACTCACCACTGAATTTCGAAATACTCGAAATTGATTGCGGGTTGGGGAATTCGAGGAAAAATATGTAGACCGCATGAATACATGAGGGGAAATGACGCGCCTTGGGCCAGTTGTGGGGTCGACATACGCCTGACAAAATGCCCCAAGCATACTATCTACACTCATATCGGGATTTGTTTGTTTTGCTCTTGGGAGGCCGTTGATTGTCCCGTCGAGTACGATAGAAGTGCTCCAGAGCCCATGTGGGGGGGCGTAGTCCCGACCGAGTGTTTGTACATTGGAAAACATATTTGTTGTTTGGATACATGTGGTATCTGGTTCAGGAGGCTCGGGAATTTCTTTGGTCGGAGATATACCGTGGAGGCGGAGCAAAAAGGGTCCCGAATTCCCAGCTTTGATAGGTTCGAGAGATATACCAACTATATCTGATTCTAGGATTCCTGTATCAATCCAATCGTCAGGATCTTCCCCTTCCTCAATCCACGGAATATACGGCCTAATACTTCCTTTTTTTGAGAGAACCCCTCCTTGCCCTGCCACAAAATCATCACAATCTTTGTCCGTTCTCAGTTCAACAACCCCTGATAGAGTCACTGATCCATGTCCATTGTATGCCCCAATTGGTTTGATCCTCTCGAATTCCGAATCCAAATAATCATACGTGTCCGTAGATGTGAAGATCACGCCCTCCGGATCAATGCACACCAATATATTTGGAGTTAGATTATTCTCATATTTTGAAAATGTAAATACAATATTTTCAGATTTAGATATAATATTCCGACTAATATCCGTCATAATATGGACTCCAATGATAGTTCATCTCCTTCAACATATCCTACACAAAACGATGGAGTCTTTACTATTCTAATATTTTGTTGAGGTGGATCGATGCAAACTCGAACGTAGGTGCCGTAATTTGTGAAATACCACGGATATCCATATATATAATTAGATATATTATAACGTTTGACTGAAGGTATTGGAGATACTAGTGTCGCTGTATATTCTTGACGAGTGGAATATTTTGATGTTTGTTGCGAAACTCTTATTTTTGATAGGAGTTGCTCCGACAAATCGTCTAGGATGTAGATTGAATCTCCCTGACTTAATTTAATCGAGTAATATCTATATTTTATGAATCCATTTATTATATTGAATTCTTTTGAAATAATAAAATATGAATCTGATATAAGTTGATATGAACCTCCAACATCCATTCCAATATCTGTTTCGAGATAATATTGTGAATTTAATATTGAATAGGATTCTTGGAGATTTTTTGCTCGTTCTACTAGGTCAGAACCATCATCCATTCGAGGAAATATATATATTCTCTCTTTATTATTTCCAGTAATGAATATTCGAGCATTCCCAAAATTTTCAATTCTACGTATATCATTGATGGTATCAGATAGTAGTGACTCATCCCCTACAGATATGATCAATGCTCCATCCAACGAATCAGAATTTGGAATAATGTCTGTACCGCCACCAAATGCACTCAATCGTGTGAAAGATCCGTAAGACCTAGATGTAGCATTTGGATGGATTATATCCAAATTGAGTTTTTGCAATTCGGAGAAGGTTCCTCGTTCAGAAATGAAAAATACATCAGTTGGATAGTCGATTCCAGATGTGCCATCTTTATGTTTTATTGTTACTGGATATATATAATCAACACTATTTGATATGCCGTGTTCCATATCGTATGATATTGATACCTCATTATCTCTCCACAATCTCAAGATACTCTTAGATTCTGCAACAAAAATAGAATCCTCACTATGTTCATTTATATTTCCGCTCAAATAATAATTTCCCATCCACGTATACCCTCTAGCCAATATAGCATCATCTGATGGGTGAATCCAAACATTGTTTCTTGAAATTCTATTGATCCAGACGCGACCAGATACATCCGTCGGCATATTTCCACCTTGCAATATTCCAACCATTGGGATTTGGATATTCCGCGTATCGTCATTATTTGGAGTATCTGGATGTGATATACTCATTCCAGTCTTTCGATCAATTGTTACTTTGTTTGGGATATCTTCTTGAATTATGGTTTCTCGGTGTGCAATTATATTTGATGATGGGACTCCAACCTTTGGATTTATTGAGTGAATGGAATATATATCCTTGACAGGTCGAGGGTTATTATTTTTATCGAAGAATAAAAAGAAAGAATATGCTCTTGCGATAGATCTAATTGTAGATGCTGCTGAAGTATCCGGGGTGATGAAAAATGGAGTATACAAATCTTTGTCATCAATTTTCGGGGCTGATGCAATATCTATTTTAGACAAGTTATATTTTTCAAGAATTATATTTATTGCATTATATGGATGTACAAATCTACAATTATACCACGCATCTTTATTTATTAGATCGAATATATTTCCATTCTTGAATGGTTGATCATCGAGGGTATTCTCATATTCTCCAAAATCAATTGGGCCAATTTGATTCGTATTCAATTTGTTCGGATATGAAAATGCAGTAATATCTATAGATTTGAAATATATGTTGGTTACATCTGGATTTGTATTTTGAATATATCCTTTGAATTCTATGTTGTTATTAATATAAAATATAACTTCAATTTCAGTGTTTATATTTAATCCGAATGATTCAAGATCTGAATTTAGGGTGAATTTTAATATGTTTGCATAAGATACGAAATCTGATTGAAGTTCAACGTTATTTACAAACTGACTTACATCTATATTATTCAATGTAATATTATATAACATACTCATGGTACCGTCGTATATTCGTCAGCGATCATTGTGACAATTACATTGATCACGGCCGAATTTCTTGTATTGTGATTCCTCATCTCTATGTTCGTTACGTGCCCGCGCCAATAATGTTGTTGATGGGTTGAACCATTACGTTTAATTTTATATACTATACTATTTTTAAATAGAGTTATATGGCTTCCTAATGGTTGGATTGCTCGAAGAACGGTATCTCCGTTGATATTGACGAATTGATCAACAATCCGTACTAGTCGAGACATCTCCCAATATTGTTTGAGATCATACATTTGACCACGAACACGAATAATCCAAATTCCAGGAGTATCGGTCGTAATATTCTCAATGATGCTCGCATTGAGATCATATGGAACTATCCCACTACCGAAATTTTGCAAACCGACAATAATGAGGTCACTAATTTCAGTAATGTCTTTGATTGAAGGGGATATTTGTGTAGCTTGGCCAGGCTTTAGATTATTATTATTTATTGACATTTATACTCCATTTGAATTTAATTGTATTTGGGTGGGTAGTATATCTGATATTGTACGAGATATATCATATCCATAGGATGTGTCATCATTCACTATTACTGTTATATTGTTGTTTTGATTTACTTCTGCTGGTGTGTTTCTTTCAGCCATCCACTTCATCTCATCAGATAATATTTTATGTATATTTATATAAACGTCTGTTTCTAGTTCTAGTTGGGTTTGATTGAGCGATTCTTCTAGAAGTTCCTTGAGATCTAGGGCAACATCATAGACATCCAATGGGTTGAAGTAAGGGGTCGTCAAAATATTCAAGAATTGGAATGCGGACGTATTGTCCCTCAAATTCTCAAACTCTCTCCAGAAAGATCCTTGATCTATCTCTGGCTCAACTACAACATTTATTCCAATCTCTGAAATATTTAGAATACTTTGAGTTATTCCTTCAAACTCCTTGCCTGGGACCCAAAAGTTCAACATGGAATCTTTGAGTGCCTGAGGGAGAATTCCAAGCAATCCCCAAGAATCAAAGATATTGTCGATGCTTCGATCCAAAGTATCAAAGGCAGATACAAGACCGGAACCAACTGATGTAGTATTGAGAGTATCAATGAGTGCTTGGGTTGCGGCTTGAGTCTCCTCTATTCTTCCAGTTGCTTCGAGCGCATCTCCAACTAGTGGAACAAGCATACTGCGGCCAAACCACTTCCCTCCAACCTTTGCCATTTGATCAAGTTCTTTGCCAATCGGAGTGTCCAAAAATGCCTGAACTTTGATCTCAATTGGTTCCGCAAATATATTGACGAACTTGCGTATGTCCTCTCCGGTCGCTTCGAACTTTGAGGAAATTCCGGTAGTGATCGGATCCACAAAATCGTTGTAGAATCTGGCCAACCCTGAACCATCTATCTCCGGTGGTTTGATCGTGACTCCATCGAGTGAGTGCAATTCTCCAAGTATTGCAGACATTGTAGATTTGTCAGACTGTACAAACCATGGTACATTGGCTCCACTGTGCTCCATCACCTGAGTTCTTACCTTCTTGAGAATATTTTCATTGTTGATCGAGTCAAATGCGTTCGGATCGAGGAAATAATTTGGACTGATCTTGAATGGAGGTTCGATTACATTCATGGCAGATACATGATGGGTATGTTCACCAATCGTCCTAATCAAATATCTATAGAGTTCTTCATTTTCCCGAATAGATCCACTAATATCTACAAGTCTATATTTTATTAGATCTTGATCAATAATATATGGTTTGAACGAATCTCGTGCATGTGCTGCGGAACTGATTTCTTTCATTGCCCTTTTATTGTTTTCCAAGAAATCTTTAATATGGTCACTGTAATCAAGTTTTCTGACGAAATATGGCTCTGCAAGTTGATCTGAATGTCTGACAAAGTTCTCAATAGTTCCGAGATCCTTCATCATGTCAGGAGTATATAGCATCTTGGCACTGACCAGTTCCCTTTCATATTTCCCACGGATCACTTCTATTTTGTCAGATACTTGATCAAGTTCTTTCAGAATGTCCTTCGTATTGACCCCGAGTTCCAAGTCCCTCAGAGTCTCGAGAGGGTACAATTTATCTATTGGAATATATATTTTATCAGTTTTTATTTTTGATATATTGTCGAGGGTTTCTTCGAGGGGGGCAAGATTCACCTTCTCCAAATTGCGCAAAACTCCATCAAATTCAACATATTTCCCAATGTCTCCAGTAGTGATCGGAGTCTCAATTCGAATATTGTCGAGAGTTTTTCCAAAGTCTAGGAAGTCTGCTACATTTGGTACAGAAATAGTTGATGGGCGGAACAATCCATTGATACGGTCTATTACTTTTCCGATACTCTTCGATACGCCCCCTCCAATAGATTCCCCAAATGTTGAGGCGAATGCCCCTCCCATTCTCGAGGCTATATTCGAAATTGAGCCAATTATGTTGGGGGCATCCGCAACATCCACTTCAATTGGAATTGATATTATATTATCATTTGTAGAAATTTCATCAATTAATTTTGTATATTCATTTCTATATAATTCTACAGCATCTCTGAATGTTGAAATATCGACGTGTGGAGGAATTATGTGTTGAGAAACTGGATCGAAGATATTTGTTGAGCGTGTGATCTCCTGTTCTACTCGCCCCCACGTCCTAGGATCGTAGTGAGGTAGGATCTCAACGGCAAAGCGCTCTTTGTGCAGTTGTTCATATATTTCGTACAATCTCAAATCGGGGACTACCTCAATTTCGAGTTGGTCGGGGAGTAGTCCTTGAGCATGAACTCCGGCATATGGATCGGGAATTGCAGGTTGTATTTTGAAATCTGTCAGGAATCTTTCCCAAGATGCGTCTTTTTGTTTTTGGATTCGTTCTTCCTCAATTTTCAACAGTTCTCTATTCTTCGCAATTGTTTGATCGAGGAGTATATTTGCATCTTGTATGTCTTGGTATCCTGAACGGTCAGAATATTTCAAAGCATTCGGATCGATCTCAAAGGGTGAAGGTTCATGTATTGCATTTATTTTGACATCTATATTTATTTCTTCCCTCTTTATTCCCTCAATCTTATCAAAATAATCATCTATATTGAAATTAATATATGCATCATATTGACCTGATTCGAATAATGTGGCGAAATCTTGCGGCCTATCCCTCCTCTGAAATTTGAAAGGTTCTGGTTTTTGACGTTCTGGAAAACTCTGGAATTTATTTTGGATATCAAATAATGACTTCTTCAATTTATCTATATTATTAAATATATCTCCACTCGCAATGATTTTTCCAAATTCAATAGGATTTTGGATTTTTGCAAGTTCCCTCATCAACTCGACTAGAACGAATGCTTCTCCAACTATCAATCCGAAAACATCATACAATTTGAGGGCAAAATGTGTTGCATTTTGAATTCCGTTGATTCCCGTTTCCACAAGATCTTTCACGACGTCGACCACATCGAGTATTTCCGAAGGAGAGGGCAATAGGTTCAAGAATGAATTGTTTTGGTGAGACAATGCATATTCCAGCCCAACAATCTCCTCATGCAATATCCCTGCTGCATCTGCAAGAGCAAGGAGCGTTGATACGTCTTTTGGATCTACATATACTCCAAATTGGGGATTGAATACTAAGCCTGTGTATTTTTCCAACCTTCCATGTATTACATCAAGGAAGAGAGAAACTGTGCCCAAAATACTAATAGCACGAGGGATATTGCCTAGATTTGAAAGAATAATTCCAATTGCAGCAATATTTTCTGCCAAAATTGTGACTATGCTTTTCCCGGTTTTCGAGGCTCGGTAATTGAAGAATTCTTTGAGAATTGCCAACAATCCAACCAATGGTCCGATTATATTCGTCAAGATTTTCAGTGAGGCTAGGGACGATAGACCGATCAAAATGTTCTTGAAGAGGTCTTTGCGTTCTTCTTCAGGCAATTCACGTATCCACTCAACAACGCTCTGCAAAATGGGGATTAGATCTGTTTTGATGAAATCGGCGAAATCCATGAGAGCTGGAAGACTAGAAACCAATATATCGGCCTTCAAATCAGAAAATACCTTAGAAAGTGCCTCCAACTGGAACGCAGCTGATGACGCCCTCATCTCAAATTCTGCAAGGGTTCTCCCTGTCGAATTATAGATTGTTTCTTCCATATTCCGCATATTTTCAAGATTGCTCTCAAAAACATCGAGAATATATTGGGATGATGCACTATCTCCAAGCTGAGAAACTGACTTTTGGATCGCTGATCTCTCCTTGCCCAACTTTGAAATTACCCCGTCGATTCCTCCATCGAGCAAAATATGATCATCCAGACCCCGGTTTGTGGTCGCACGAAGATATGCATCGACTTCCCTTAGAGAATTCAGGTTGTGGCGCAATTCTCTTCGCGTTTGTTCGGAAATGTCAGATATGTTCCTAATTTCAGTTAGCGCAGTTTTGATAGTCTTGTTTTGTTGGACAAGTTGAGAGGTGCGGAGTGCACCTAGGTTCGCAAGTTCTCCATTGATCTGATCTACGAGAGATGATACGCTGCCATCATAATCTAGTTCAACATTGACTTTTCCATATGCATCAATTGCCCCTACACTTGCCAAATTCTGTAGTTTTTGATATTTGCTCTCAATTTGATTTAATTCCGTATTAGTATATTTTAATTTGTCATTGAGATTTTGGATCACTCTTGATGAACCCATCTCCCCTCGCATGAGGTCTTGGAGGGATTTTCCTTCCAATGATACTATTCCTTTGGCGAGATCAGAAACAGGATCAACCAATGAAAATAGGGAATTTGTTGCATGAGATGTATCCAAATTGTCGAGATTTTGTTGAAGTCTTCCGATCACTTCACTTAGTGGATATGTTGAAAGAACCTCAAATGGGGATTTCTTGAAGGTCTCAGAAATCGCTTTGTGGAGAGTTGAGGTCTCGTTTCTCGCTTCCTGATATATGGAGGTGAGGCCCTGGGTGATCTTCCTCGGGTCTACCTCGGCCACACTGAGCGTCCCAATTGCAGTAGCGAGTGAATATACGTCCGCTCCTGCGAGACCTGCTTCTCTCCCAATGACTCCAAAATCAGAGGTAATATTTCGTATTGAACCCCCATGCTGGGAGATAGATGTGAATATATCTCCAATGTTTTCGTCATTGAGTTCTCTATATACGTTCCTGAGATTCTGGAAGTTTCGACTGAGTTGGGCAACCTCAATTCCAGTATTCTGGGAAGTCATTGCAACGGTACGAATATGATCATTGAGTGCAGATATATCTGATATTGATATTCTTGCCGTTGATGCGAGACCCACCAAATCGCTTTTAGAAATATTTAGTTGTAAACTTAAATCATTAAACGACTTATTTAATTCCGAAATTTGGGCTGTTGTTGCTCCGGATCTATGCTCCAATGATGCCCACGCGTCGCTATATTCCTTGACGTTTTTTGCAGCTTGGGAGACCATTTGGGCGCCTTTCGTCACCGCGAGGAACGCCGTTGATATTGCTGTAGTATAGGATGCAACATTTCCACTAAACTTACGAACATCGTCCGTTGCAACTTTTAGACCTTTTGATAGGTCGTTTTGGAGGTCTACAACTACAGTGAGATCAGATTCCGGATTTAATATGCCCATTAACTATAATATTGGTTCTATAAATTTAAAAAATAGGGGGTGGATTAATTTCTTGCACTTTTCATCGCAGCATTTTTCTTCCCAATATAACTACTATAACTTTCCACCATATATTGCTTCTCGAATATATTACAACGATCCCACTCTGACGGAGTAAGCCCCCACTCTCGCATGATTACCCCGAGTCCTATACCAACCTCAGTCTGAGCGAAAGTTTTTGATTTTGTTCAGCATATCATCTTCAAATCCAGTATAGGCCTCAATCCACTTGTTGTAGATTTTCCTTGAATCTGCTTGTGGGAGACTCTTCCAGAAATTGGAGGTTTGGAACAATGGATCGAGTGACAAAGCTGCCATAAAATGGTAATCTGTCAATTTATGCTCTATTATAATTTTATTTAGATCTTCCAATTCTTCAGGACTCATATTTCTAAAGGTATAGTTAGTTCCTTTATATTCAAATTTTATTGGGAATGCTCGATAATTTGTGATGATTTTCATTGCCTCGTCGCTGGCGGGGGCATTGATCCTCTCAAGGAGTACTGATACGACTTCCCCAGTTGGAGCCATATCCATTTTTGCTACATTTTTTGATTTTGGAGTATTTGATGTCATGGACTATATTATGAATTCAATATGAAAAAAAGGTTTCTAAATAGATATACTGAACTATGGAGTTGTGCCTTGTCCTGCACCCTCACGGGCGGTAACGAACTTCGCATAGAATGAACTTTGCACTTTTGCTTCCATGTCTCCTGTATAGATACCAGAAACAGGATAATTGAGATTTAGAAGTTCAAATGTACAATCTACTCCTCCATATACTGCGTCGTAGCACCATTTCCCTGTACTGTTTGCGGGGAATTCGGTACTTCCATCAGAGATTCTCCAGCGGACGCCAAATATTGCATCGACGCTCTTGTAATCCCCCTCAGATTTCCAGATCTGAAGTCCTGCACCAGTGCCTGGAACCAATGATCCTCGGATATTGACAAGATCCTCGATCTTCGTGACGAAGTTGGACAGTGTCATGGTGGTAGTACTTGTCGTCTGCATTCGAATTGGGGTCGATTGCCCCTGAACAGGATATTCCTCGAACTGAGTATCATCGTTGAAGTTGACATCTTGACATCCTCCAAGATAGATACCTTGAGCTGCTGGACTGAGTCCTCCGCTCGCACCAGTGGTGAATAGAGCGTTTATCAACTCATTTACGGATTTCCCCGTTGAATTGGTGGTCACAATATACCATTGCACCATACGCCCATGGGTCAGGAGTGATGCTGGTGGTTTTGGCTGATACGTATTAGCATTTACCATATGTAATATTTTGATTTATATTAGTATATATTTTATGTTGATATCAATATTAAAAAAAAGGAAATTGATTAGGTGTAAACTACGCCAACAATCCACAATTCATCACCTGGATTGAGGGTGAATCCAAGGGAATTCAACCTAATATCTGTGGTGGGGATGAAATTTGCTGATCCTTGACTATTCGATGCGACTAGAGTTCCACTCAAAGCGTGACGATATCCATCCTCTGCGATTGTCGCTGGAGGTTTTCCCGTTCCTCCTCTGAAGTATGTTGCGAGGACAGCGGGTAGGGGTGTCCGATTTGATTTCGGCATATTCTCTGGATTTGCATTTTTCAGAACATAGATTGCACCAACTCCAGCACCTGGAATTGAGGGGGATCTATTGTAGTTGATTGATGTTTCAAAACCAGTGTTTGTCGCATCATAGAATCTCGTTGCATAGTGATAGTTGTTTGCATTTGTCGTCCCAGGTTCCGTTCTAGGGAATCCAGTTCCAAGACCAGTCACACGTAGTGTTCCTTGATTTGTAGATGCACTCGAGGGGAATGAAATACATGCAGCATGGATCGTGATCCCTGGAGGTGGGGGTGCAGTGACCGTAATCGTTTTCGTCATTGTATCGACCAAATCTTTGTTGTATGCTCTTAGAGTGATGGTGTATGTTCCTGCAGTGGTGTATGTATGGCTCGGATTGAGATTGTCGGAAGTTCCTTGACCTGCTCCGAAGTCCCATTCCAGACGATCAAAGTCCAAACTTGCATTGGTGAAATTGACATATAGTGGACTATTTCCACTTGTTGGAACATGGGAAAAGTTCGCGGTTGGAGGGATTTTTGGAATATCTTGAATTATATATTCGATGTCATATGTGAGTGTATATTTCATCTTTTGGGTCACGGGGTCTGCAATGAACCTCCCCCCGCTCATATTTCCCTTATATACTTGGTAATTGTAGAGTTCGTCGCTCCAGATATACTGAGTTTTGTCCGTCACATTGCCATGATGCAGCATTTGGCGGAGCATAGTCCCAATGTTCAGACATCTACGAATATCTCTTGTATTATCTTGATTTTTGATTGCATCATCATATATATCAATTTGAATTATATCTCGAATGAAATCGTTCAAATCTGATTTTGGGGTCGAATTGATGTGGTGGAGCACAATATATGGACTCATTTGTTTATATGGAACAAACTCAATAAAAGTATGTTCACCAATATTGTCTCCAGCAATTACTTTCAACTCTGAACTTTTTCCAACCAAATCCTTAATTAGATCTATAATCATACTTTCATCTCCTTTCTTTTATTATTGAATAGATTAATTAAATTGTTTAGGAAGTCTTCTTGTCCCTCTGCCCACGCTGGGCGCAGGAACGGATGCGGTCTACTGCCTCTCCACATCAACCGATCCCCAACTTGTTTCCCAACCATCTGAGCTAATTTTGGACTCTCGATGATGAATGTCCATGGGGTTTGTCTCCCGTTTCCATTTTCAGCGTAGATCCCTGTTCCATATTCCAAATATACGGCATAGAATATGTCGGTTCCAACTACTACACTTGTTGTGGTATATCCCATGTCGATTACGTCGGTCCTGATACTTGCCGCGAGTGCCCCGCTATCATTGTTGTTGTGTTCTCCCATGGCCAAATTCCGCTTTGCTCGAACCTCAATTGTCTCAATTAGAGATCTCTTCACAATCTTCGCAATTTCGTCCGTGCTCAACTTATTTTGAAGTTTCGAAAATCTCCTATTGAGTTTGTTTATTTGTATTCGCGAGATGCTCATGGGATCATATTTATTTTATGATGATAATAATAGTTCTTGGAAAAAGTGAGACCCTGAGGGAGTGATGGGGGGGTTACCTCCCTCAAGTACATTATGTTAGCAGTAATACTATTTATTCCTTCCATAATGATTATTTTATTGATCTATCACGAATACATCTACTACGGTATGACTTGGTCGATCAGATACCATCGCAGCATAGACTGATACTACAACCCCTTCATATTGATCTGGATGATAATATCCAAAATTGAGGTTTTGATTCTGTATTATATTGAAATTTCCATCTTCTGATATTGTATCTGAATATGCAAAAATAAGACGATACTTTGTTGTACCTTGAGTTGTATCTACATCTGATGCTTGTTTTGCCCCAATACGACACGCAAGATACAGTGTATCTCCAGTCCGAGATTCTATATAGGTGGCGCGGTGTATCAACAGTGTCCGAGGGTATACCATAGTCAGAGTCTCCGTGTGAGCACTCCAATAGCAATTCCTCTATCATAGAGCAATTCATCAAGCAACTCGAAAGATCTGTTTCTCATTTCTTCTGCAGCCTTGAGGAGATCTCCACGATCTGCAAATTCAAGAGTGCTGATCATCTTGCTCCCGTCCATGACGGAACGCACCATCACTCTCGCAACCGTAAGATATTCAATTGGGGTAGATAATTTTATTTTATTTTCTTCATAATATCCATCAAAGTCAGAGATTCCAATTCGGGATGCGATATAGTGAAGTGTCTCAAGTTTCGAGGAAGTAATCAAATCCTCAAGGATCTCATCGTCGAGTTGAGTATCGGTCAAGGATCTGATTTTCGAGGGAGTGATTTCTCCAAAATTGGGGGGGTCGGTTGTATCCATTATAGATTATATTTTATGCTGACGGGATTTATAATTTGTTTAAAAAATTAAAATTATATTGGAAATTCTCCCATATAATAGATTCCGAAGATGTTTGTTCCAACTGTATATTCATATCCTGAGAAAGTATATGGTATACTCTTTCCTAATACAGGATCATATATATGTTTTATTTTATTCGGAATATATTTCGGAGTTCCCATTTTCGCCAATACAGATGAGTGTGCCCCGTTTGCCTGATGCTTATATTTCGTATAGATTTCGAAATCACATTCTAATAGTTGCAATCTTCCATCATTCATCATTTCGACAATATCAAAATTATTCACCCAATATAATCTAACATTTTCATCATATATATAATTCATAGTAAATTTAGAATACCGAATATCCAATCTCAAATCTTCTGAAGACGGAAACGGGTAGAAATGACCTGCCGCTGCACCTGGACGAAGAGACACAATATACTGCGAATGTTTCGAAACAAGTTGTTTTGAAAACAGAAAATTGAAACTTAGCCCGATATATTTGCAGATTATCACTATTGCAGATTTAAATATAATATTAATTGTTGCATGCTCCGGAAATATTCTCACCGACGCGGAGTAATCATATACAGTAATTGATGCGCTATCAATATAATTTAACATTATATCCGTCCATCCAATAATTGGATCGCGGATTAATAATTTTCCAGTATCTATTAGATTTTGATGCGAAATATTACAATTTGATATATATAACCCTTTATTTATAATATTAATATTCCCCCCAAAAAGTATTTCAGGTCTCTGATGAAGGTTTTGAATTATTCCAGTGAAATTCAAATTCGCTATATTGGGTGCAGACATTTTTGTTGCCTGTATTACCCCTCCATCCACGTTCCCGAAAATGGCAACACTTCTACTCCGTGATGGGAATTCTGGATCATCCCCTGGGAATGTAGCAATTAGACTACAATTCGAATCTACATCGCCAATTATTGTATTTATTATGTGGTATACTCCCAATGCAATAGTATCTAGAAATGAAACTTTAATTTTTGAATTTATTATATTTGCTAAATTATATATGTAATATTCATATGGTATTGATATATCTACGTTGAGGTTTCGTATATCTACATAGTATCCATATGTATCGAATCTCATTATGTTTCCCACCCCCTCACAGTCAATGACAATCTCCTTGATAATCCAATTCACCCGTACGATCATATCTGGGAATACTTGATGGGCGAAACCATAGACAAATTTCCTATCAATGGATACATTGTAATCTGGATACGTAATCACTACATTATCCCCAATCCAATAATAGTATTGAGAATGTTCCGGTGGTGCTGGCCATTGAATCCTGACATCAACAGTATCTTGTCGCTTCGGTTCACCAACATCCGTGATTACGATTTCTCTGATCTTGTATCCAATATCTGGATCGAGAGTGAATGTTCGATTTCCTCCAACTGGAACAATCTGAGTATTTGGAGGGATTGTTTGTCCATCTTCAGACTTGATCGGAATTAGGCGAATCATTGCAGCATTTCTTTCGAACCGAGCCTCGACATATGTTCTTTGTGCTTGGATGTTCGCAAGTGTATAGGTCATCTCCGCGGAAACTCGAACATCATCGACGAAAATCCCCATGAATGTGGCTCCTTCATCAGGAATTGCAGCAAAAGTAATAGATGTGCCAGGTATTGCAAGGATTGTTCCGGAAGGAGTGATTTTCCCCTCTCCAACTACATACGATATTACTTCCAATTTGAGCTCGAATTCGATTCGGAATGTTGTATCCTCTAGTATATTCTTTCTTATTTGGAGTTCTTTGACTACCTCTTCATCTTCGAGAGGATATTCAGTCCCATTTATTTGAATACTCTTGATATAACTATCTTGAGAGGGTGTGGAATTCACAATGATTTCTTGACCTCTCTCTACCTGGAACGTCCCAATTGGAACTACTGTACCGCTACCTCTCCCAACTTGGATTATTGTCACGTCAATAAGTTTTGGGAGAAAAGTAACTGCGATAGTGCGATCAAATTTGACATTCTCAAATTTATATATATTAACATTTTCACTCAATAAAATTCCATCAATATAAATGTGATGAATCTTGTTTCCTTCGTTTGGAGTGATCGTGAATGTTTGGTTTCTTCCATCCCATACGAATACTTCTCCACTTGGGGATATTGTTCCCCCATCACATGAGGATGCGAGGATCTTGTGTTGTACGAGTTCTCCTATTTCGGCTTCAATTATGTGATTTTGTTGAACATTTGGGAAGTTCTGACTCCACGAGGAGAGTAGGAATGGTGGTTCCTGATTTGTTCCATCGATCAGGGGGACTTTGATCCGGACTCCGTCGACCTTCACATCGTTGATCACATACGGATCATTTGCAACGATATAGATCCTTTGACTTTCTCCCCCATCTACTTCGACTCGAGTCGAAGGCCTCACTTCAACTTCGGGGGGATATTGGCTGAGGATAGTTGTGATTTCGAAGGTGTTCGATGGGAGGGGTTCGAACATGATATCCAAATATATATCAACACTGGAATTTCCTACATATCCTAAAGGCAATACCCACTCCCCCTCCGACACATAGACCAGGTCCGACAATGGAATATTGATACTTGCCATTCTGATTCCCACGATGTGCGAACTCGGGTCGTGGAAAATTTTGAATTCTCCTCCAGCACAACCTATGACAAGTCTCGATGGTTCGACCCTCCACCATCTTCCCGGGGGAGGGGGATTGAATTTTGGAACAACTGGAACTTTCATCACTGATACTTGCATGTATGGAATTCGCAGTATCGCTACTCCGGTTCCTCCCTCTCGCCCGAATCTGCGATTGTCGGAGATATCACTTACGGATCCTCCTCCTCCCCCTCCTCCGGTATTTGGGAGTCCTGGTGTCGAAAGTATTGTTCCGTTGAGAGCCCCCCACCCCCCTCCATAGTCCCCTCCAATCCTCCATGAAGGTCTCGGTTCCCCTCGATTCTCCCCAATCCCCCCTCCCCCTCCAGCCCCAAGAGGTTTGAATTTTGGATCTTCAAATGGTCTTGTTGTCGTTCCTTGTCCTATCCCCCCCCACGTATCCGCAGGGGCTGTAGTATTTCTATGGTTTCCATTGCTCCCATTTGACCCCCCGGTCACGGGGTGGTCACGTATGTTACCCACTCCATTGAGCCCTCCTCCTCCCGACCCCCCGTGGGGGATAATATCGCCACGTGCGAATGAATGTGTCCCTCCATTGACGGTTATTGGGAGACCCCCTCTAATATCTGAGATTGATGTCACTCCTCCCCTTGTGCCTGCAGTAGATTCTATATTATCTCCCGATAGTATGAAACCTCCTGGAGTCCCCCCTGATCCAATCACCACTTGAGATTGTATTGTTCCGCTACATAGATTATATCGATTTGTGGTATATCCTCCTCCTCCACCCCCCCCTCCATGACGCCCTTTGTTAAATCCGACCCCTCCATTTCCTCCTCCACCCCCCCCACACAAAAATGCATCATATATTGTTGGGGTTTCGAATGAAAGATTTCCAGATGTATGACATTCTATATATTCATGCCCCTCATCCGAGTATCTTACGAATGTTCCGGTATATTGTGGTATTGGAGGATTTGCTGTTGGATCTGGAGAAGAAAAGTTGTTTTCTCGCATTACCTGAATTATTACGCGGGTTGTATTCTGTCTTATACTGATTTTCAGATAGTCTTGAGCCACTTGGGTATATTCTGAATCATGAAATCCCTTGATATTCACAGACCCCTGTTCACAGGCTATATGCAACCATCTATCTTGATGGATGAATACTGGACCTAGGTTATACGCAGGATCTACATGTTGCGGAATTATCGTGATCCATATCCAATATCTATGGCCAATGGATTTCGTCGATCTCATCCACCACAGATCGTCTATAGTTATATTATCAATCGATTTATAATTTCTATCCATTGGAAGGAAAGAATTGCCAACTGGATTGAGTCTGATTCGATCTATGGGGGATTCTTGCATATCCCGCCCAGTCAAATAATGAATATAATATGCCATTACGATATTATTTGTTGCAAACCATCATTAATGTACGTATTATAGTTGCAAGAAAAAAAATTAAAATGATAAATAAACGTCCCATGTGACAATGAGTGAATGTGCGGGATTGTATATAATTTCTTGTATTTCGCCATCCGCTACTGCAATTCGGCTGAAGAGTTGGTTGTTGAGGGGGGTGACGTTATCGCCTATAGTGGAGGTGTAGTACAACTCATGTTGAAATGTGGTATTCGTATTCATATGCAAATATAGCCCATATTCGCCAAATATACTTCCGGAGGGGAATGTATTATTAGGGATTGTGAATGTGAATCTACATCCCCTTGTGGTATCCGTATTGATCGATGTACGTATCAATGATTGATTGTATGTTCCAGTGTATGGACTTATCAATCCTGTTTGAGTAGGGGTCGACTTATATTCTGCGGAACTCCCTATCGTAATTGTGGGGGTATTCCCCATAAGTCGTATATCCAATCTACTCGTATATCTAAGATTTGTTCGATATTGCATCATAAATAGGGCGGATAGCAAGGATATCCGTCCTCTATCCATGATCAAATTATTTCCACGTGTTATATTTTTCCCATGTTGTATTTCAACTTCTGCATTTATATTCATATCAAAATCGTCCATGTAATTCTGTATTCTTTGTTTGGCACGGACATAAATTCCTCAAACGCTCCATCTACTGATGCAATTCTCGCTATAACTGACTGAGGTAACGTCCACGTGACATTTGCTGTGGTGTGATTCATATATATACTCCCCCCTGCCCCCAATGTTGTTAATGGGTTTCCAAACAGCATAAACTCTCTTACGTGGGACGGAGATACAATGTTGTTCCATACAGAGATTATACTGAATCCATATCTATTATATTGGGGGATCAAAGTAATTGGCGTCCCCACGATGCTTCCCACAAGTGGAACAATCGCAGATTGCGGGGTGGTGGGTGTTGTTGGGGCATTTCCCTGCCCCATATGTACTGCAACATTGTATAGTCCTACTCCCAGGACAATAGACCTATCATAATTCGAGTTGTTCCACAGTTGTACTAATCGGTGGGCAATATGCCCTCCAAGATGGTTAATCCCTGGAAGCATGAATTTATTACGTCTATCCTCAAATATTGGTTTCCCGTCTTCATAACACGAAACCAATCCCGTTACTTCTAATTTATCTTTCATTTTCCATCAAAACCTCATCAACTACATTTATACCCGTCTCAATATTTTCCACTTCATTATCTTGATTAAATACTTCAACTACATTTATACCCGTCTCAATATTTTCCACTTCATTATCTTGATTAAATACTTCAACTACATTTA
>Ga0209737_10000444_pt1 | contig 34326 bp, 36 predicted proteins | sample TergutCu122P3_FD_187284 | JGI IMG/M metagenome (GOLD analysis project Ga0209737, IMG submission 187284) | Cubitermes ugandensis P3 segment gut microbial communities from Kakamega Forest, Kenya - Cu122 P3 (SPAdes) (version 2) | ecosystem: Host-associated > Arthropoda: Insects > Digestive system...
ACCGATCAGATAGGCGGCAGCACCGGCACCGGCTAGAAACAGATCCCAGGCGACCAGAGGTCCCCAAACATCTTGTAATCCCATGTTATGCTCCTATCCGACATAGAATACCGACGGATCGGTACCCAGGTGACTTAGTAGTTGCCTTCCGCGTTTTTGTGCGATATATCTGCTGACCTCGCTGTTGGGATCATTCAAATCACCAAAGAATCTGGCATATGAAGGGCAGGTCTGAACGCATGTTGGCTCTTGTCCATTATCAATGCGCTCAACACAGAACTTGCACTTTTCCTCGACGCCAAGCTGGTGCTTTTTGAACAATCTCTCTTCATAGGGAGTCAATATGCCATCAGGCTGATAGGCTTTCAATTCCTCAATGAAAACGCGAGCGTCATAGGGACAAGCCAGCTCACAATAACGACAACCCATACATTTGTCATAGTCAACCAACACTATTCCATCTTTACGCTTATATGTGGCACCAGTTGGGCAAACATGGAGACACGGCGCATCCTGGCAATGCATGCAAAGAGTGGGCAGGAAGGTCATCTTGGTGGCTGGAAACTTTCCGCTTTCAGTCACGAGAACCTTACTCCAGTAAATACCTTTTGGAGTACCATGCTCAACCTTGCAGGCGATTGCACAGGAATGACAACACGTACATAACTCTAAATCTATAGCCATGCCATATCTAACACTCATTATTTTTGCCCTCCTTCCTTATACCTTGTAAACTTTGACTTTTGTTATCACGGAAAAGCCGGAGCTCAGCGAGTCAACACTCTCTTCGTCCCAACCGCAGAGCGCATTATAGTGTGGACCAACATTGAGCCCTACCGGACTATACTGCGGAGACCACTGACCGAACTCTCCTCCGATAGCCACTACCTGCGGATGAACACCCTGACTGACTTTAACTTCAGCCTTAACCTTCTTCGAGGTTTTGGCCGATGCCTCTACCCAGACCTGGTCTCCATTCTTGAAACCTTTAGCCTTTGCTGTGTCTTCGTTCATCCAGGCAAACATCGTGTATTCGTCCCAGTCATTCATATACTCACGCAGCAGAGGATTATCCATGGTCTGACCCATGCTCATCAGCGTGCCTTTCCAGTTGACCCCATAGAGATCAAAGTCTGCTGAGGCATTGGCCAGATGCTCTGGCTCCTCCCAATATGGCAGAGCGCAGAATCGTTTGTATGCATTTGGATGGAAGGCCTTTTCGAGGTCAACTTGCCCGACAGCTGCCAGGTCTCTCTTGTGCTGCCTGCCAGCCCAGAGCTGATACTCGAGGTACAGTGGATAACGAGTCTTGCCCCAGGGCCACTTGTAGAACTCGTAGCGCTCTCTGTCGTCTTCCGGCATATCCTTGACTCCATTTTTCGCGAACCACTCAGCAGACTCGCCATAGGTTTGCTTCATATCACGGTCATTGACTTCTTCCCAGGTGTACTTCTTATCCGGATCAAGCGCGTTATCTCCCCTGAGCCTGCGGTTGCTGTTGATGATCCTGTTAAGTTCAGGCAGGAAGCCGGCTCTACGTGCAATCTCCATATGGATCTCTTCTGGCTGAGCTGTATCGTAGATATCCTTGTCAAGCAGTGGCTGATGCATCCATGGGCCACCACGGCTTCTCCGTGTCCAGCCAGTATAACCGGGCTCGGGGAAGATGATGTCTGCCATTACTGTTGCCTCGTCGAAATGGTATGAGACGGAGAAGATGAAATCGATCGCCTTGAAGGACTCAACCATCTGGTCTACTGCGCCACCAGCCATCAGTGGATTGCAACCATAAACCATCAGAAGTCTCGTTTTGTATTCCAAACCGTATTTCTTTTGATCCTGACATGCCTTGTAGGCCAGCGGAACTGTCTTATACGCCATGGGATACCAGGTGTCCATCATGTAGGCATCAGGCGGCCACTTGAAACGATAGTTGGATGTTCCCTTGGGGTTATTCACGCCATCCACCTTGCTGGGAGAAGTATCTCCACCTTCTCCGATGATTCCACCAGGAACGCAGATTGCGCCCACCAAAGCATAGAGGAGATACGATATCATTGGATCCCAGGCATCATTCATGCGGGCTCCGCGCCAACGCGTTCCAACAGGACGGAACGGCATCTCGGTGCTTTCACCATTCAGACCTTCAATCCAAATGGTGGCACCTACACAGGCATTATCTACAATACCCTTTGCTAGGCGCCTTATGGTGGCTGCCGGTACTGTTGTTATCGGCTCGGCCATCTCAGGTGTGTATTGCTTGACGTTTTCCTTGAAAAGCTGGAAGGCAGGAACACACTTTACGCCATTAACGGTAAAGGTTCCTTCCAAAGCAAGGTCTTTCCAGTTCTTGTCAACGGTTGGATCGTCCCAGAGTTTTGCCTTGCCCTCTTTTGTATCCCATACATAGGGCTTGCCTAATTCGTTGTTGTTGCGTGTTGGATCTTTGATCTTTTCGTCGTTACGCAGGTACTCCCCATCAGCAGGGCCACCGTCTTTACGAATAAGGTACACGCCGTTAGACTGACGCTTCAGGAACTCCTCATCATACACTTCCTTGTGGTATTCCTTGGGCAGTTCATACAACATAACATGCATCATAGCCAACTGCATGAGACGGTCAGTGCCAGGACGGATCGGAACCCACTCATCTGCTTTTGCCGCTTCGATGGAAAGACGGGGGTCAATAACAATAAAGGTCCATTTTGCCCCATTTGAAGTTTTGCGTTTTGTAAACATAAAGGCGTCTTTGACACCAGCTTTGTTTACACCCTGAGAACTGGAACGAATCATATAATTCGAATATCTGTCGTCGCCACGGCAGCTGCTGGCGCCCACCATCTGATAGGCAGCCGTGTGCATGGCTGCGCCACAAACGATACCACCGTAACCGCTTTGACGGTTAACACTGCCAAACGCAGTGTGCATGGCCTGCCAGCCTCCTGAGTATCCGCCACCCCAACCATAAGTGTACGTGAACTCATTGGGATTCTTTGCCTTGACCTCTTTGAATTTTGCCGCAACGGTATCGTAGGCTTCGTCCCAGGATATCTCCACCCATTTAGGATCGACTCCCGGGCCTTTCTCTGGATTGGTGCGCTTCATCGGTGCTTTAACTCTGTAGGGGTTGTATATCTTGTAGGTAGCGGCATGTGCGCGTCCACAGATCTTCCCCTTGTTCATTGGGCACTCGGGATTACCTTCAATTTTGACAATAACTCCGTCAACCCGATGAGCCATGAGACCGCAACCTTCGCGGCACATCCAGCAAGAAAAATAAATCCACTTGTCTTCTTTTACAGAAGAGCCTCCATTTTCTGAAAGTGCAACTGTTGGCGAGCCTATGAGCTTTCCGCCAACTGCAGCCATAGCACCGGCTACTGCCATGCCTTTCACTAATGTTCTTCTTGTGATCTCTTTCACGATGCTGTTCAACTCCTTCCTTTACGTAATCGTTTTGTTTGACTCGGCTTCGTTTAAGTACTCGGTAACTCTTTCGTTCTCATAAAGCACAAAACCTTTGATCAATCGTGCTACTCCTCGATAAAAGTCAAGTTGCGCGTCTTCAAACATCAGTTCACAGTATTTTGGTACCCATGAAACCAGATGCTCCTGCAAAAATGCCTGCTGTTTGTGCAGCATTTCACAGGCTTCGTCAATACGCTCCTCTTCCCAAGCCTTAGCCTCAGTCAACGTCAGGTAACGCATGAAATCTAACTCGACACCAATAAAATCGGGGCTTGATTTCACCTCCTCTTTTAAGCCCACTCCTGCTTCCTCATAATGTAGCTGTGCTAGTTTTCGTTCTCTTATTCTCGATGCCTCGTTAAAACCTGCATAGGCGAACTCATACGGCGGAGGAGGCCCGTAGCCTTTCATCACTCCCCGGATAAGTTTCGTTCGATCCCTGCTGATGTCAAGCAGAACCGTCTCTGCAGGTATGTCTATAATGGAGCTTGCATAATTCTGAATGAGTTGAAAACCTTCCTGTATAAGCTCGGCAAAGCCGTCTTCATCAAGGTCAGTCGACCAGTCATTCATCCCAAGTTCACGGATTCTTTCTACAAAGGAATTATCCGGCAACTGCATGAAAAAACTGCTTAAAAAGGCATAGGTGTCGCTTCTGCTTGCAGCAAGAACAGCCATTTCTGCTGTCAGGTCGTTTCCGATTGTGCTGTTCACCGCTCCCAATCCTACTTCCTCCTTCTAGTAGCACGGTTTTTCATATGGTCACCATATTCCCCTTGGTTAATGTAGTCTAAATTTATACGGGATTTTTGACAATTTGTCAAGCTGATAGTGTGTCTGAGGGTGTTACTGATGGTGTAACCGGTTTTCAGTTTTCTATCCGGATTTTATTCAGATTCCTATTCAAATTGGCCTTCAGTCAGTTCTCATGTGTCCATGCAAAGCAGTATAGTATACTCAAATGAGCCATGTGAAGAGACTGTTCGCGGGCACTTATGCAATGATGTGTCACGAATTACGCATAGATGGGCAGAGGCATGAACAACACCAGAAAGAAGTACTACCTGTTCTTATCTTTGTTTTCACGCTTCATGCTCTCTTTTATCATAGTTATTCCGGTCATGTTTTCATCTGGTTGTATTACTCAGCCATCGGATGTACCCTCTTTGAACGAGCCCGACCCTGATGCAGGGCAAAACGACTTTGACCCTCTTGATCAACCTGACAGACTGGGCACATGGAGCCAGACCTATCCATACTATGAACGTGAGCAAGACTGGCAACAGATAGTCTTTGACAGCCCTTTTCAGCTGGGTGAGCCTAAGGTCATGGAAAGATATGAAACTGCTTATGGCGTGAGAGAAAACTACTATCAACTGGGCTTTGGTACCTATCCCAATATTAATGGCACCTCGTCGGCGATTGCGTTGGCAATAGAATTTGCACGTCAGCATCTTGGTTTTGATGATAGGGATGCCAATTTCTTTGTAGATTTTTCGAAGACCGAGTATGCCTATCTTAATCTCATAGTTAATGGAAGTGGTACTGACAGTTATGTTTTTTCAGAAAGCCTCTATATGGACGGGCGTCATCCTGTTGATTTGATCATCGTCACCGAGCCATCAGAAAAAGAGATGAAACTGGCAGAGAGCCGTGGTTTTTCATTGATCTATGAAGCCGTGTATTATGATGCTTTCGTTTTCTTTACATACCAGCACAACCCTGTCGACAGTCTTACGCTTGATCAGATACGAGGCATTTACTCCGGAAGAATAACCAACTGGAAAGAAGTAGGTGGCGAAGATGTTGCCATTGCTGCATTCCAGCGTGAAGAAAGCACCGACAGCCAGGTTGCCATGATGAACCTTGTCATGGGCGATACTCCCATGATGGCCCCAGAAATCATCACTGTTTCTATTGGGAATGGATACTTGGTTGATGTTGCCACAGAATACCGGGATGACAAGGCAAGCATAGGTTATACCTATCGTTCAAACGTTGATATACTGTACAAAGACAAAAGTATCAAAATGCTGAAAATTGATGGCTTTTTTCCAGATGAAGAGAATCTGAGAACAGGTTCATACCCGCTGACTGTAGTGTTTTATGGCGTTATTCAGAGCAATGAAGAGAATACCGTAGTGGGCGATTATTTGAACTGGATGATCTCGCCGGAAGGACAACTCTGTGTCCGTCAGGCAGGATACATCCCGTATTACCAATAGTTTTGGAAACACCAAAGTACTTACTTGCACGCCATCTTGGCAAGTCTGCCGGTGTATTTCAAGCTCTTACTTGTACATACTCAGTCAAAGCAACAGGGGCTTTGCGATATGAAGGTCTCCATCTCAGGCCTCATCGGTGGAATGCTTCCATCGGCATCTGCAACATAGATGACAGCGCTTATCATTTCCATCCAGCAGCAATAGTAAAATGTTCCCGCTTCATCGGGTATGAATTCAATGATGTTTTCTCCTGCTATTAAAGCGAGCTCAATGCCGTACTGGGGAAGCATGATGGCATTGTTACAAAAATTCAAATCTTCCTCTGTTGCATTCATAATCCACTTGACCGGAACACCTTTTCTAACAAGCACCGGCTGATAACTGGTTGATTGTACTGTTGTGACCAGATACTGGACATCACCTTCAACTGATGCCTTGACAACCCTGTCGCTTACGGTATCTATGGTTAAGGCTACTTTGGTAGTATCCTCTTTCTTGTCACCGTCAGGCTTACTATTCCCATTGTTCGACTGCTCTTGTTGCTGCCCTTGAGGCTGTCCCTGGGAACCAGAGTTTGTGACGCAGCTTCCAAGCATTAAGCTTACCATAGCCACAACAACTAACAAAGAAACCAGTTTAATAAAGCGCTTGTAGGGCTTCGGAGTTATTATTGTATTCGTATACGTATGATTTTGCTTATTCTTCATCTGTGTTTTCACTCTCCTCTTTAGTTCTTTTCCTGTTCTAGCGCATGTAGTTGAAATGTGTCATATTCTTTTCCTGTTGTCCTATGGTCGTAATGGTACCATAGATCATATTCGGCACAGCTGTATTGTAAGGTTCCTGTTTCATCCTGCTTATCGACTTATTGAGCGAAAAAGTTATGAAACTCTCCGAATAATAATTTTTGTCTCACATAAAGCTGGTATTCGGGTTTTATCAGATAATAGGTGAGTATTTCCACCACATCCAGATTGTTATGCGATCGACCCTCTATTTTGAAGTTCCTGAATCCCATTCTGTAAAGCTTATTCACCTTTTCCACACTGATGAACTTGGGTGAGTATTTTTGTACCTCGCAGAAAAACCTTTCTTCGTATTCGCAGGAGTCCCAATGCTCCCAATTCAGCAGAATACTCTTGCTGATGCTTTGATAGTGTCTTTTTCGTCTTTCGCAATTGGGCTTGCATACCGGGTTAACCAGAAGCTCAGCTTTTTCTGGATACTTGATAGATTTCAAATATTCCATGTCATCATTGAGATTGTAGTCAAGGCATACAATTTCGTACTTATCCAGCTCCTGGTCAGCTTCTTTTTTATCCGTAATGCATTTTGTTGTAGATGAAATGATTTTGAACTTCGGGTATTTCTCTCTGATGTATTCTTCCAGGATAGGCGAGTTAACTATGACATAGTTGTCTTCAGACTCGGTCAGCTCCAGTAGTCTGTTGCATTTGGCATCTCCCAGGTGCTTTTCTTCGATGCACTGATTTGAAAATGTAAAGGCAAGGGGGATTTTGTTGTTGGCCATGAGCTCAAGTACAGGCCATTCCTCGTACGATACCTTGCACTGCCTGCCACCATTCCATGCAGCATACCCGGGAGCACCGTAAATCGACCCGATCATAATATTGTCATAGAAGACTTTCTTTTCTCTTTTATAGAGTTTCAGCAGTATCTCATATGTTTTAAAGTGCTCAAAAGCCCCAGGCAGATGATATTTAATCATGACAAACTCTCTTTCTTTGATGAAGAATAGATTATCATACTCTGTTTTGGCTTATTGTTCTACGACGGTGATGGAGCCGTAGATCATGCCCATCCAGCAGCTGTATTCGAAAGTGCCGGCTTTATCTGGCGTGAATTCGATGATGTTCTCGCCAGGTTGGAAGGTGTATTCTATCCCATACTCGTGGATGAAAATCCGATTGTTACAGCCGTTGATGCTTCCAGTAGGCGCATCTATGATCCACACTACCGGAACTCCAACCTCAACGGTAATATGTGGGTATTTATTGGGCAAAAGCGTGCTGGTTACCACCTGTTGCCCGTCTTCGTTTTGAGAACTGCTGCTTGAGGGGGCGTCAATTTGTGAGCCAGGCTGTGGCCCCCATATGTTCCAGGATATCAGTACAACAACTGAAAGCCCTACAGTGGCAACAGTTGAGGCAATGCCCTGTGAGGGTTTACGAAACGGAATGCTTGCCACTATGCCTATAGCCGTCAGTGCAAGGATGGCCTGCAGTAAGTAGCTGGATGGGATCATTCCGGTCAGACCAGCGCCCTGCGAAACCATCGCCAACCCCAGCACTATGACCAGGGTCGAGCCTACGTTTATCACTATTGAGGTGAATTTCTTGCCTAATGCTGAGACAAGAGAGCCAAGCCCGAGCATCAAGGGCACGGTTCCTACGCTGAATAAAAACATGGAAATTGCTCCGACCAGCGGGCTGCCTGAGGCCAGGGCTACTATCTGTATGGATTGAAGGGGGCCGCAGGGCATGAATCCATTGAGTAAACCAACGATCAGAGGGCTTTTTCTGCGTGCTTTTCCTGCAGATGACTTGCGTGCCAGAAACTTTGGCATCCTCGGTATCAGCTTGCGGAACTGAGGAAAGAGACCAAGCATGGTAATTCCGAGGATTACCATAAATACGCCGGCAATCAGCTTTAAGACAGCCTGAAGCATGATTGACAGCCCGACCTCTGTGCCACTTCCAAGCAGCAACCCGACAAAACCGAGAACGAAACCTACGCAGGTGTATGAGATAACACGCCCGAGGTTGTAGAGAAATGGTGGCCAGAGTGTAGAGAACCGGCTTTTGCCTTGTACAACTTCGCCTTCTCTGGGAATGCTTTGCGAGAGGTTGATGCCACCACACATCGATATACAGTGGATGGAAGTGATGAGCCCTATCACGAACAGCATTCCGTAACCCATTTTTGAGTCAGCAAGTTGGCTTGGTACCAAAAGGTTAAGGATTCCAAAGTGCTGGAGAATCACATAGAGGACAACTATGATTCCGAAAATAACAGTAACTCGAACAAGGTTTGATTTGCGCTTTTCGTTTTCTCTGGGTACTCGGTAGTCCAGTTCTTCGATGGCTGCAATAATGCTTTCAATTGAAACTGTTCCTGGATGGTAGGTTACTATGGCTATCTCTTTGTCGCAGTAGACTTCTGCCTTCTCAACGCCTTCGAGATTGTTGAGTTTTCTCTCGATTCTGGTCTGGCAGCTTATACAGGTCATACCTTCAACACGAAGCTGCCTGATCTTTGTGCCAGATTTTTTTGCCCTTTCACCCTGCTTTGTGGCCCTGGTGTCTGGCTCTGTTGGTTTGTCGTCCAGTTCTGTTTGTTTGGTGTCCAGGTATGTTGGTTTGGTTTCTGATTCCATATGGTGACCTCCCCTTATCCCCTAGTGAACAGCACACCCATAGATCATGCTTACTTGTAGCGATATGCCATGGGGATATAGGGGCCTTCTGAGTCAATGTCAGGGCCATCCCATCTCACCCACATGAATACCCCACACTCGTCAATAAGGTCTTTTGTGCTGACTTCAACAATCGGCCATTTCTGTATGGCGCGCGCTTTTGCATAAGGATCCTGGTCGGTAGTCACACTCAAAATCGCCAGGCTCAAAAACACAAAGGCTAAAAAGATCACCAGCGGCACTCTGCTTTCCGGTTTTAAGGCCTTAAGCGGCACAAAGAAGTTTTCCATGGTTTCATCTCCTCTTCATCGATAACAATTCAGCACCTGGTAAGCTCTGCAATCAGCTTAGCTACCCGACTATCTTCACAACCCATTCCAGGAATGGAACCGTAACGACATCGAAGTAGAGCAGGCCAAGCCAGAAGCCTGCCATATAAAACCACCAGGTCTTCTTGCCCTCCATCGCCATGACATGACAACGATAGGGGCATCCTCCCGACAGTGTTGCAAAAAAGCCAAGTCCCACTCCCCCAACTATGGCAAAGAGCCAGGTCGACTTTAACTCCATGCCCGGAGTCTCCATGAGCATGGGCCATCCAGGAATGTTACCACCAAGATTACTGAAAAGCCAGAATCCGATAACGGCACCTAAAGCAGTGCCCAGCATACCTTTGAGTAACCAGGTATCTTTTGTGGTCGCATAATCTCGATAACCCGCGATGTAGCACAGGCGGGAACGCTGTCCGACATATCCTAAAACCAGGCCAAAGACCAGAGAAGTAATTCCTACTACCATTATCGCACCATCCTCTCCCGTATACCTTTGCGAGCCCGCCGCCTGAGCCAGAAGGCTCCAGCGACTACACCCACCATCAGACAGATGTAACCAACGATCCCTATGAGGCTTCCGTAACCGCTTACGATGATGATTCGAATGGGGCATGAGCCTAAAACCAAGCCAAAGTTGATAACCAGAAATCCGGTAATAAAATGGAATATCGGCTCACGTGCTCTTTCAATTTTGAATTCTCCATGCATTTTAGCGGCAACAAAGGCACCTATGACAATTCCCAGGATTGTCAGCACTGGTACTTCAACAGAAACAGAGACATTGCCGAAGGTCGTGCCAAACAAATGGTCGCAAATCCAGTTGAACAGGTCTTTGGGATGACAGACAAAACAGATACCGTATGCCGGAGGTGGGATGATCTTGAAGTAGGCCTGAACCAGAGCTGCTCCTCCACCCATGACTATTCCGGCAAACATGGGGCTTATTCTCTTGGGCAGCCGCTTTGCCAGCCCAGGTGGCAATTTTGATCGCCATGAAGGCTTTGAAGCATGTGCTGAGCTTCCCTGCGCCTTAGACAAGGCTGCGCAATCCGAAAGATTGCCATCCGAGCAACTCGACTTCACACTGCTTTCAGTTATTTCTGATTTCTTCGATGTGGACATAGTGCCTATCCTCCTCTCACCATACCTGTTTGAGCGCTGCGGGAATCTGTGCGAGGATGTCGCTGATCTGGGTTGCCGGGGTGGGATTTGAGAGCTCTCCTGCAATTCGATTGAGGCGAGCAGCTTTTACACAGGCTTCCACCGGTTCACAGCCCGCATATATCATGGCTGCAACAGCGCCAGTGATCGTGTCGCCCGTGCCGCCAACAGCTTCCATGGCCGCAATATTCGGCTCATTGACTATGGTAAGTATCTCGCCATTTTTGGCGATATAGTCGGTGGATCCTTTAACAAGCAGGATGGGCGCAGCGTCTCCATGGTCATAAGCCTGCTTTATCAGATACGGCATGTCGGTGGTATCAACCTCAGAGATAAAGTGACGCACATAGGCAGGATGAACCGCATCGGCATCAGACAGGAAGGCCAGCTCACCCGGGTCAGGGGTAAACAGGTCAAACTGAGGTGCCAGGTCGGCCGCTTTTACTGCGTACATGCCTCCGGCATCTCCAATCAGGAAGGGTTTCTTCTCCCATGATTTGATCGCATTCAAGGCATCTCTGATGTGCTTTACCTGCGGCACAATGTAGTGCAATACCAATGCATCAGGATTCAGCTTTCCAGCCTCTTCGGTGATGAATTTGTAGAGCAGGCGGCTACCGGGACCATCGCCTATACATCCGGCAATCACACCGTAGGGCAGCTCGCAATTCAAGGCTTCGCAAACAACTGCAGCAGCAGCCATCATAGCTGTTGTGCAGTGCATCATTTCGTCTCTGGGAACCACATAGTCATCCCCGATGCGCAGCTCGTCACCATAAGAGACACGTCCCTGGGTCAAGGGGAGACCAGGAATAGGTACAGTTCCTATCAGCAGCAACATGATTATCTCCCCTCTTCCATGAGTTCAAGGCAGCGATTGTAAGCGCGGTCTGCACTATAGGCACATAATGTGTACCCAAAGGTGCGCGGAGGCTCGCACTCGCCCAGTTTTTTACCCATGAGGTTTCGGGTAATGTTGGGCACGTCCGAACCGGCTCCTCCGGAAACATTGACGATTATGAAGGTATCCTTGTCGTAGGTGATCTTTACGTTTCCGCACCGAACCATCATCCACTGACCGAAATCTACCTCCTTGTATATATTCAGGCGACGCAGATCGATCATCTCCGGGAAAACGATCTGTACATAGGGAATGTCCAGTTCGTCTAAAACGCGTTCGATTCCTACCTGTTGTTGTGCGTCAATCAGCACACCCAGGTCGCAACCGAGTCGAACCTCAGGCGGTGGACCTACTACCTGACACTCATAACCGTGAGCCTTAAGCGCCTCTTCTGCCTGCATGCCATCCTGCACCAGTTCAAAGAGGATGATTGCCCACTCCTTTTCAGCAGTTTCTACCTTGGGTTTTTTCTTAAATGGTGACCACGCCATCCCCACACCTACTTTCTTGTCTCTCGTCTGCCTGTAGAATCACTCGTTTACAGCTAAACACATTCTAAAAAAACTATATGACTTGTTCAATCCCTACCTGTGGTACACCACGACTGCATTGTCCCGATAACTGACACAAGGCATTGACCACATAATCGATGTCCTCAAGTGTCGTAAAAAATCCCGGAGAAAAACGCACGGTTCCAGTGGGATAGGTGCCTATGGTGCGATGTGCCACAGGAGCGCAGTGCAAACCGGTGCGGACTGCTATGTCAAAATCCTGGTCAAGTGCCAGACCAAGATCCATTGGTTCCCAATTTGCTATATTGACGGAGACCACGCCAACCTGACGGTCAGCAAGGCCCGGTCCATAGATTGTCAGTCCCGGCACCGTGGCCAGGCCATCCAGGAGCTGTGTCATCAGAGTCATCTGATGCAGACGGATGGCGTTCAGTCCTATCTCGCGGATGAAGTTCACCCCTGCGCCCAGCCCGACAATACCAGCGCTGTTGATTGTTCCCACCTCAAAACCTTCAGGCAAGCCTTCCGGCTGCCATTCCTCTTCAGAGCGTGTGCCGGTGCCTCCCTGGAGTATCGGACGCAATTTGACGCGCTCTCCAATTATCAGGGCACCAGTGCCCGGCGGGCCTAAAAGCTCTTTGTGACCGGGAAAAGCCAGAAGGTCGATGCTCATCGACTCCATATCCAGGGGCAGCACACCAGCTGTCTGGGCTGCATCTACCAGAAACATCGCGCCTCGCGCCTGCACGAGTGGCCCGAGCTCTTCGATGGGTTGGATGGTTCCCGTAACGTTTGTTGCATGGCTCACAACAACCAGGCGGGTATTTGGCTGCATTGCCTGGATGATCTGCTCAGCTGTCCACGAGCCATCGGGTGCACACTCAACGCGCGTAACCTCAACCCCCAGCTTGGCCAGGGCATGAAGCGGGCGTATTACCGCATTGTGTTCCATGCTGCTGGTAACAACATGGTCGCCTGGTACCAAAAGCCCCTGCATGGCAATATTCAGTGCCATCGTGCAGTTCAAACCAAAGATCACCCGTGAAGGATCAGGCATACCAAAAAACTCTGCTATGAGTGAACGTGTATCGTCAACAGTTCCGCTGGCTGCAAAAGCAAGGCGATGCACACCGCGCCCGGGGTTTCCCGCAACCGTTCTCATGAAATCTGAGACTGCATGGTATACGCACTCTGGCTTTGGAAAAGTCGTTGCGGCATTATCGAAATACGGCACGAAAGTCACCTTACTCTAGTTACAGCCCGTAGGCTTTGGTAAACCCGCCATCTTACAGGCGCCTCGTGCGGGGCCAGCCGGGAACAGCTGGTAGATATACTTGAGGGCAAAGCCTGTCTCGCGACAGAGTGTCCTTATCGGAGGAGCCAACTCATGTTCGGTGTAATACGAACGAAGATAATAGAGGATCTTGAAGTGATCCTCCATCAGATCTCCCATCCCGGCACTTTGGGCCATGAACCTTGCAAGGTCTTCACTCCAGGCGTCGAAATCCTGAACAAATCCGTCTTTGTCTGTCTCCAGTATCAAAGATCCAAATCGCAGTTCAGGCATAACGCTTCTCCTATTTGAGCTCAAGCCCAAAGAATGTAACAGAATTATTACCAATTCTAGAATGAATCAATACTAGCAGAACTCTCTTGGTAATGCATCCATTGTTGCGCAAGCAATGACATACTGGTCATCCTGTGGTTACTGGTCACACCCTGTGTCAGTAAGATATCGGGACATTCAGGACACTCTGCGCATTCTCACGTTACAGTACGTCGTACCCCTGATCTTCGATAGCTCTCTTGATGACATCGAGTGGGCTTTGCGCAGGGTCATACTCCATCGTTGCGGTGCCAGCATCCAGATCAACTGCCACACTGCCGATACCTGGTAGCGTACTCACCGCCTTGGTTACTGCATTCACACAGTGTTCGCAAGCCATTCCTTCTACTCTGATGGCTTCTTTTTCCATAGTGATTGCCTCCGTTCTTCTTGAATAAAGCGTAACCCTGATGAGTTAACTATGCGAAGCGCCTTCTTACTCTGTTGGCTTGAACCTCTTCAATCGCAGAGCGTTTGACACAACCGAAACCGAGCTTAAGCTCATGGCTGCCGCGGCGATCATCGGGTTGAGCAAGGGCCCGTCGAACAGCAGGTAAAGCAAGCCGGCTGCTATGGGTATGCCGACGACGTTGTAGCCAAAGGCCCAGAACAGGTTCTGCTTGATGTTTCGGATGGTCTGCCTGGAAAGCCTGATAGCCGTTGACACATCCATGAGGTCGCTTCGCATGAGTACGATGTCTGCGCTTTCCATTGCAACGTCGGTGCCGGAGCCAATGGCTATGCCGATGTCTGCCTGAGTGAGCGCGGGTGCGTCGTTGATGCCGTCTCCTACCATGGCAACCTTGTGGCCTTCAGCCTGGAGCTTCTTTACCTCGTTTGACTTATCCTGTGGCAGCACCTCTGCCAGCACGCGGTCAATGCCCACCTGGCCGGCTATGGCCGCGGCGGTCTTTTTGTTGTCACCGGTTATCATCACAACTTCAAGGCCCAGGTTGCGCAGGCTTTCTATCGCCCTGACGCTTGAGTCTTTCACTACGTCTGCAACTGCGATAATGCCTGCAAGCTTGCCACCCAGGGCAACATACATCGGTGTCTTGCCCTCTTCAGCAAGTTTGTCGCTTTTTTCCTCCATGGTTGCAAGCGAGATATCCCGCTCATCCATCAGCTTGCGATTCCCTGCCAAAACAAAGTGCGCCTCGATCTGAGCCTCGATTTGAGCCTCGATGCCCCGCCCGGTGATGGACGTAAACCCGTTGGCCTTCAGCAGCTCCAGGCCTCTGTTCTGTGCCTCTTCCACGATAGCCTGCCCAAGAGGATGCTCGGAGGCCTTTTCTGCCGAAGCAGTGATCTGCAGAAGTTTATCCGGCTTAATGCCTTCAACTGTCAAGACATCAGTGACTGCAGGTCTGCCCTTGGTAATCGTTCCGGTCTTGTCCAGCACAACGGTGTGAACCTTATGAGTGGTCTCAAGCGCCACACCGCTTTTAATGAGGATACCGTTCTCGGCGCCTTTGCCGGTTCCCACCATGATGGCTGTGGGAGTTGCCAGGCCAAGCGCGCAGGGACAGGCTATGACCATGATGGAGATGAAGATGGTCAGGGCGAATTTGAGGTCTCCGCCAGTACCGATAAACCACGCCACTCCGGAAATCAGAGCTATCAGACACACTATGGGTACAAATACCCCTGAGACCCTGTCTGCCATCGAGGCGATGGGCGCCTTGCTGCCCTGCGCGTCTTCAACCAGTTTGATGATCTGCGCAAGCGCCGTGTCCGCCCCGATCTTCTCCGCACAGAACTGCAGCGTACCAGTGGTGTTGATCGTGGCGGCATATACCGGGCTGCCTGCCTTTTTTTCAACCGGCATGCTCTCTCCGGTGAGCATGGACTCATCGATGGAGCTGTAGCCCTCTGTCACGGTGCCGTCTACCGGGATCTTTCCACCCGGTTTTACCACGATGATGTCGCCTATCTCCACCTCGTCGACAGGGATCTCGCGCTCGACACCCCTGTGCAGTATGATGGCAGTTTTTGGTGCCAGTCCCATGAGCTTCTTGATCGCTTCGCCGGTGCGGCCCTTCGACACCGTTTCAAGGGTTTTTCCCAACATGATGAGCGTGATGATGACCCCCGCTGACTCATAATACAGCGAATGCACAGCATGGTGGTTGCCCTGGGTTATAAGCCAGGTGTTGTAGAGGCTGTACAACACAGCGGCAGTTGTGCCAAGGGCAATCAGCGAATCCATGTTGGGGCTTCTTTGCCAGAGCGCCTTATATCCTACGGTGTAGAACTTATACCCTACCCCGACGACCGGTATAACCAGTACCAGCTGTATGAGGGCGAAAAGCAGTGGGCTGGCCATCGGGGCGAGCGCTGCCGGATAGGGCAGCCGAATACCGTATTCCACCAGCATCGGCGCCATGGCTATGTAGAGGAGCGGCGCGGTAAACACGGTGGAGACGATGAACTTTCTCCACATCGTCTGGATCTCTTTTTCCTTGCGTGCCCTGTCTTCTTCTGCAGCGTCTGCCCTGTTGCTTTCCTGCGCCTGGTATCCGATCTTTTCGATCGCTTCACGTATCGTGGAGAGACGCACCTGTTGCGGCTGATAGGTGACGCTGGCTTTTTCGGTGGCCAGATTGACCGACACGCTTTCTACACCCTCAAGTTTGGCGAGAACCTTTTCCACGCGCTGGGAACAGGCTGCACAGGTCATGCCGCGTATGGGAATGGTTACGTTTTGTGTGGCTGGCTTTTCCATGTGACTGAATTCACAGATCAGCCATAATACATAGGACTACCTGCAGCATGCACTGGCTTTTTCTTCAGTGACATGATTCAGCTGCTCCTGCAGGTAATAAGGTCCAATCTATCGGAGGAACATCTCCATTTTCATCTTCGACATAAATGAAGGAAAAGATCATGCTCATCCAGCAACTGAAGTAATACGACCCCGCAGCTTCTGGCGTAAACTCAATGATATTGTCGCCTGCAACCAGTTCTAAAGTAATATCGAATTCGGGAATTATGATAGCGTTGTTGCAGAGTGTCAGATCCTCTGCCGAAGCTTTCAAAGTCCACTTTACGGGAATACCTTCCTTTACAAGTATTTCGTCATAATCCGTCTTGGTGAGCGATGATGTCACATACTGAACACCATTCTCTACTCTGGAAGCAGCAGGTTCCTTGCTTTCAGTTATCGCTGGGATATTATTTGGAGTTTCGCTTTCCTGTTTGTTTTCAGATGGCTTGTTGTTTTCGGACGGTTTATTGTTTTCAGGTTGCGGTTGCGGGTTGGAGTTAGTGCTGCAACCGGCTAGTAAAAACGTTGCCAAAGCCAGTATACAAATCGTAACCACAAACTGATTGAAACGCATCTTATACTGATTCTTCTTCAGGGATTCTGTAGCTTCTCGAATAACGCTTTTTTTCATTTCGAACTCAGTCTCCTCTCTTGCTTATTCCTCTCTTACTCTTTTCCCACTAAATGTTCAGTCGGTATATGGTAAAAACTCTGTTAATGGTATTCCTTGCTTTCCATGTAGCCTTGGAAGCACTGAGACATTCATTGTACATCATCTTGTTGCCCCGTCCCCATTGTCTCTTCCCATTGTCTCTTCCCATTGTCTCCTCGTCGAAAGCTCACGAAATATGTGGGCTATCAGATAGCTTGGTCATCTTTCCGTGGAGTATGCGGTTCTCGATGGCAAAGAGTTGATCGGGAGTGTTCACGTTGACAAAGGCGCCGCCTCGGGGGTCGGCTTTGAGCACCATCTGTGGCGTGAACTCGTATACCTGTACCCTGTCAAACCAGCTGTTTGCCCGCGTGTTTCCCTCCTCCAATGCTGCCAGCACAACCGGAAGACAGGTCTCCCGACGATACACAGCGTGAAAGGGCTCGTACCCATGACTGGTAACAGGTATTGCTATATCTGCTCCGCTTTTCTCCAGCGCATCGCGTTCAGCCAGAAGTAGCGGCGCTGAAGGGAAGATCATGTCGCAGGCTACAATGCCCACATAGGGATGAGTGGCATAATAGAGGGCAGAGTACAGGCCACTGAGCGCGCCTCGCGCCTCTAAAATATCCGGGAGGATCTTCAACTGGCCATCGAACCTCATGCTTTCGCACAAAAAGTCGAGGCTCTTCTGGTCGTTTGAGGTGATGATCATCTCGTCGGCTGCAGGGCCTAATCTCTTCAAGCCACGGCAGATCAATGGAAACCCACAGAAGGCTACGAGTGCTTTGGGCGTCCCCATCCTTCTTGACTGTCCACCTGCCTGTATGACTATAGTAAGCTTTTCCATACCGGTGATTATAGCAATCTTAGCCGGACTTTAACATTTGTCGATAAGAGTACCGCTATGCAGCATATTCGATCACGATCAGAGCTATCCGGTGGGTCAACCAGCCAAAGATCGAGGATCTGAGATCGGATACGCTGGATAATAGCTGGAGATTTGCCCTTCTTTATTCATCATAGAGATGCTGTAACAATAGCCGTCGAAATCAAATAGCATGTTAAAAGTGCTTCCCAGGTCATCCTCAAACATCGCGATAAGTCGTTCGCCTTCCTTATAGATACCCGGCCTTTCAGGTGCAGCAAGACACCTTATGCTGGTAATGTTTCCAATCCCCAATTTTTCCAAACCATCCATGGCATAACCGAGTATTTCATCGGAAAAATGGATATCTGGAAGACTCTCAATGAGTGTTTTCTTATTGAAAGACATGCGTAGCCTCTTTTCCATACTTGTGGGCTCAAAGTATTTATTGATAGTATTGCAGACAATCTCGGTAAGAGTAATTTCAGCTCTGAACAGAGGCTTCTCGGCTGTGCAGGATGGTGTCATAGCCAACAGCAGCATGACCAGCAAAGACATTCTTACTTTCACTCCCATGGTCTTCCCCAATGTCCCTCATAGGTTGGATTCAGGTCGTTGATATCATAACTGTCTGAAACCCAATTGGTGAATACCTCTTGGCTGTCAAGCTGACCAGAAAACGCCCAGGCATCGTATTCTCTGGTACAGCTGACATAGCGAATGATCTGCGGATTGCCACTGGCGTCATGCGATGGTACATAAGGATCATACTTCCAGTGTTCTGCAGTTGTATCTGAAGTAAATGGGTGGCGCAAAGAGTTAGTGTTTTCTGGCTGAGGAACAGTGACAGGAATAGAAGGATCTTCTGAGTAAAATACTTCTCCATTATCATTACGCAGCACTATTGGGCTTCTCTCATCCACAATCAATGTGACGCCATTGACCTCCAGTGTTTTTGTACCATCTCCATTATTTGTAATTCTGATTGGAGGAAGATTATTTCTATGAACGTAGTCGTCGCCAACCTCATATTGATACGCATGACGGCATTCATGAATAACTCCTGTAAGTAGAGCTTCTCTGCTTCCAGTCATCAGCCAATCGGGGTCAATTTCGATGTGTGACTTGCCTGTTATCTCCCTTGCAGAAAAGGTACCTCCTACTCCTTCTTTCTGTTTAATAAACTGTATTTCTGTGATATCAAGTTCAATTCCCATGATCTTTTGTACCTCAGCAAAAAACTCATTCAGCAAGGCTTCTCTTTCCGCTGTTGTCTTGCACCTGTTCCAACTCTCCTGTGAAAAGCGCTCGTCATTCATAAGTTTTTCAAGTTGCTGCTGCAGATACAGGTCGTATTCTCTTTCAGTATTAATGCTTTCATGAAAGAGGAAAGAAAGCGCCTTGGTAGAACCCTCAATAGGACGACCTCCCGGATAGTTTGAGTCCATAACATCTGCCAGCAGGCTGAATTCCCTCGTAACTTCTCTGATCCTGTCTTTCAGTTCCCTGATCCTGACAACATGCTCATGCTCACACCGGTATACTTCTTCCCAGATCTGGTCTATCTCGCTTTTCGTCGTGTTTTTGATGCTTAAGATGAACTCGTGGTACTTTGCGATATCCATATCGAGTTCATATATGAGGTTGTAATTGAGGTAGCGTTTCAGTCTGGTGTCAGAGATAAGGTCGATAAAGGAGCTCCACCAGTTGCCCTCTCGAATGCTTGCCTCATCAATGAGACGATATATTTCTTCTCTTGCGATGGCGGTAAAGTCGCGGTATGGCGACATCTCTACTCCCCCCATAGAAAACGAGATTAACATTCGCCGCTTTGATCAGTATAGCATAGGTATCTTGTCAAGCTTTTTTCTTCTGCTTTGTGTGCCGAAGTTACCGCTATTTACGCTCTTTTCGATTCGCGTTGATTAAGCGCCGTCAATATTCTCTTTTAGAGGGAGGCAACAATCCGATCGATGCGTTCCTGAATAGCGGCGCCGACGTAGACAATACGTTCTTTCAAAGCAGGGTTGCCTACCAGCACTTGTATTGCTTCATTGACGAATCCATCCAAGGCGCTTGGATCCAACCACGAAAAATCATGTACCAGACGTAGCTGCCGCTTGGGATCCTCGTAAAAAGGTTTTGTGGTAAAGGACATATCCCCTGCACGTAGCTGCGCCTCTGTAGCATGGGCCCACAAGCTGCTGCCAGTATCGAATAAGGGTGCAACTCGACATTTCAGAGTTTCGATGTTTCTTATCAAACCGAAATTACGCCAGTGTCTGTCGGTGTTTCCGAGTATATTGTCACAGACAATCATCTTGGCGAGCGCTTCTTCAGTGTTGCGTATTCCCAGCCTCACACAGCATTCAAGATAGTGCTGGTAGTCGCTATGGTGGTTTGCCTGCCGCAACACCTGGCGAACATAGTATGCCGGTATGTATTCCTCTTCAGATGAAACGAAGTTCTCGCAGATCGATACCGCATCTCCTTTCAGCTGTCTGAGCGTATAGACAACATAGTTATCTTTCTCAAGTAAGCGCGTAAATAGCGCTGTGGCAACAACCTCATTGTACGGTTCCTGATTCAAAGCCGAGCCGCCCTTCAAAAGCAGGCGCCTGTCACCCTCACATATCCACTTTTTAGGCAGCACTCCCTCAGAGGTATTGTCTGGTGAATTATGGCCCACCTCACCAAGCCAATCTCCGTCGAAATGCAGTTCTCCAAAATCATTGTCGAAATAATTGATTTCCTTCCAAGTGACTAAACTCTCAAAGGGACGGATCCAGTATTGATCTGAGAGGGAAAGTCCAAAGCTGGTAAACGGGAGTTGGTACGGTTCAGCTACACCAAGCTTGGCAAGTTTTTGCTCCATCCCCTGACGGTTAAGGGGAATAGCTCGGTGTCGCCACCAGAAAGCAAGCGCCCTGGCAGATACCCGCGCACCTCGGGGAGAGACAAGCCCAAGCGGAGCTCGTGCTGTGTCGTAGAGATTTTCGGTCTCAAAGAACTCACCTGTTGTGGCGTTGTACTTGAAGTCCAATACCATATGATCGCGGTTCAGCAGAGTGTAGGTTTGCAGAGCACGACCGCTGTCACGTTGTTTTGGCGGTCGTCCAACTCCTGGCCGCTTTGCAAGGCGAGCGTCAACGCTCTCCTTGCTGATCAACCATATGGAACCCACTTTCTCCACTTCGAGCGAGCCCTGTTTGATAAGCTGGTAGACGCGTGGCTCACTGATGGCAAGCAGCAATGCAGCCTCTGAGACGGTCAAGTTGAACATATGGCAGCCTCCTTGCTAAATACTATAACTGATTATAGTATTTTATTGAAGGTTTTGAAAAGACTATATTACTATAATTTATTATAGGTTTTTTGCAGACGGGGGGCTTGTCCTCATCTCCCTGTCTTTGGTGCTCCTTTACCTTCTGGTGGATTCTTCGACAAAAGGGGGGACGGTTCATCTGTCCTGATAAGACAGATGAACCGTCCTTTTGTCACCAAATAAACCATTTCCTTTTGTCATTCTGCCCGTTGTGTCAAGAGGAAAGCATCGAAAACGATGTTGCTATGAAGCAGTGGCTCTCTGTTGCCGAAAACGGTGCTAATACACGCTTTTGTCTAGCTTTTCGATACTTTCTGCCTAAAATAATAGACTAAAGCGTGTATTAGTGCCGTTTTCGGCAACAGTGTGACGAGTAACGGTTTACCAAGTTACCCAAAGTTGCCGACGAGTTCCTTACTACTCACATGTTGATGTAGTCGCTTTCGTCGAAGCGGGCCCTGACATTATCGAAGAACAGCGCAGATTGTGCATACAGGCGTGTCAGTTGCGCGGTATAGTTTTCCAGTTCACCACCAACCCCTGCAGCCTCAACTGCATAACTACCCTGGGATCTACTTGGGGCATTATCGCTGACTAGCCTTGCCTGGGCGCCCAAGGTTTCGTCGTTCCCATTTCTCCTCATCGCCTGAGTAAACACCTCAAGGGTGCTGGTATCTACCTGAATATCATCGAGTGACATCGTTAGGTTCCCTGGTATCTCGTAGAGTCTCGTAGCATGCTTCTCTTCATTTCTCGCATCAAATTGGCAGATACAGGTAGCGATCCGCGCTATCGATGTCCAGTACAAAGTTACTGAGTTCTCTGTTCATTTCTTTGAGAAGTCCGTCAGCCTTTTTGTTCACAAGGTAAGTTTGCAGGTAAAACATCTTGAGGTTGTCTGACACCTCTCCACCTTTTATCACATCATTGACAATGATTTCCATGTCGGCCAGATACTCGGCCAACCCCAGACCGATCACGGGCTCCAGAGCTTTAAGAGAATGTCTCAGATCTCTGAACTCAGCGTCATCAACAATCAGGTTCTCTTCTCCAAAACCAAATGAGTCAGCCATCAGACCACCTGCCTGAGTGAAAATATTGAGTAATTCAGTGAGGTGATGCTTTGGTTGTTTCTGCTTATCTCGGCATGTAGTTGTATCTTATCCCTCTCGCAGGCGTTCTGAGCCTTTTCCAATTCGCGCCTGATTGTTAAGAAATTGTCCTCAGCCCGGTTGCGCCGTTGACAGTAGCCCACCACATGGTCTTTCATCGACAGAGCAACGCATAAGGTATGACGGTGTGAGTACTTTGAAGACAAGACATCCATGCAGGAGTTATCCAGATTTATTGCATCTTCAAAACTCTGGATGCGCTGAACAAGCCTTCTCTGTGCTTCATGCAGAGATATGAGACAGTCGTCGAGTTTTCTGATTTCGTGAGCACATTCAGCGTTTCGATTATTGAGATAACTTATCTGTCGCTGAAGACTGTCGATGGCTGTGTAGTCGATCATGTCTTAAGGCTTTCTATTGAGTCAGCCGTTTGCCGGCATTGGGTGACCAGAAGGCGGAACAACTAAAATATCCATGCTGCGTATACCGTCTTTATCGGTTTTATAGATACCCGTGTTGTAGCCATCCATATCGAACTGCATTGCAAAAAGACTCCCCAAATCATCGGTAAGCCATACATCGAGTCGCTCACCTTCGCCATAGAATCCTGGTTTGGCAGGTGCTGGTGTTCCTTCGATTTTAATAATTCTTCCTATCCCCATCCTTTCAAGGTGCCCTCTCGAATGCTTGCCTCGTCAATGAGGCGATATATTTCTTCTCTTGCGATGGCGGTAAAGTCGCGGTATGGCGACATCTCTACTCCCCCCCATAGAAAACGAGATTAACATTCGCCGCTTTGATCAGTATAACATAGGTCTCTTGTCAAGCTTTTTTTCTGCTTTATGTGTCGAAGTTACCTTAAATGATGATGCATCACGCCGCGTAATAAATGCCAGCAAACTTTTATCTTCCTTTTTTGATCTACCTCAAATCTTAGGAGGCATGTTTTGTCACTGACCCTTGCTGTACATCCGATCACCTTTTGGGATGTAATTCTCCACTCGACATGTTATAGTTTTGCCGTTATTCTCAGACTTTAGTTTGGCAATGCCCGAAGATGTTCTTCGAGCAGGGAGCTCATGGAATGACCGCAGTTTTGTTACTAACTATACTGGCACCTTCCGCAGGTGCTTTTATGCTGCCGTTTGCTGGCAGGCTGTCCGAAAAACTGAGGGATTCTCTCGCGCTTGTGTTTGTGCTGATTGCCTTCATCTTCTCCGCATCTATGCTGCCTGCGGCCTTTGCGGATCAACCTGCTTCGATCGAGATAAGCCTTCCGCTGGGCTTAAGCTTTGGATTTCTCGCCGACAGGCTTGCTATCTTCATGGCCATGATCTCCTCCTTCATCGGCGGAATCATCGTCCTGTATTCAGTCTCCTACATCGCTCATAGTAAAAACAAGAGCGAATACTACCTGATGGTTACTTTATTTTTGGGAGCAATGATGGGCCTGGTGTACTCCACCAATCTCATCCTTATCTACATTTTCTGGGAAATTTCAGCAATCACCTGCTGGCGATTGATTGGCTTTTTCCGTGAGCCAGATAATATTATGCGCGCCGACAAGGCCTTCCTGGTCACCGCCTTTGGCGCACTGGTCATGCTCATCGGTTTTGTGCTCATCTTTCAGGAGACAGGAACCTTCGACATCACCGCGATGAAGGGCACGCATATCCCCGACCTCGCAGTGCTGCTCATTCTGGTGGGCATCTTCTCGAAATCCGCTACCCTGCCCCTGCATACCTGGCTCATCGACGCAGGTGTTGCACCGGCGCCGGTTACCTCTCTGCTCCATGCTGCTGTGCTGGTGAAAATCGGTGTTTATGCCTTTGCCCGCCTGTTTTTGTTTGGTTTTATCGTTGGGGATGCCTGGCATACGGTAGTGCCTGTTGTAGCGGCTATCAGCGCCCTGGTCTCTGCGGGTGCTGCGCTTCGGAGTAACGACCTCAAGCGCATCATCGCCTACTCGACGGTTTCTCAGATTGGCTTCATCTTCCTGGGGCTTTCAACAGGCAACGCCCTGAGCGCTGCTGGTGGCCTGCTCTACATCCTGATGCACGGCTTATCAAAGGGTGGGCTTTTCCTCTGTGCCGGCATCATCGAGCATAATACGCATACCAAGGATATCCGAGAGCTCGGCGGCCTCATCAAGACCATGCCGGTAACGGCTGTTGCCTTTTTGTTCTGCAGCTTCTCGCTGATGGGGTTTCCTCCTTTTGGCGGTTTCTTCAGCAAGTTCATGGTGATCACCGGTGCGGTTGCCGCCGAAAACCCCTGGATAGCTGCTGTGTTTATCCTCGGAGCCCTGATGACCATACTCTACATGCTGCGGCTCTTTAAAGCCGTATTCCTTGGCCCACTTAAGATTGAAGCCCGTGAAGGCTCTAAGACGATGGTGGCCTGTGTGGTAAGCCTCGCGGTGCTCTCGCTGCTTGCCGGGCTTTTTGTCTTCTACCCCTCGCTGTTTGCTGAGAGCATCGTGGCTCAGGTTGGATGGTTTGTGTCATGAGCGCCTGGATGCTTCTTCTGCCCATTCTTGTCCCTGCCTTGGGTGGGGCGCTGGTCTTTCTGGTTCCCAGGAGTCAGCTTGCACTGGTGCGGGCGCTGTCTTTGCTCTTCACTGGTGCTGCCCTTATTCTGACGATCGTGCTTTTTGGCAGGGAACTGAGTCTGCACACCAAGTGGCTCGGCTTTGGCATCGACTTTGCACTCAAGTTGGACAGCTTCAGCTCCTTCATCATTCTGGTCGCCGGTTTTGCCTTCCTCACCGTGGTGTTTTCCGTGGTCTCGATGAAAGGCAAGGAGCGGGAGAGGCAGTTCTTTGCCTATATCATGCTGACCTCGGCCTTTGTGACCGGTGCCATGCTCGCCAACAACCTGGTTTTGATGCTTTTCTTCTGGGAAGGGCTTCTGGCGCTGCTGTTTGCCATCATCATGACAGGCGGTGCCAAGGCCTCCTCCACAGCCATCAAGGCGCTCATCATCAACGGCACGGCTGACCTCTGCCTGATTCTGGGAGTGGGGCTTCTGGCCTGGCAGTCGGGCACCTTCTCCATCGACGCGATAGCACAACCGATCAACAGCTTCTGGAGCGGCTTTGCCTTTGTGATGATGATGGTAGGCGCCATCGCCAAGGGCGGCTCCATGCCCTTCCATTCGTGGATTCCCAACGCGGCAGACGATGCTCCCACACCTTTCATGGCTTTCCTGCCGGCAGCCATCGATAAGATCGCAGGCATCTACCTGCTGGCACGCCTGAACCTGTGCCTGTTTGAGATTCTGCCTGGCTCGGGGCTTTCTTTGACGGTGATGACCATCGGCTCCATCACCATCATCTTTGCGGTGATGATGGCGCTCATCCAGAAAAACTTCAAGCGCCTGCTTTCTTACCATGCCATCAGCCAGGTAGGTTACATGCTCCTGGGGATAGGCACGGCGCTTCCCATCGGTATTGTCGGTGGCATCTACCACATGATCAACAATGCCCTGTATAAGAGTTGCCTGTTTTTCACGGCTGGTTCTGTTGAACGACAGACGGGCACCACAGAGCTTTCCGAGCTTGGTGGTCTGGGGCGCAAGATGCCTGTGACCTTTGTGTGCTTTTTGATTGCTGCGGCAGCCATCTCCGGCGTGCCGCCACTGAACGGCTTTTTCTCCAAGGAGCTGATCTTTGAGTCTGCAATGGAGATCAACTTTGTATTCTATCTTGTTGCGGCTGTTGGTGCTTTCTTCACCGCGGCGTCTTTTTTGAAACTCGGACACGCGGCTTTCTTCGGAAAGGCCAGCAGTAATTTTGATAACTGGAAAAACGTTGTAACAGAGGCTCCCTGGCCGATGCTTCTTCCGCTGTGCGTGCTCGCACTTGTCTGTGTTGTCTTTGGTGTCTACAACCCACTGCCTCTGCAGGGCCTTATCGAGCCGGTGCTCTCGACCTCACACTTCGCGTCGCTGACACTTACTCACACCTTTGCGGGCTTGCCTCATGACTGGCTTTTGGCGGTTGTCTCTCTTGTTGTGTTACTTCTGGCGGTGCTTAACCACTTCTTCGGTGTGAAGAAAGCCGGCAAGGCCCTGGGCGCTTCTGACCACATCCACTATGCTCCCGGGCTCAAATCTATCTATGCTCTGGCTGAGTCCGGCGCAACCGATCCCTTTGTACTCTGCGGAAAGCTCGTCGATGGCTTCTCGTCTGTGCTTTCGGGTATTGACGTGGCTGTCGATATGATCTACTCCAAGCTGGCTGTTGGTTTTGCCAATCTGCTGGCGCTTGGCCTGAACAGGGCCCATACCGGCAAGCATTGGATGTATGTGCTCTGGGTGCTTGGTGGAGCAGTGGTTGTTGTGGTGATTTTTACGATCAGCGGAGGTGCCTAGAGCCATGCCTTTGCTGTTTTTACTGATACCGTTGGTCTGCATCTTTGTTTTAAACCTGCTGGGGCGGACTGCTGCTGCCAGAGTTGCACCCTGGGTACTCGCCTTTGCCTGCCTTACGCAGGCAGTCTTTGCATCCACCTACCACATGGAATGCTGGTTGCCCTTCGACAGCATGCTCGCGCTCCCTCTGCCAGTTGAACTTGTCATCGACCCGATCTCTGCGATTGCCCTGTTTGTGATTGCGTTGGTTGTCGCTGCCGCCACCACGGTAGGCTCCTTTGGAGGAGTGCGGGACACAGTAATCACATCGAGTTTGATACTCATGTGCATGGCCGGTATGAACGGTGTGGTACTGGTGCGTGATCTGTTTTCGCTGTACATCTTCCTCGAGATCACCGCGCTCTCTGCCTTCATCCTCATCGCCCTGCGCAAAAACCTCCAGGCAATTGCCGGGGCATTCAAATACTTCATCCTGAGCGGTCTTGCGAGCCTTTCCATCATGCTTGCCATAGCGCTCATCTTCATGCAGATTGGCAGCCTCAGTTTTGCTGCAGTGGCCCTGGCGCTTGGTGCAGGTGATACCGCTGTGCAGATCGCACTCATGCTCTTTACGGTTGCCTTCTGTATCAAGGCTGGCATCGCGCCCTTCCACGGCTGGCTGCCCGACGCCTACACGCATGCCTCCAGTGCTATTTCGGTACTTCTGTCTGGCGTGGTGACCCAGGTGGCAGGTGCATACACGATCATCCGTCTGATGAGCGATGTGTTTGGAGGCATTGCTGTGGTCTCCCAGGCTTTCATGATTCTGGGAGCGTTCTCCATCGTGGTGGGTGCCTTTGCTGCCATCGGGCAGAAGGAGATGAAGCGCATGCTGGCGTTTTCGAGCGTCTCGCAGATGGGGTATATCATCCTGGCAGCCGGCCTCGCTACACCGCTTGCGCTGATCGGAGCCCTGGTGCACTTTGTGAATAACGCGCTGTTCAAGTCGCTGTTGTTCATTAACGCAGCAGCCGTTGAGGAGCAGGTAGGGAGTACGGAGTTTTCTGTATTGGGTGGTTTGACCGAACGCATGCCGGTTACTGGATGGACTTCGACCATTGGCTTTCTGTCGACCGCAGGCATTCCGCCCCTGTCGGGTTTCTGGAGCAAGCTGCTCATTATCATTGCGCTCGTGGTAGCTGATCAGTGGTTCTTTGCCGTGTTGGCAATACTGATGAGTGTGGTGACTCTTGGTTACTTCCTGATTATGCAGCGCAAGGTGTTCTTTGGGAGGATACGCGAGGGCCTGGAGGAGCTTAAGGAGGCTCGTGGCTCACTGGTTGGTGCGTCTTTGGTATTGGCCGCGCTGACAACCTGCCTGGGCCTGGCCTTCCCCATTGTGTTGATTGTCCTGCAGGGCTTTGGCCTGTTGTAGTGTGTTAAGTTGTGTTTGTCATTCTGAGCGTTGTTCTGTCATTCTGAGCGATAGCGAAGAATCTTGGCGAGTGTTGATAGTTTGAAGGTTGTGTTTGAAAATGTTATTTGAGAGAACGTGGTAAAGGAAACGTACGTGATGGGTGCTGACATAATCATATGGGTCATCCTGCTTGTGGCACTTGTGCTCATGGGCTTTTTGACCGTGGTGGTTCGTACCCTGCCGACAGCAACCATTATGCTGGCGCTGACTGCGGTGGTGCTTGCGCTGCTTTTATATGTCGCAGGCATGAAGCTGGCGGCGGTGATCGAGCTTTCCGTAAGTGCAGGCCTGGTAACAGCGATACTGGCCAGTGCCATCGCGCTGCTCAAGCCGGAGGAGAGCGCCGATCATTACGATTCCTCCGGGGCAGTCGGGGCAGCCAGAACACCTGCGACATCCGGAACGCCTGAGACATCCCTGACGCCTGCGACATCCGGAGCTCCTGAGACATCCCTGACGCCTGCAGCATCCGGAACGCCTGCTCCAAAAAAGAACAGCCGGCTTGTACGTTACCTTCCCCTGCCCATCATCATGCTCCTGCTTGCAGTTGCAGTTTTGCTCTCAGTCACTGGTATCGACATCAGTCTGCCTGCTGTTGTGGGCGATCAAACTGCTCAATCAGTGCTCTGGGGCGAGCGCACGCTTGACATCGTTGGACTCACCTTGCTAATCCTTGCTGGCGTGCTCGGTGTCACCGCTCTGATCAAGAGGCGTGAGGTGAAGTGACATGCTGTACGTGATGTTTATCCTCGCAATCGCTTTGACTGCAGCAGCGGGTATTTACAGCATTATCGCAACACGCAATATCCTGCGTGTACTTATCGCCATGGAGTTGGTCAGCAAGGCTGCTATTCTGCTCATCCTGCTGGCTGGCCTCATAAACGGAAATATGGCACTGGCCGAAAGTCTGATCATCGCCCTGATTATCGTCGAAGTGGTGGTAACGGCTATCGGAGCAGTTTTGTGTATTGCCCTGTACTCGAAAACCAAATCGTTGGATATACGACAACTGACCAGGACAAAGGAGGTAAACCATGCTGAATGACCTGCTGCTTTCACCTCTTGCTGTCTTTGTGATCGTGCTTTCAGTGGTTGGTCTGCTGGCTCTGTTGGCCAGAAAACTGTCGATGCGCAGTACTCCGACCCCGGGCAAGGAAGAACCCTACGCCTGCGGCCAGAATGTACCAACCGGAAAGATCCAGTCCAGCTACGACGATTTTTTCCACTTCGCCTTCCTCTTTACCATCCTGGAAGTGGTCGCGCTGCTCATAGGCACCGTCACGGGCAATGCCATCTGGCTGACCGTGGCGATACTTGCCATTATCGTGCTCGCCATATTCATCCTGTTCAGGAGGGATTAGCGTGAAGCTTGCCGATAGAATAATGACCTGGGCCAGGGTTAAGTCTCCCTGGGTTCTGCACTTCAACACCGGTGCCTGCAATGCCTGCGACATTGAGATTCTTGCAGCTCTGGCACCGCGTTTTGATCTGGAGCGCTTTGGTATTCTACAAAAGGGTACGCCTCGTCATGCCGATGTGCTACTGTGCACTGGCCCGGTAACGATGCAAACCAAGGAGCGCCTGATACGCATTTACGAGCAGATGCCGGAGCCCAAGTTTGTAGTAGCCATTGGTGCCTGTGCCTGCTCCGGCGGGGTCAATCAGGGTTGTTATTGCGTTGAAGGTGGCATCGATGAGGTGTTGCCGGTCTCCGCATATATCCCCGGTTGTCCAGCCAGTCCGGCAGCCATCATCGATGGTGTGGTAAAGCTGCTTGGTAGTTTGCAGGAGTAAGAGGGCCGTTTTTTACAAGACTCTTCGCAGAGCTCAGGATAAACTCCGCGAAGAATTTTTCAGAGGGACTGTGGGGTTTGTCATTCTGAGCGCAAGCGAAGAATCTTGAAGAGGGACTGTGGGGTTTGTCATTCTGAGCGCAAGCGAAGAATCTTGAAGAGGAATTGCAGGGTTTTATTGGTTTCAATGGTTTTGAGAGGTCTGGATATGCCGCACAACGAAGAAGATATCGCCAAACTGCTGACTGAGCGCTTCGACACAATCACGGTCGAGGTCAGGCGTGAACGGCGCATCTGGCTTGAGTCACCCCGTGAGGGGTTTTTGGATGTGCTGGCTTTTCTTAACGACGAGCTGGGCTTTTCCTTCCTGAGCACCATTACCGGCCTTGATCTGGGTGAGGAATTCCAGCTCATCTACCATATAGCCCATAAGAACGGTATGCTATTGAACGCCAAGGTCACTGCTCCGCATGATAATCCGGTCTTTGAGACAGCAACCGAGATATTCAAAGGCGGTATGCTCTACGAGCTGGAAGCCAGAAACCTGCTGGGCTTGATCATCCCGGGTCTTCCGGAAGATATCATTTATCCGCTGCCAGACGGATGGCCTGAGGGCCAGTATCCGCTGCGCAAAGGTTGGGAGAAGCCCTCTCCCGATAGTGAAGAAATACCTGATCGAAAGGAGGGTGACTGATGCCTAAAGTCGAGATTCCCTTAGGACCACAGCATCCGGCCCTTAAAGAACCTGAGAACTTTGTGCTCACGCTGGACGGCGAGCGAATCATAGGCGCTGCGGTAAACCTCGGTTATAACCATCGTGGAATCGAAAAAGCCTGCGAGGCACGCAACTACACCCAGTGCCTGTATCTTATTGAGCGAGTCTGCGGAATCTGTTCGCATTCGCACTCCACAACCTTTACCAAGACGGCCGAGGAAGTGGCCGGGGTGGTAGCCCCTGTGCGGGCACAGTGGATACGTGCACTGGTAGGTGAGCTTGAACGCCTGCACAGCCACATGCTCTGGCTGGGCGTTGCTGGTCATGAGTTGGGCTTTGACACGCTGTTTCATGTGAGCTGGCGCGACAGAGAGCTGGTTTTGGATCTGCTTGCCAGCATCGCCGGAAACCGCGTGAACTACGGAGTCAACAAGCTTGGGGGCGTGCGTTTTGACATTACCCCTGAAAATGCTGCTGCCATCAGAGCAGTCACTGACAAGCTCATGGAGACCCTCAAGTACTACATTGAGCTGGTCACCACTGATAGCACACTTGCTGCCCGTATGCTCGGTGTTGGGGTGTTAAGCCACGACGACGCTCTTGCCCTGGGAGCATCCGGCCCCACAGCCAGGGCAGCCGGCGTGGATAGGGATCTCAGGCGCGATGACCCCTACTGTTGCTTTGAGGACATACCTTTCCAGATAGCTCTTGATGATCACGCCGATGTCTATGGACGCGCTGTTGTACGTGCCTTGGAGATGGTTGAAAGCTGCAAGATTGTCCGTTTTGTCATTGACAACCTCCCAGATGGGCCCATTGAAACCAAGTTCCCGCGCAAGGTGCCCGCAGGCGAGGCGGTAACTCGTTATGAGGCGCCTCGCGGTGAGGATATTCATTATGTGAGAGGAAACGGCACTGACAAGCCGGATCGTGTTAAACTGCGCGCCCCAACCATGGGAAACGCAGCGGCCTATGGTTTGATGCTTCAGGGTAACTACCTGGCAGACGTGCCCATTATCGTTGCTGCGATCGACCCTTGCTTCTCCTGTACCGACAGGGCGATATCGGTGATCGACCACACGAGCGGCCGCGAAGGCAGTCTGGATTGGCGTGCTTTGCGCAAGTATTCCATAGACTGGTACCGCGACCGGGGCATAAGCTTTGATGGCACCTCTTTTGATACTTCATTTGGCAATTGCTTTGGTACTTCCTTTGGCACGTTGAGCAGAAAGATATAGTCGTGGCAGTATTGTATATACTCGTATTCCCCGGTCTTCTCTTCCTGTCTTTTTACGGGACAGTCCTGGAGTTTGTGGACAGGAAGGTCTATGCGCGTCTTCAGAGCCGTAAGGGGCCGCCCTGGTTCCAGCCGGTTGCCGACTTCATCAAGCTGCTGGGCAAGGAGACCATCGTTCCCAGCGATGCCAACCGCCTGCTGTTTTTATCCTTGCCTGTTGTTGCTCTCACTGCCGTGGTGACGGCCTTTCTCTCCGTGCCTGTATGGGGTACGGAAGCGGTGATCTCGTTTAAGGGCGACATGATCGTGGTGCTGTTCCTGTTGACCCTCATGCCGCTGAGCTTTTTTGTAGCTGGCTGGAACTCGTCCTCGATGTACTCGACCATCGGAGCGCAGCGTGTTTTGACTCAGCTGTTTGCCTACGAAGTTCCCTTGCTGATGGCTATCATGGGGCCTGCATTGCTCGTTGGTAGCTGGTCGCTTTCCGACATCGCAGCCTTCTATGCCGCCAACCCGCAGATGGCACTGCTCAATCTGCCCGGTTTTGCCGTAGCGCTGCTGGCAGCACAGGGTAAGCTTGAGCGTGTTCCCTTTGACACCCCTGAAGCCGAGACAGAGATTGTTGCCGGGGCCTTTACCGAATACAACGGCCGTCCCTTTGCGTTGTTCCGCCTGGCGGTTGACATGGAACTCGTGGTGCTGCCGGCAATCTTTGGTGCCGTGTTTATCCCGATCTTTGCAAGCAACCCGATCATCGGCTTTGTGTTGTTCCTCGTAAAGACCCTCGCGATTGTTATCATCCTCACCGTGTTGCGTGCCGCCATGGCTCGTCTGCGCGTTGAGCAGATGGTGCGCTTCTGTTGGACGATACTGATGCCGCTGGCCATTGTGCACCTGCTGATAAACCTGATTGCCAAGGGGATGCTCTCATGAAGTGGCCAGGCAAGATAATTCCGCTGACACTCAAGCAGCTGGTCTCGAAACCTTCAACGGTATCATATCCGGCTGGCACTGAGAGACAGTTCCCCGATATTCGCGGCAAGGTTATACACGACGCCAAGCTATGCGTTGGATGCACCGCCTGTATGCGCGACTGCCCGTCCAAGGCCATCGATATCGTGAGAATTTCCGAAACCGAAAAGAAGTTCCAGGCCTTTATCGGCACCGACACCTGCACCTTTTGCTCGCAGTGCGTCGATGGGTGCCCAAAATCAGCTCTGCAATTCACTGCTGATTTTGAGTTGGCAACCCTGTCGCGCGAGTCCATGACCTACGGGTCTGTGCTTCCGCCTGTAGAGATGCCTGTGGAGATGCCTGTGGAGACTGCTGCTGGAGCACCCGCTGAGGTGCCTGCCAAGGATGAGCCAGTTGCCTGAGCGTGACAAGAGAGCCATCCCTCTGTCATCAACACCCTGTCATTCTGAGCAAAGCGAAGAATCTTGTTGCTACGCATCGGAAAGATCCTTCGCGTTTCTCAGGAAAACAGAGAAGATAGAAGACCACTCCTCCTCAAAGAAATCTGCCAGCCAGGCATGCCCCCCTGTCAACTCTCCTGTAAAATTCCTGCTTGAAGAGGCGCTTGCTGGTTTTGCAACCGTGGCAATATTGGGTTGCGGTTCACCCTTGCGGGGAGACGACGCAGCAGGTTCTCTGATCGCCACAAATCTTGCAGACCTGGATGCTCTCTCAAATGGCAAAGCCCGAGCCTATTATGGTGAAGTGGCCCCAGAAAACCAGACGGGTCCCATCAAGGAATTCAATCCTGAGCTTCTGGTGATAATCGACGCCGTAGATATGTCTTGCGAGCCCGGTGAGGTACGGATCATCCCGTCTAATGCGGTTGGCGGTGTCTCGTTTTCCACCCACATCCTGCCGCTCCCCATCCTGATGCAATACCTTGAAGGCGAAATCGGCTGTCGCACCCTGCTGCTCGGCATCCAAGTCGCAAACCTCGAGTTTATGGCCGAGATGACCCCCGCAGTAGCCGATGCGGTAGATGCAATCACCTCTGCATTGAGAGAGCTTCTGGCTTAGGCAAACCCTTCCACTCTTCCATACTACGAAAATTTTCGTAGTGTTGATCAAGACCAAAACCCATCCGCAGTAAAACAGATTGTGACCAAGGGAAGTGCTGAAGTATTCATTGCACGCCATCTTGCGGCCAATTTGCTTTTTCTCTGCCTGTGTGATCTTAAGCGTGCGAAATCGAAGGATTAGCCTATCGGGGGATGCCTGCCTGTCATCCCCCGATAGGTCAGCTGAATGCTTACCGTGCGGCTATTGGTATCTGGATCTCGGTCAGCCAGTCTTTCTCGCTGTCTTTGTTCCAGATGCCGTCGATGTAGCTTTCTCTCGGATTGTCTGCAACGAGAAAGCCGTTCTCCTG
>Ga0209737_10000445_pt1 | contig 34288 bp, 33 predicted proteins | sample TergutCu122P3_FD_187284 | JGI IMG/M metagenome (GOLD analysis project Ga0209737, IMG submission 187284) | Cubitermes ugandensis P3 segment gut microbial communities from Kakamega Forest, Kenya - Cu122 P3 (SPAdes) (version 2) | ecosystem: Host-associated > Arthropoda: Insects > Digestive system...
GAAAAAGATGCAGGTCGCGCAGAGGGTGTAAATTTCCGGATACTTTCCAGCCTCTTTTTGCGTAATCTTTGCCGATATTTTCCCAGATAATGGTTTGCATTTTGGCTTTAGCAGCATTGAGGTCGGCATTTTTGTGCAATCGCAAATAGGTGATGTACTGATTTCCACCGTTCCAACCCAGATAAACATTAGGCATCCGGTATAGAGTTGAGAACGAAAGTAGCGCATTGAACTGTATATGCGAATTTGCAGGAGGCGATTTCACCACGCCGGTAACCATGAAGTCGTTCATGTCCAAACGTATGGTTTGCCCCATGGGATCCTGACCGCCAAAAACCTTGTAAGCAGATTCCTCTGTGAGCACTATGGAGTATGGCGCCGCCAAAGCGGTTTGCGGATTTCCACGCACCAACGGAAATGTGAACATGTCGAAAAAAGTGGTGTCGGCATAGCAAACACCGGTTAACTTCAACATGTTGTCATTGAACGCGACGATAAACTGTCTATTGTAAGACATACGGGTATATTCCTCGACTTCGGGTACTCCCGCTTTCGTGTCGGGGCCAATGGGAGGTGTAAATACGTGGCTTTCACCTTCTATACCTTCGCCCGACATGGCTATACTTATACGGTATATCCTATCAGCGTCGCGATGAAAGCGGTCGTAGTTCGATTCGCGCACCACATAAAGCGTAATGCACAACACAGCCGTCAACCCGGCAGCAAGTCCGAAAATATTGACAAACGAGAAAGATTTGTCTCTTGTCAGATATCTGAATGCAGTTTTTAAAAAGTTCATGATAATTTTTGATTTTTAGTTGATGATTTTTTAAAGATATAAATGAAAAATTATTTGTATTGTTTGCCTTTTTCCGTAATAAGATATTTTTGTAATCGACTGTTGGGTTTATCAGGAAATTTTCGTTCAACGAAACCTTGCTCCAATGCGGGATTCAGGTACAGTTCATTGAAATTCCGCTTGTCTTTTAATCCTAATTTTTCCTGTAATTCCGTCCTTCCAAGTTCTTCGGTCAAAACCTCCAGCAAAGATTTGACTTGGGGGGTGACTGGGGGGGTATCTTGGGGGGCGACTGGTGGGGTATTTTGGATGACTTGGGGGGTGACTTGGGGGGTAATGTCGTCAGTTTTCCATTCTTTTTTTACTTGTTCGACAGCATTGGTCACTAAAACTTCGAAAACAGTAATTTTCGACAAATTAAACATGGCCTTTTTGTTCCCGTTTTCCTCCAATTCTTCCTGTACGCGAATGACACCTCGACTGAAACGGTTTACATAACCCAATATTTTCATTGCTTCTGCAACCACGGGATTTCGGTAGGCATTTACAGTTGGAAAGTTTTCGGGATTAGCATTGCCGTACAATCCACCCGGATTCATAATTTCAAGTCTGTTCGCAAATTCATAAAACCGAGTGGGCGTATTGGATTCATAATCGCGGTGCATCACGGCATTCATCACCAGTTCGCGAATTGCCCAGTATGGATAATTTCTGACAGTCTCTTCCCGTAAAACACTTACCGGAACCGGTCTTTTCTGAACTACCGATGTTTCAATAAAGGCATCCAGTTTGGAAAGAATGGTAATATAATCGCCCGTGAACTTGTTTTCATTGATAATATTTGCTCCCATGGTCAACCCGCCAAACTGGACATGCTGCACGTAAGCGCCAGGCATGTAATATTCCGGATTTATGCCAAACATCAGGATACCTGCATTGGTCGGACAATCGTATTTCAAATCATAGAAACGCAGTGAGGCCAATTGTTCTCTGACGTTTCGAGTGTCGTTTTTGAGAATTTCAGGAGCAATGGCTTTAGGCAGATAAAACGATGAAAACAGGTCAAGTTTCATATCCTTTAGAGAAGCGCCAATGCATGCGCGCATATCAAAAGTGGCTGCATTGGAGGCTCTTTTTTCGGTCAGTATTCGTTCTTCGGTTTCGTTGGCAATCGCTTTGCGAGGTCCTACCCGAATCCATGTTCGACCCTTATAGCGAACAGGTGTAAATGAAGACGGCTGCACTTCTATAACAATCACATCGCCATCAGGAAACGAAAAAGCCTCAATGGTCATCACCGGTTGAGGCAGAATATTACCTTCAGAACGTAAACCGCCAATATTCTTTAATATTTGGTCGGTAACCTTTAATCCGCTTAAACCACCTTCATCCTTTACACCAATCAACAGGTATCCGGTCATTCCCGTGTTCGGGAAATCATTTGCAAAAGCGCAGATAGCCTCGGAAAATTTATCGGTATTGTTTATCGATATTGTCCGTTCAATCCGGTTAGATTCAGGTATTTTGATCAGGTCGGCAACTTCGTCCTTCGTAACCATACGTGTCTTACGGTCTTACAACCTCGTTTCCGTCACCGGTTTTCCGTCGAGCATCCTCACGATGCGTTGTGCATAACTGGCGTCGTGTTCGCTGTGAGTGACCATTACTATTGTTGTTCCTGCCTTGTTCAGTTCGGTAAGCATGTCCATGACATCTCTACCGTTGCGGCTGTCGAGGTTACCTGTAGGCTCGTCGGCGAGAATCAGTTTTGGGTTGTTCACCACCGCCCGCGCTACTGCAACACGCTGCTGCTGCCCGCCAGAGAGTTGCGACGGGTAATGATTGCGGCGATGCATCATTTCTACCCTGTTTAATGCTGCTTCTGCTATTCCTTTCCGTTCGGCAGCCTTGATGCCATTGTATACCAATGGCAGTTCAACGTTTTCGAACACAGTGAGTTCGTCAATCAGGTTGAAACTCTGAAATACGAAACCTATATTTCGTTTGCGCAAGTCGCTGCACTGATTTTCGCTGAAACCTGCCACTTCGACGTCGTTGAACAGGAAACTGCCTCCATCGGGCTTGTCCAGCATGCCGAGGATATTCAGCAAAGTAGATTTGCCGCAGCCCGAAGGCCCCATGACGGCTACAAATTCATGCTCGTTTATTTCGAGCGACATTTTGTTCAATGCTACCGTTTCAACTTCTTCAGTACGGTAAATCTTTTCAAGGTCTACAATTTTAATCATTCTGTTATTTGGTTAATTGGGTTATTTAAAATTTAAAGGTACAAACATACATGATTTTTTTAATAATGGAATCTTTTTTTTGTAATTTTGCCTCGTGGAATCAGATAAATCAATCAAACATCAAAAAATCAAAAATGCAAAATCTTCGCCAAGCCAATATCCTCGTCATTGACGACGACGCCGACATTCTGACAGCAGCGCGTTTATTGCTCAAACCTGAAGTCAAAAGCGTAGTCACCGATTCCAATCCCGACAATCTGCGCCGCTTGCTTACTGCCAATTCATTTGATGTGTTGCTGTTGGACATGAACTTCAACAGTGCGTTGAACACTGGTAACGAAGGACTGTACTGGCTGCAGCAAATCAGAAAATGGTCGCCTTCCACAGCGGTGGTCATGATTACCGCTTACGGGCACATCGACCTTGCCGTTCGGGCTTTGAAGGAAGGCGCCGCCGATTTCATTGTCAAACCCTGGCACAACGACAGATTACTGGAAACCATCGCAGAAGCGCTGCCACAGAAAGACGGCAAAAAACCATTATCTACTGCAGAAAACAATAAAGTTACCACCCCCGGAATCATTGGCGAATCGTCAGTAATGCAGGACATTTTCCACAAAATCAAAAAGATTGCGCCTACTGACGCCAATGTGTTGATTTTGGGCGAAAACGGTACAGGAAAGGATTTGATTGCCAAAGCCATTCACGAACAGCCACTGCGTGCCGTCCGGCCGTTTGTGAAGGTGGATGTGGGTGCGCTTACCGACAGCCTGTTTGAAAGCGAACTGTTTGGCCATACGAAAGGAGCCTTTACAGATGCACGCGAAGGCCGCATGGGACGTTTCGAGGCGTCGCATGGCGGCACCCTGTTCCTCGACGAAATCGGGAATATATCGTTAGTGCAGCAGGCCAAACTGTTGACCGCTCTGCAAAACAGGGTCATCAGCCGCGTGGGTTCCAACGAAGCTATCCCCATCGACATCCGGCTTATTTGCGCTACCAACGTCCCGCTCATCGAATTAGCCGACGAACAGCGTTTTCGCAAGGACTTGATATATCGCATCAATACGGTGGAAATCATGATGCCGTCGTTGAGTCAGCGAGAAGGTGATATTGCGTTGCTGGCCAATCATTTCACTCGTATCTATGCCGACAAGTATCTAAAGAAAGGCATCACCCTGTCGCAATCGGCGATTGATAAATTGCAGATACACAGTTTTCCCGGCAATGTGCGCGAATTGCAGTACATCATCGAGCGGGCGGTTATCATGGCCGATTCAGGCGAGTTGCAGGCGGATGACCTTGTTTTTTCGCCCATAGAATTATCAACTGCCGAAGCGCTGCAAAACCGGAAAGACGCCAATCTGGGTGAAATGGAAAAGAATGCTATACTCCGCATGATAGACAAACATAGCGGTAATATCAGTAAAGCCGCAAAAGAACTCGGATTAACACGAAACTCCCTTTATCGAAGATTGGAAAAATATGATATTTAGTATAAAAAAAGTTGTATTTTTGCGTTTTTGAAAAATGAATTGGATTATCAAATTTTAATTAAAAATATGGAAGCAGTATTGGAAAGAAAAAAAAGTTTTCGCCCACCTCTCATTCCGATACATGAGAGAGAAACGTTGACTTACGAGATTTTGCAGCAGCACAAACGTGAACAACAAAGACTTATTGCTGCGGGAATTATTGAAAAACCAAAAATTACAGACGATATTTTTACGCCTGAACAAGAGCGAGAATTTAACAGGGGACGTTCAGTAGAAGAAGTTTTTGACAACATCGCAAAACAATTATTCACAAATGAGAAGTAAGTTGACACAGATTGATGCTTTTTTCGATGAGGTTTATATCAGAAACGGGAAAAAATATATTGATATTGAAGGATTTTGCACCGTTGAATTTTTGACAAAAAACAATCAGACTGAAGTATTTATTGAAAACATTTATTTCAAACTAATTACGTGAATCGTTTAGTTATACAAATCGTTTTATTGATAGTCAATATCTGTGTATTGGCATGGTGTATCAGTAATGGAATCTGGTACGGTTTGTTGCTGCTGTTGGCTGTCATTTATCAATGCCGCCAAATCATTGTCATCAACATGAGATGTTTACAGGAATTTCAGGATTTGGTGGAAACAGTGCGTTACCGCGATTTTTCACGACGTTTCTACACACTGAAAGGCCCGGCCGACGTAAGGTTCATGCATCAGGGATTTAATGAGATATGCGACGTGATTACCGCCATCAATCGCGAAAAGGAAATGCAGCACCAGTACCTGCAAAAAATCATTGAAATGGTGGATACCGGCATCCTGTCGTACCGGCTCGATACGGGCGATGTGCTTTGGATGAACCAGTCGCTCAAAAACCTGTTGGACATTCCTTCCCTGCGAAACTTCAACGCTTTGCAGCGGCGAAACGAATCTTTATTCAACAGTCTGCTATCGCTCGGCAACGAATTTAGCACGGTGATTCCGGTAACGCACGACAATGTTCAGAGTAAAGTATTAATAGCCGCAGGAACATTTACCATGCAGGATGTACAATACCGTCTGCTGGCTTTTCAAAATGTGAACGAAGCGTTGGACGAAGCCGAATCGCAAGCCTGGCAACGATTGCTGAATGTGATGACCCACGAACTCATGAACTCCGTTGCGCCTGTCGCATCGCTGGCAGGAACGCTCAAAAACCTGCTGAACAGGATAAAAGACAAATCCGTTGACCCCGAAAATTATATTGAAGATATTGAATTGGGTATCGACACCATCATGCGCAGAAGTGAGGGTCTGCTCAGTTTTGCTGAAACCTACCGCAACCTGAGCAAAATAACCGAACTCAATATTTCCAGAGTGCAGGTTAGCAGCCTGTTTGAGCACATCTCGCAACTGATGCTGCCCTCGCTGACGAAAAAGAATATCGATCTTGAAGTAATCCTGAAAGATCCGTTGATGGACATCAATGCCGACGCATCGCTGGTAGAACAGGTGATGATCAATCTGATACTGAATGCTGTAGAAGCAGTGAAAGGGAAACCGGCGCCGCATATTATCCTGTCGGCAGCACTAAATTCCGGAAAACGTCCTATCATCAAGGTATCTGACAACGGCGCCGGTATACCGGTTGAAATTATAGACAAGATTTTCATTCCGTTTTTCAGCACGCGCAAAAATGGCAACGGAATTGGTTTGAGCCTGTGCAAGCAAATCATGATGCTGCATAAAGGAAATATACATGTGCAGTCGGTACCCGGAGAAGGAACAAGTTTCAGTTTGGTGTTTTAGCCCACGTCATTGCAGGCTTGACTTGCAATAACGATGTTATTTTATTACGCTTTGTTAAGGCTAAAGGTCAAGATTTCGTTGAAATTAATATAATGTAACCTTTTTGCATTTTTAGCGTATATTTTCTTATGTATAATCATATAATCTTAATAATTATGGAAGGATATAATTTCTCTTGGGATCAATTGGGCGACATTGAAGAAGGACGTCCAAGTCTGGGTAAACAAACATCAGTGGCAGTATATCGCTTGATGCAATACACAATGCGTGCAGTGCTTGAAAAGAATTATGGCGATGAAACAACACGGCAACTTTTGGTAGAAGCCGGACGGCTCGCTGGCCAGGAAATGTGTAAAAACGTGTTGGATACTTCTCTTCCATTCAACAAATTTATAGCCCAATTGCACGATGTGTTACTCGAATTGTCAGTGGGTATTCTCAGAATGGAAAAATCAGATATGGAAAAATTGAATTTCATGGCAACAGTTTCTGAGGACCTTGATTGTTCGGGTCTTCCAATAAAAGGCGTTACAGTTTGTGATTATGATGAAGGCTTTATCGAAGGTATTTTTACCGAATATACAGGTAAAAATTTTGACGTTAAGGAAATAGATTGCTGGACAACCGGTGAACGTACATGTCGTTTTTCAATCAATTTAAAAGATAATTAAGCCTCTTCCCGATGAACGGAAATGAGCGTATGATTATTAAGAAACTGAATCATATTGTCAATCAAATACTTTCAGGGAGAAACAAGTTTAACCTTGACGTTGGAGATATTGATAATATTGAGGATGAGGATATAAAATCGCTGGCAACTAAAATTGTAACTCTAGGTGAACAGTATAGAGATTGTTACAGGTTTTTAGTGGATTTATCATGCGGGAGGCTTTATACAGAGTCTCCCCGCATGAATGCCTTTGCCAATCCGTTTAAGCAACTACATTCCGAGTTACGACACTTGACATGGCAGATAAAGGAAATAGCCGATGGGGACTATGACCAGTGCGTATCATTTTCGGGCGACTTTGCGGACGCCATCAATAAAATGATTTTCGCCTTGCGCGAAAAACAAGTTCTTTCAGAGCGCATCAGGGAAAACGAAAACCTGTTCCGTTCTATTTTCAGTACTTCACCTGATGGAATCGTCCTGTGCGATTTAAATCATTGCATTATCAACGCTTCCAATGCTGCATACAGTATGTTTCAAATAAACGGCGAGATCAACGAAAAATTGCAGTTCGATGATCTTATTCATCCTGAAGATATTGCCAAATTCAAATGGTTTATTGATGCATTATTGTCTGAAGGCAGATTTACCGTATTTGCCGAATTACGTGTTGTTCTTAATAACGGCAATAGTTTCTGGAGCGAGCAAAATGCAAGTTTATTGCTTGATTCGAACAGTGTTCCGAAAGGATACATCATCATCATTCGCGATATTACGGAAAGAAAAATTGCGGAAGCCCAGTTGTTGAAATATACAGATGAAATAAACGAGTCGAACAGAACGAAAGACAAACTGTTCTCCATCATTGCACACGATCTCAAAAGCCCATTTAACGCTTTGTTGGGATCCAGCAATATTTTGATGCAGGAAACCAACAGGATAGATGTAAATATTGATCGAATCAGACAGATTTCAATGATCATGAACGAAACTGCTACAAGAACATTTAGTCTGCTAAACAATTTGTTGGAATGGTCCAGATTTCAGACTGACCGGATTGTAACCAAGCCAGAACTGCTGAATATGAGCGAAGTCATTATCGAGAATATGCAAATTGGCCGAACAATCGCTATGGAAAAAAATATAAGTCTGGAATATGTAACACCGGGCGATTATCCGATTGTGAGTGACCGGGCGATTATTAACACCATTTTGCGAAATCTGATCAGCAACGCCATCAAATATACACCACAAAACGGACACATCAAAGTGTACCTGGTAAAAAAAGACAGTACATATCATGTCTCGGTACAGGACAGCGGTATGGGAATATCAAAGGATAATCTTGAAAAGTTATTCAGATTAAACACAATACAATCCACACTCGGAACCGCCAACGAAAGTGGTACCGGATTGGGATTGCTTCTCTGTAAAGACTTTGTTAATATTATCGGCGGTGAAATATGGGTAGAGAGTACCTATGGACATGGCGCCACATTTTCATTTTCACTTGTAAATCTTTTGTAATTTTTTTTAAATTTTTGAAACATTTTATTTTCGTAAACGTATTATTAGGTAGATTGAAATCAATGTAACGTGAAAAGGTATTTGACATTATGGATTTGGTTGTCGTGCACCGCATTGTATGGAGGAGATGTTAAATCCGAGATCAAATGTAATATCTATCCAAACCCGGTTGTAGACATTCTTTACATCACCGGACTTGAAGGAGCCTATACCATTAAAATAGTAGATACCGTGGGGCAGGTGGTTACCACTATAAAAGGAACCTCAACCGAGTTGGAACTCGACATGAGCGGTAAACCTTCCGGAATGTACCTGATCAAAATTGAATCGCAGGGTAAATCTACCACACGTAAATTGATTAAGAAGTAGTAGTCAATTGCTTTTTTGGTTTTTGTTTTGTTGTTTGTATATGTTAAATGGTGGATAGAATACTATCCGCCATTTTTTTTACAAAATAAATTTAAAAAATTAGTTGATTATTTAAATTTTTAGTTTACCTTTGCAGCGTCAAATTTATAATTCATCAACCTTAATTTTATAAAAATGAAAAGATTAGGAGCATTTTTCGCAATCATCCTGCTGGTAACAGCGGGATGCGGAGGAAACAGACAGGGAAACAGAACGGACGGCATTATCACGGTTGACGTTACGAAAAATTATCCCCAAAGAGAGTTGATTCTCCAGGACTTTATGGATGTGGAGTACATTGCGCTGGAAACCGGAGGGGAATTTTATACCCAAGGTCTTGTACTGGCTATAGGCAAAGAAATCATACTGGTGAAAAATCAAGTCAACGATGGTGACATTTTTGTCTTTGACAAAACCGGTAAGGGTATTAGAAAATTTAATCGTAAAGGGCAAGGCGGCGAAGAATACGTTACATTAAAGGAGGTCTTTCTGGATGAAGATAGAGAGGAAATATTTGTATGCGACAACTCATCAAGAAAAACAATAGTATACGATTTTTACGGAAAGTTCAAAAGAAGTTTCAGGTTTAACGAAGGCGCCCGGTATCAAGATGTGTACAATTATGACAGGGATTGTTTTATTTGGTGGAATTCTGCTTTTGAATACAGTGATGAATCAGTAGATATGCCATCATTTTTTATCTCATCCAAACAAGACGGAAGTAATATTAAAGAAATAAGAATCCCTGTTGAAAATAGGAAATCAACCAGGATTAGCAGTTCATCCAATCCAGAAACCGCTTTTAGACATTTTCTTGAGTACCGTGCAATAATCCCTTTCCTTGACCAGTGGATTTTATTTGAAATTTCGTCTGACACAATGTACAGGTACTTGCCTGATCATAGTGTGCAACCCTTTTTGGTAAGAACTCCCTCTATACAAATACAATCCATGACAGACGTATTTCTTTTTCCGAATGTTTTTTCCGACCGCTACTACTTCGTCACAACCGTAAAAAACGATTTTGATTTTGCTACAATGAGCAGTTCACCAACAAATCCTTTGATGTACGACAGGCAGGAAAAGAGTATGTTCACCTGTGTGGTGTACAATGACGATTATTCCAATAAAAGACGGGGACATGTAAATATGGCTATGAAACCTTTAAGTGGCGAAATAGCCTTGTATATGAGACTAAATGCAGATGAACTTGTTGAAAATTATGAAAAAGGAGAATTGAAAGGCAAATTGAAAGAGATTGCTGTAACATTGAAAGAAGAATCAAATCCAGTGATAATGTTAGTAAAACACAAGAAATAAATCAATTAAGTTTAATCACTTTTTTTTAAATAAACCCAAATGAAGCAAAAAGTTTTAACCAAAGCCGAAGAACAGGTGATGCAAACCCTGTGGCGGCTGCAACGGGCAGGTCTGCGCGAGGTTACAGAGGCCATGCCCGATCCCCAACCTCATGTCAGTACGGTTGCCACCCTACTGAAAATCCTCACTGACAAAGGTTTTGTAAGTGTTGAAGCGCTCGGACGAATGCATTTTTATTCGACCACCATCAGCAAAGAGGAATATTCTGGCCAGCGCATCGCTGGTATCGCCCATTCGTATTTCGATGGGTCGTTCGAAAAAGTAATTTCCTATATGGTCAAAAACAGGGATGTAAGTATTGCCGATCTGGAATTGCTTGTCAAACAACTGAAAAAACTCAAAAAATGATACGGCCATGACCGCCTTTCTATTTTACCTCCTAAAGGTCATCGTCTGTTCTGCTCTGTTTGCAGGGTGTTACTGGTGGATGCTGCGCAACAGGGGATTTTACCACTGGAACCGTTTCCATATCGTGGCCTCTGTTGTGCTGTCGATCATCATTCCATTGCTTGATATATCCATACCGGTAATGCAAAAAGTGATCCCTTCAGCAACTTATTATACCACCTATTTTTTGATGGATCATGTCGAAGAGGTTGCAGTTCCGGTTCAGGCCGCTGCGCCGTCCTTTAACTGGGATTGGACTGGATGGATATGCTTCATGTCCATCGTAATGTTCCTCTTTGTGAAGGAAATCATTTCGTTTATCCGTATTTTCCGGCTAAAATACCGCTCCGAACGGATTCGCATCCCCGAAACCGTTCTGTACTGTACCGACGATGCATCCGCACCGTTTACCTTTTTCCGCACCGTTTTCTGGAAAAAGGATATTTCTGTAGATTCCGGCGAAGGCCGTTGCATGCTTCGCCACGAACTGGAGCATGTACGCCTCGGCCATAGTTGGGATAAAGCCCTGATGCAGTATGTTTGCTGCTTTTTCTGGATGAATCCGTTTTTCATGCTGTTTCGCCGCGAACTCGAATTAGTGCACGAATTTGCAGCCGACAGCGAAAGCAGCGCAGAAGAACTGTCATCCTTGATACTGTGTACATTGTACCCTAATTATTATCACGACTTTACCAGTCGTTTTTCCCAATCATCCATTAAAAGAAGAATTTTTATGATCACCGAAAACAAAAAATCGAAGTTGAACATGCTCCGAAAAATGAGCATTGTACCCGTAGCGCTTGTCGCTATGTATCTGTTTGCCTACAGTAATGATGGGCATTTTACCAGTAATGTTGTAGCAGTTGAATCACCTGTTGCCATTTCAAAGAATGAAGTGAAACAAAAGCCAGTTTCTGAATCAATACTGCAGTATCCCTGGACACCTCAGAACAGCATAGAAGAATATGTTATTGTTTTGGGATATGGAACGAATGTTTCGCTTAAAAAAGATGTTATTGTTACTCGCGAAAGTGAACGAAAAATAGCCCGCGGTGCAATATCATTCAATGAAGTAGAACAAAAGCCGGTTTTTCAAGGAACTGATAATAATTTTCGCCTGTTTCTTGCTATGAATCTGACTTATCCGCCTGTAGCGCAAGAAAATGGTATAACAGGAACTGTAGTTGTGTCATTTGTGGTTGACAAAGAAGGCACAGTTACTGATGTGAAATCCCCGGTAAAAATTGATTTACTCAGTAAAGAACTGGAAAGAGTTGTAAGATCATCACCAGCATGGAAACCCGGAAAACAGGGCAGAAAAGATGTTGCAGTTCAATGCTACGCTTTTGTGGAGTTCAGGTTGCAAGATAGTAACTCGACCGTAGGTCAAGCCGTAAAATCCCAAACAAATGATGATGAAGTATTTATTTTCTCGTTTGTGGACGAAAAACCCACTTTTAACGGAAAAGAAGCCGAAACAGGATTTCGCGAATATGTATCAAAAAATGCCATTTATCCTACAGAAGCCCAGGAAAAAGGCATTGCCGGGCGTGTTTATGTGGAATTTATCATAAACACAGATGGTTCTGTTATTGATGCAACAATAATTCGTGGTGTAGATCCATTGTTAGACAACGAGTCGTTGCGGGTAATCAGCGCTTCGCCCAAATGGACACCCGGTAAACATGGTGGAAAACCGGTAAAAGTGAACTACGTATTTCCTGTGAATTTCCAATTGAATAAATAAAGACCAGAAAAATATTTACCTTTACGCCGTTAATTAAAATCAAAAATACCAAATGATGAACAAATTAAAGTACAATCGACGTGAATTTCTGGCAACCGCAATAGCAGCCGGTGCGCTTGCTTTAGAACCGCAATCTGCGATGGCGTTCGACGCGGCAGGGACGGTTCCGACCGATCAACGGGCAAAGGCAAAACTACGGTTCAGCAGCCAACTGCGCGGCTGGATTCCCGGTGATGGAAATGCCGCAAAAATGAGGCAAATGAAAGCCTGGGGAATGGAAGCCGTTGAACCTGGCGGCGACATAGCTAACGACCATAACAAAGCCAGGGAATACAAAAAAATGGTTGACGATGCTGGCCTCAAAGTCAGCGCTGTTACCTGGGGCGCCAACAATGGCGCTGCATGCTCCGCCGATCCGGAAGAAGCCCGGCGTGGCATTGATAATATCAAAAGGGCGCTCGAAGGAGCCGCAATCCTCGAATGTAACGGCATCGTTTACGTTCCCGCCTTCAACAGAGATCAGGAACGTATCAACCGGACGCATCAGGAAATCCGCAGGGCGCTCATCGACATTGATTCTCGCACAAAGGAGATCAAAGGCGGTTTCCTCAAGGAAGTAGGAGATTATGCTGCAAGTCTCAAAACCAATGTGATTCTCGAACCGCTCAACAGGCTGGAAGCAATGTTTCTGCGTCAAATTGCCGATGGGGCTTCCATCTGCCGGGATACGCAAAGCGAAGGCGTCAAAGTGATGGGGGATTTCTATCACATGTTCTTCGAAGAAACTTGTGATATGGGCGCGTTCATAAGCGGTGGGAAATATCTCAAACACGTTCATTTCGGCAGTGGAAACAAACGAGTCATGCCGGGACAGGATCCCGCTCAATCGTTCGTTGCCGGTTTTCGTGGTCTGAAGTACATTGGATACGAAGAGTTTATGAGTTTTGAATGCAGTTGCCTCGGCGGAGATGATAAAGGAGCAGAAGAGGTGCCCAAAGTTCTCGAGTTTCTCCGAAAAAGTTGGGCAGAAGCATAAAATGCAAAAATTTATTGCTCCAGAACCACCACCTTAAAACCTGACGAAACACTTATATTTATTTTTTGTGGCTGGTTGAACAGTATTTGTTGAATGTTGGCTTTTATTTGGATGGGCATTTGTCCGTCGTGAGTTGAAATGTTGATCATGGTGGGCAGTGAGAATTGCGGGTATTTTTCGTAGATGCTGTAATTTGCGCTGAACATGGGTTGCCGTTGCGAGTTGTTGTACAGGGCAATGTTTTCGATGGTACTATTTTTGGCATTAATGTTCATTTCAAGAAGACTGCGATTTTTTCCCTGCATCAGTAGTTTTTCACTGCTTACATTAGCAGGGATAAAGTTTAACCTGCTGCGATAGGTTTCTTCGCAACGGTCTGCCGTGAAAAGCATCATCAGCGATTCGGGATTTACTGGATAACCGGTGACTTTTTGCAGGTAATCATTTTTTCCTTTGTAACATATTCGTTCTACATAATTGACCACAAGAAATGATTCGCGATAAATAACCCCACGTATTTCAAATAATAACCACCTGCCGCGAAAAAAACAAACACTGTCTGGTTGTATATATATACTGCCAGTGAGCGAATAAGAATTGTTGCCGAGAGATACTTCAAGTTTGCATGATGGAACGTAAATACTTTCAATAGGATAGCAGGATGTGTAAAAAGCCAGTCCTTCGACTGTTGCCGGTACCGGCGCCGTTAATTTTTTGTGCGAACGGCAGGCGGTTATTCCTGTAATGAGCAACAACAGCAAGACAAATGATAATTTACTATTCTTTGTCATGTTTGCAGATAAGGTTAGCCTCATCGGCACGTCCTGCCACAGTGAGGAGTTCGCATAAATGGCCGACAATTTCAGGATTGTCGCTCCCTCCGTTTCTCATTGCTTTCTCTATCATAGTAATCGCCTCGTCAACGCGCCCCAACTTGTAGAGCACCCATCCATAGGTGTCTAAATAAGTGCTACTGTTGGGTTCCATTGCAATGCAGCGTTTAATATACTTTTCGGCCAGGTCTAATTTTTCTTCACGTAAAGAAAGATAATAACTGTAATTGTTCAATATCAGCGGATTGTTTGGAGCAATCGACAGCGCCTTTTCGAAAGCGTCATCCGATTCCGTGTACAGTTTTTGGTCATTGCAGGCTTCACCCAAAAATACATACGTTTGAAGTTCAACATCCCTGTCAATTTCTTTACTCTTTTTTATACATTCGATGGTGCGCTGATAAGCAGGAATGGCTTCTTCGTATTTTCTGAGCATTGAGGCTGCCAGTCCGTGAAAGAAATGAAACAGGTAGCGGTCGTCGAAATACTGCAATGCTGTGGCAGTTGATTCGTAGAGCGTTTCATTGTCCTGCAGAAGATTGAGCAGGTAGAACAGTTGCTCCCAGAGAAAGTAGTTGGTTTGCACACGGTTAGTGATGAACAACAGATCATCTTTGGCGCCTTCAAAATTTTTTTCGCGCAGGTTCCGGTCAGCATTTACGATTCTCACGCGAAAATTATCAGGATATTTTTCGTAAAGTTGCTTGACAAGCACATCCATTTGTTTGTAATGTTTTTTAAAAAACATGCTATCGGAAGAGAGGTTGAGGTATAACTCAACCTTTAGGTCAGGAGCGATGGTTTTCATGTCGTACATGCGTTGCATTTCTTCCATCGCTTTGGTGTCGTTTCCGTAATCCTTGTAAAATTCAATCATTGAAATATAACCGATGGCGTTTTCGGGATCAACTTCAAGCAGTTTGGTATAATTTTCGCTGGCTTCCCGTTCGCGACCGTTCATACTGTACAACTCGGCCAACAATCCATAGAATCGCATCTCATACGGATATTTTTTTATACCTTTTTTCAGAACGGCTTCGGTTGCTTTTACATCGTTCTTCTTTGAATACACCCGGTATTTTGCAATCGCAAGTTCTTCAGTGAATCCGTATATTTTTTCTATTTTATCCAACTCCTTGAGCGCTTGACGGTAATCGCTATTTTCAAGATACAGGGTTACCAGGCTATACCTGGAATCGGTATTATTGGGTTGTAACTCTACGATTTGACGGTACACCATGATAGCGCTGTCAATCTTCTTTTCATCCACATAAAAATTGGCTAATTGTATTTTGTACCATTCGTTTTTAGGATTGTATCTTACAGCCAAGCGAGCGTAACGCATAGCGTTTTTCTGATCGTCGACCATAGAATATATTTCAGCTAACTGGAAATGAGCAGCCGCATTATAGGGGTTGGTTTCGATGCAACGGGTGAGCAGGTTGGCAGCATGAGGCAAATTACCAAACATTTTGAGCTTTGTGCCTTCGATGAAATCGTAATCATAATCCAATTTCTGCTCTTCGGTAAGCTGTATATTTTCAAAATGATGAATTACAGAACGTTTTGATGAAGAACACGCCACAACCATCCCGCTTAAGGCGAAAACCAATAAAAATGGATGATATTTACGAACGAGTAGTGTCAAAAAATCAAAAAATTATCAATCAGAAATCAAAAATGTCATTGTCCCGTATGGCCGAATCCACCCGCCCCACGTTCAGTTTCGTCCAATGAATCGCACAATTCCCAATCCACTGTTTCGTGCCTGGCCACCACCATTTGTGCAATGCGTTCGCCGTCATTTATCACAAAATCTTCCTGTGAAAGATTAGCAACAATAACGCCTATTTCGCCGCGATAATCGGCGTCGATGGTTCCCGGTGCGTTGAGTATGGTGATACCCTTTTTTAAAGCCAGGCCGCTACGTGGACGGATTTGCGCTTCGTATCCTTGAGGAAGTGATATATACAAACCTGTAGGCGCCAAAAACCTTGCACCCGGCGTTAAAGTAACAGGATGATTCAAATGAGCGCGCAAGTCCATCCCTGCCGACAGTAAGGTACTGTAAGCAGGCAATGGATGCCGTGATTTATTGACGATTTTTATTTTCATATAACAAATCTAAAAAATGAGAGGACAAATGTACATGAAATTATTGATCTGTCATCCACAATGATAAAACATTCTCACCAATTCCATCATTCTGGCAGGATTTTCCTTTATTTCCTGCCGGATATTTTTGTCGTTATAAGCCTCTAATTTAGTGATTATTCCGTCAATTAAAGCAGCATGAAACACGCCATCGGCTTCATAAATAGCCCGACTGCTCTTCAAAACCTGCGCCGATTCGTAACAGGATGCAGGTAATTGCTCCAACGATTCCATTTTTTCCCGGTTTCTGTTATCGTGAATATTGAGGTTCACGTATGTTTTTTCGGCAATATCCAATGCGTTTTCGGTTTCAAAACCAAGTTTGGCGGCATGAACCAATCCGGCCAGCATGAGATATACATCAGCCGAACAATCGGGTGAACGCATTTCTACGGTCTGTTTGTCGGGAATATTCTGTAACGCTTGCTGTTCTAAAGGATTTGCCATAGCCAGCATATTCGAGGTTGACAACCATCCCAGCGGAACCCTCACAAGAACAGAGCGGTTCCTGTCGCCCCAGCAAATACTGGTGGGCGCTTCCTGATGCGGCACCAGCCGGAAATAGGAAACCGGAATGGTGTTTCCAAATGCAGTTAATGATGCGGCACATTTCATGTATCCTGCAATGGCTCTTTTTGCATCACCGGAAAGCGTTCCTCCTTCGGTCATGACAGGTTTTCCGTCTTTTACTAATCTCGTATGGAAGTGCATCCCGCTACCGGCTTTACCTTCTGTAATTTTTGGAGCAAAAGTAATATCAAGACCCTGTTGCCAGGCAAGCGTCCTCAATATCCATTTTGCAAGAAGTAACTGGTCGGCCGCAGCCTGAACAGGATTAATCAAAAATTCTATCTCATTCTGTTCATAGATTCTACCGTCTAAACTGAAATTACCTACTTCCGAGTGAGCATATTTGATCTGACCGCCGGCTTTTGAGATGAGTTCCATAGCCTTGTTTCTAAATGTATAGAATTTGGAATATGGAGTTGATTCATGATAACCTCTTTGATTTTCAGTTATAAACAAATCGTGCGCTTTATCAATCACATAAAACTCCAATTCTCCCATCGCTTCAAAATTCAATCCTGTTTTGGCATTGAAAATCTGATGCGCCTTTTCTAAAGTATACTGAGGCGATGTTTCCATAGGTAACCCGTCTTTTGTAAAATAGGCGCACAACAACCCAAGAGTCGGGATTTCAGCAAAAGGGTCCAAATATGCCGTACAAAAACGGGGAATCACGTATAGATCGCTCGAACCGGCTTCAATAAAAGGAAATAGACTTGATCCGTCTATTCTTTCGCCATACGACAATACAGTATCTAAATATGTATGGCTGCTCACAGGAAAACTCAATGTTTTCAGCCGGCCATCGTGGGCTGCATATCTAAAATCAATCATTCTTATTCCGTTATTGACCACGTACCTGATCAAATCGGCTTTCGTAAAATCCTTTGGCTCTTTGTCTAAATATGCAACCAATGGATGGATGTTAAAATCTGAATTATTATTCATTGTGGTTTGATTTTTCAAACCGCAAAAATACAATTTTTTAGATTTGCTGAAAGGAATTTATCGTTTTAATCAGTCAATAGTTGAGCAACACCAAATCCGAATTTTCCAAAAGAATTACCGTTATATAAGAGATACACCTCATTTTCAACCTGACATAAATTTGGATAGCACATCATCTCTGAGTCCCATCCCTCATCGGAAACAGTAATTCCAGCCAAATCATCCCTTCTTTCCCAGTTCACAAGGTCATCAGAATATGCATAACCCAACCGGTACGATTTCTCTTTGTCGGCTCTAAAATCAAAAGTATGCCTGTAACAAAAATACATGTGATATTTTTGCCCTATTTTTAACACTGTAGGCAATGCCTGACATTCACTGTCAAACTTATCCGCAATGATTTGCCGGCCTTCTTTCTTCCAGTTGATGCCGTCGACGGATACAGCATGGCCGATTTTATATGTTCTGTCGGGTTCTTTTCCTTCTTTTGCAAAACGCCATTCTGTGCCATATATATACCATATATGAAATTGATTATCATATTTTCTGACAAAACCATCCATCACCAAAAAAGGCTCATGTAACGATGATGACAAAAAAGGGCCATCGCCCAGACGAACAAAAGTGTTTCCGTTATCAAAAGATTCAGCGATACCGATCCCTGTTTCGATAGACACAGAAACACGTCTCGACCAACCGCTTATATATCCTAACAGTCTGTCGTCAGTTTGCAATGGACTAAACGGAAAAATGCCATGTTCATCATAACAGCCCAGTTTACCGTCTTCGAGAACAGTATGTTTAGAAATATGCAGCATTGTTGAAAAGTCTTTAGCACAATCTGCATACTGCACAAAACTGTACATTTTATTCCCGTCTTTTCGTGCGGCAGAAAAATAGACACGCACAAAATCATCGAAAACCACCGCTTGAGGCGATCTCGCAAATTCTTCAGTCGAAAAAATCTGACCTAATTTTTGCCATTCCATTATAATTCTCCTTTTAATTTTGCCAGGCCAAAACCCTGTTTCCCAACTTCGTTGCCCAGATACAACATGTAAATACTTCCATCTAGCTCAAACACATTTGGATAAGCGACCATTTCACTGTCAAAATCTTGCTCGTTTTCCGAAATAGTGATACCTGCCTCATCATCATCTCTTTCCCAATGAAAGATATCTTCCGAATGAGCATAACCTATTTTATAGGTATTTTCCTTATTTTTCCGGAAATCCAAACTTCTCCGGTAACAAAAAAACATGTGATACCGCCCATTCTTAAAAATGACGTCGCCGCACGCCTGCGCCTCATCCATGCCCAACTTGTCTGCAATAATATTTTTATGCAATTTTTTCCAATTTATGCCATCCTTCGAAATTGCCATCCTTAACTTGTAACATATTTCAGGACGTCCATCTGTTTTAATCCATTGCGTTCCTGATGAATAGAACATAAAATACTGTCCCTGATAAAATCTTACTTTCGGAGAACAAACCATAAAAGGCTCATCAAGCGAATAGGACAATACCGGCCCGGCTCCCGGTTTTTTAAAAGTTAATCCGCCATCTTCGCTAATGGCCATTCCTATCGCCAAGTTAAAGGGAACCGATTCGCAACGGGTTACTCCGCCATAATACCCGTATATCAAATCATTCACTCTGATTGGACAAAACGGGTAGGTGCCAAATTCATCGAAATAGCCAGTACGCCCCAATTCCAATACAGGTTTCTGAGCTACCTGAATGGTTTTTTTCAGATTCTTCCGTTCCAGGTCAACATAAGATACTCTACTTACTGTCTGTCCCAAGTCGTTGGGTTTTTCTCGCGTGCAAAAATACACTCTGACAAATTTGTCAAAAATCAGTGCATTTTGTCCCTGTGCAAAATTCCAGCGCCAATAAGGACGCTCCTTGTCCAAAGATGGATCAAAAACTATTCCTAATTTATCCCATTGATACATATAAATATATTATAAAAATTTTTCCAAAAAATGAGAATGATCACTTGCTTTTTGAGGATTTGTAAATCCTAATTTAGCATAAAATTTATGAGCGGAAACATTGTCGTCATCCACCTCGAGCAGCAATTTTTCCATACCCAGCCGCCTTGCTTTTTCAATACAGAATTCCAATAGTTTACTTCCAAGATAAAGTCGTCTATATTCATCATGAACTGCAATTTGTGTTAAAAAAGCTTGTTTTGTCAGTATTTCATTACAATAGCAAGCTGCAAAACCTATTATTTTATCTTCTAAAGTAACGATATAAAAAACCGAATTGTCAGCTAATTTTTGGGCGTAGTTGTCTAAATTTGCGATTCTTTCGCTTAGTGCACGTGGAAAATAAGAATCGAACGATAACAAAACCTGTTTAATTTTATTACTTTCTGTGATTACTTCAATTTTAAAATTATTGCCAATCATTGTAAAGTGTATTTTTTTAACATTCTCTTTACTTCTTCTTTCGCATTAAACATCAAAACATCAATAATAGAGAGCCAGGGAACAAAATCATTTTTAAACTGTTGATATTGAATTGCATCACTTGAAATAAACTTTAAATCAATCCCGGCATCACGAAATCTCTCTTTTGAATACAATTCCTTTCCTCCTATGGCATTATAATAAGAATCAGCAGATAAAGCCTTGCATATTGCCAATACTTTATCTTCCGATTTTAATTGATGGTCAATATTCACGGTTGACGAAACCACGATTTCTGTATTGATGCCTGTAAAATCGCTGATAGCCTTTACGGAATGATAGATAAAATTGAAAAGGTTGGTTTCAGTTGAAAAAAGTATGGACTCCAAAAGTAAAATAACTTCTTTAAAATAAGGCGCTTTTGAATATGATGATTTAATTTGGTCAAGCATTTTTTTTGGATGATACTCTGATGATAATTCTCTTTCGCAGACCATTTTATGATCAGAATCCTTTTTTAAGGGTAGCGATATCAAAAAATCCTGGCCGTTCATTAATATCCTGTTCCTGTTGATCCAGCCTTTTTTAGTATATTCGATATTGTCGTAAATGACATACTTATCTACAGCGTTGATCAACTGAAAATATCCAATATACGGCAGGAAATACGGTTGCATAATACCTAATTTCATATTTCTAAATTTGGGATAAAAGTATTTATTTGATAACACGCACTTACAACCGTAGTTATATCATTTTTTACGCAAATTCTTTTTGCTTTCAACCATGTTATTATTTGCTTTAACATGGGTATTTGCAAATCCAACACTGACGTATATTTTTTGAATTGCTGCGCCGGAATGATACATTGCATAATGATACTTCCACTATCAACATCATCATCAATAAAATGAGCCGTGTTCCCCAACAACAATGCGTGATTATCCAAAGCCTGGTTAATCGCGTTTTTACCTTTGAATGCAGGAAGAAGTGATGGATGAAAATTGATCAGTCTATTTTTGTATCTTGTCAATAATTCACCTTCCAATATCCTGCCTCCAAACACAAAACAATAATCTGAACTAGTCTTTACCATTAATTCCAGCAATTTTCCAGAAATAAAGCGGTTTTGTTCTTTATTTATTAGTCCGAGTTCCGAATATGAATACTGGTAAAAGGGAATTTCCAACTGCTCACATATTAAAGCCAATTCTTTATTATTCGTATTGTCAATTAATACAAATGCTATATTTTCAATCTCAAATTTTTCCTGCAAAAACAATTTTAAACGTCCTGCATTCTTCGAAACATAAAATCCATACTTCATGCTGATTCAAATCTTAATCATTAAATATACGATTGTTCAGGAAAAAAGTTACACGTTGTTATGAAAGGACGAAATTAAATTCGATATGTTTTATGCTATTCGTTTTGAGAAACTCAAAATTTCAACTACTTTTGCCCCCAATAAATTTCAATATGGACATCATTATCAAAGCATCTCAGTTTTTCCTCAGCCTTTCGTTGCTGATTATTGCCCACGAGATGGGGCATTTCCTGTTTGCCAGGTTATTCAAAACCCGTGTCGAAAAATTTTTCCTGTTTTTTGACCCCTGGTTTTCGCTGTTCAAAATCAAAAAGGGCGAAACCGAATACGGTATCGGATGGATACCTTTAGGCGGTTACGTGAAAATTTCCGGTATGATCGACGAGTCGATGGACCGGGAGCAGTTGAAACAACCGCCCCAACCCTGGGAATTTCGAAGTAAAACTGTTTGGCAACGGCTGTTGATCATGGTGGGCGGAGTAGTAGTCAACTTTATACTGGCGCTTTTCATCTTTGCGATGATTCTTTTCACATGGGGACAGGAATATGTTCCTGTAAAAAATGCCATCTATGGTTTTGAATTTTGCGAAACAGCCCTGAACAACGGGTTTCAGAATGGCGATAAAATTATTGCGGTAGATGGTGTTGAATATGAAAAAATTGAAGATGTTACCGGAAAAATTATTTTTCAACATGCCCGAAACGTAACTGTTGAACGCGATGGTGAACAAATGGATTTGGTAATGCCGACTGACTTGACAACTCAATTTCTGGCGGCCAGCGAAAAAACGTTTGCCCTGATGCGTGTACCTTGGGTGGTAGATCGTACTCTATCAGGCTCTCCCGCTGAAAATGCCGGGATAACAAGGGGCGACATCATGTTGGCCGTTAATGAAATACCTACGCCAACTGCCAATCTGTTCGTCAAAGAAATAAAAAACAACAACGGCAAGTACATTAATTTGACCATAAGTAGAAATGGTGTGGAATTAGTAAAGAACATGCAGGTGACAAACGAAGGAACTATTGGCGTGCATATTCAAAATCTCGATGCAATTTTTCACGTTCAGCGCATAGAATACAGTTTTTGGGCGTCGTTTCCGGCAGGAGTTCAATTTGGTGTCGATAGATTAGTTAGCTATGTCAAAAGCATGAAGTTAGTCTTTTCAAAGGAAGGAGCGAAACAGTTAGGCGGATTTATTGCCATTGGAAATATTTTCCCTGCTACATGGGATTGGTTGGTCTTCTGGTCGATGACCGCTTTCCTTTCGATCATTCTCGCCTTCATGAATATTCTCCCTATTCCGGCGCTCGACGGCGGGCACGTACTGTTTCTTCTCTACGAAATCATTACTAGCCGTAAACCAAGTGACAAGTTTCTAGAACATGCACAGATTGTGGGGATGGTTCTTCTGATAGGGTTACTCCTGCTTGCTAACGGGAATGACATAGTAAGGTTATTTTCAAAATAGCGCATCAATTCAGGTATCCCTGCAACACTTTTACCCGTTTGGTGGTACGAAGGCGCTTCAAAGCCTTGTCTTTCAGCCGTCTAACTAACGCAGAGCTGATATCCAGTCTATCAGCTATGTCTTCGACAGCATGTTGTGCATAACCGCTCAATCCAAAGAAAAGACGTATGACCATTGCTTCACGTTGAGGCAGGGAATTAATCGCACGATCCACTTCGCTGCAGAGTGATTCGCGTTCCAATTGATCGTCAGGTCTGGCATTGTTGCTGTCGGGCAGCAAGTCGCTCATGCAGGAATTATCCTCCTGTCCGATAGGCGCATCGAGCGAAAGCGCTTGATTGGCCGCTGCCATCAACGATTTGATTTCGTCAATGTTCTGCTCGGTTTCAATAGAAAGTTCTGCGATGGTCGGTTCGCGTTCGTTTTCCTGTTCGAAAACAGTAGCCGCCTTATATATCTTGTTGAGTACGCTAATTTGATGCGCCGGCAGTCTGATGGTGCGTGACTGGTCGGCTAATGCCTGTATTATTGATTGCCTGATCCACCATACTGCGTATGAAATAAAACGAAAACCCCTCGTTTCGTCAAAGCGGTAGGCTGCTTTGATCAAACCCAGGTTACCTTCATTAATCAGATCAGGAAGGCTCAGCCCAAGGTTCTGGTATTGCTTGGAAACTGAAACTACAAAACGCAGATTGGCTTGCACTATCTGTTTCAGCGCTTGCCTGTCTCCTTCCTTAACACGTTTGGCTAAAGCGGCCTCATCCTCAACGGCAATTAGTTGAAGTTTTGAAATATCCGACAAATACTTGTCCAAAGACATTTCGGAACGACTGGTTACTTGTTGAGAAATCTTTAATTGCCTCATACTTACACTTTTGATTAAAAAAACGATGAAATATCTAAACAGCTATTCTACGTTACATTATGCCCTATTATACGTTGAAAAAAAAAAAGGGTTACAAAAGAATTTGCAAAATATTAATTTTTCTGATCATGATATTGTTTTTTCCATTATCTTTGTGCCCGTTAAAAAAATGCGGAAGTAGCTCAGTTGGTAGAGCATCAGCTTCCCAAGCTGAGGGTCGCGAGTTCGAACCTCGTTTTCCGCTCCAAAAAAATTTTAATTATTCAAAACAAATTTGGTACGACTTTTGTATCACAAAAAAAAAATTATTTAATTATCAGTAGATAACAATTTATGGATAGCAGAAACGATTGGAAGCGAGTTAGCAGACCATTGACTCCTTCACGTTCGGGAAAGTATGGGAATGAGCGTCGGGAAATCCGTGATGGAAACAACAGCTCGCGTAGACAGTACTCAAACAGTTACAACGCAGCAGGAAACCGCAGACCAAATGCCGACAATTATGGGAATCGCATGGAAGACCCGAATTACAATTATAACCAGAGTGATAATTCAGGTTATGATTCAGGTTATATTGATTTAAACAGCGCCGTTGATTCAGTTCCCGGGAAAAAGAAACGTAAGCGCATTGTCAAGGAAACAGCCAGTAGCGTACCTGAAAGTAAACCTTACCAAAAGGTTGTTCTGAAAAAGAAAGGTGCGAAAAGTCTGCCGCCACCTCCCAGAAAAAAAATTAAACCTCTTGTTCCCGCCTACCCGGATGTTGTGTTCAATAAGCCTGTTCGCCTGAACCGGTATATTGCCAACACAGGCTTGTGTTCGCGCCGTGAAGCCGACGAACATATCAAGGGAGGATTGATCAAAGTCAACGGCGAATTGGTCACCGAAATGGGCATTAAGGTTAATCCGGGCGATGAAGTTTCCTTCAAAGACAAGGTGTTGAGCAACCAGCGTAAAATTTATCTCTTGCTGAACAAACCTAAGGGATTTGTAACTTCTGTTGACGAGCCGGATGGGAAAAAAGTAGTGATGGACCTGGTACGAAGCGCCTGTAAAGAGCGCATATACCCCGTAGGCCGTTTAGACAAAATGACCACCGGCGTGCTTTTGTTCACCAACGATGGCGACCTGTCGCTCAAACTCACTCATCCTTCCAACCGGATGCGCAAAGTATACCAAGTGTCTTTGGATAAACCCCTTGCCGATGAAGACATGGAAAAATTAGCGCAGGGCGTAGAACTCGAAGACGGGCAGATTGCTTTTGATTCTATTGCCTACACTGAGCCAGATAATAAAACGCAAATTGGCGTCGAAATACATTCGGGAAAGAATAGAGTCGTCCGCCGCATGTTCGAATCAGCAGGCTACAAAGTAATCAAACTCGATCGCGTATATTTTGCCGGATTGACCCGCAAGGGACTGAAACGCGGAAAATGGCGTTTCCTGTCACCCGAAGAAGTGGCTTTCCTTAAAATGATGCCATCATAAGGAATCGAAAATTGAGAATCAACATACATTATATTATATAACTCATGGAAGAAAGGAAAGATCAATCGAAAGATGTTCAGAAGGAAAAACTGAAATCGCTACAGTTGACACTCGACAAGCTAGACAAGGAATTTGGCAAGGGCACCATCATGAAAATGAGCGACAAAGCTGTCGAACAGGTACCCTGCATTCCTACAGGTTCCATTGCGTTGGACATGGCTTTGGGTATTGGCGGTTTGCCACGTGGGCGGGTCATCGAAATATTCGGGCCTGAATCGTCAGGGAAAACTACTCTGGCAATTCATGCTATTGCCGAGGCGCAAAAGTTGGGAGGTATTGCTGCATTTATCGATGCTGAACACGCTTTCGACCGCTCGTATGCTCAAAAGCTCGGCGTCAAAATGGATTCGCTCTATGTATCGCAACCGGACAATGGCGAGCAAGCCCTCGAAATAGCCGACGCACTCATCCGCTCCAGCGCTATTGATATATTGGTCATCGACTCGGTGGCGGCACTTACACCTAAAGCCGAAATAGAAGGCGATATGGGAGATTCGCGCATGGGGTTGCAGGCGCGATTGATGTCGCAGGCGCTACGAAAATTAACAGGAAATATCAGTAAAACCAACACCTGCTGCATTTTCATCAACCAGTTGCGCGAAAAAATAGGTGTCATGTTTGGTAATCCGGAAACCACTACCGGTGGTAATGCACTCAAATTTTACGCTTCGGTACGTATTGATATCCGTAAAACCACTGCCATAAAGGATGGTGAGGATGTGAGCGGTAACCGTGTGAAGGTAAAGATTGTGAAAAACAAATTGGCGCCACCGTTCCGCCGTGCAGAATTTGATGTCATTTATGGAGAAGGTATTTCCCGCATCGGAGAAATTATTGATTTGGGTACTACATTCAATATAGTCAAAAAAAGCGGCTCATGGTTCAGTTATGGCGACACCAAACTGGGGCAGGGACGCGAAGCTGTAAAGCAGTTGCTCACTGATAACGACGAACTCGCCGCCGAACTGGAAGGCAAGATACGCCAGGCACTGATGGTGAATCCAAATGTTGTGGACGACGGAGAATAGGATGGTTTACCGGTTACATATCTTCAAAATATCATGCAACCCAAAATTTTTAAGACCATTACTGCTTTCTTGATGTTGGCAGGCAGTTTTTGTTTCAGTGCAGAGAAAGCAGCAGCGCAGGACCGTCCGCCACTGTTCTTCCGGGAAGATTGGAAGGAAACGCCGATGGCTACACCTGTAACGCAGGATCACGTAGCCAACAAAGATCTTGTGCTCACGTTGCACGGTCCCGGTAAAGACGGAATCAGAAAGAGCCATCACGATACTCCCGCCGACGATCCGTACTACATCTGGTCAGGAGTGGCAGAAGGTAACTGGGCTGTCAGTTTGCGTCACGCAACGAAATATGTCGACCTGCGCGGACAATCGCGTATTCGCTGGCGTGCGAAACAGGCCGGTTATCGTTTTCTTCGCCCAATCATAAAACTCGAAAACGGAGTCTGGCTCATAGCCGACGCTTACGATGATGCTTCCGCTGATTGGCGCGAGCGCGAATTTATTGTTGCCGACCTGAACTGGCGCAGGTTAGACATTGAAAAGGTGATCGAAGGAAAACCGGTAACTGCACCTGACCTCTCGCGTGTTGTCGAGATTGGATTCACTGACCTGATGACCGGCGGCGGATCTGACGCCTGCTCACGTCTGGACTGGATAGAGGTGTGGGGAAAACCTGTTGCAAGAACAAGTCAGGTTTCTAAATAAAAAAATAGTGATAATTAACAAAAAACCATGAAAACAAGATTTTTCTTTTGTATCATTCTGCTGGCCATCATGTTGGTTGGTTGTAAAATGGGTGAAAATGAACCTGTAATATTATTAAAGGTTGATGCTGATACCGAATGGTTGGTTAACGACGCGCAAAATCCATACGAATGTATGATAGTAAAGGAGATGGCTTCCAACAAGGTGAATTATTTGAGATTCTTTGATATTGAGGGGTTAAAATATGAAAAAGGGGTTGAATATATCGTAAAAGTGAAGGAGAATGAATTAGATTTAATTTTGTCATCTGCTATCTGTCCTGCTTATTATTCATTAATAGAAATCATCTCAAAAAAAGAAGTTATTAACAACGGATCAGTTGGGTTAATAACTGTTAAGATGGGCTGGATTAATCCGGAAACACCACAACGGTCATACTCATGCTTGCTTGTAAAAGAGGAGAATTCTATAGAGTGGAAGAGATATCCCTATATTTGGGGATTTGAATGTAAGGAAGGATACGAATACTTGCTCAAAGTTAAGATAAACAGCATTAAAACACCGCTTCAGACCAATGAATTTTATATCAACCATGCGTATTGGTTGCTTGAAGTAATCTCAATAACTGAAAAACAATAAATTAGTGAGAATTGAAAATCGAAATATTAAATGAACCAAATCATCAAAAAAGAATTTCTATCCGAAAATGTATACCGAATGGAAATAGAAGCGCCCCGCATTGCTCACAGCCGTAAAGCGGGACATTTTGTAATCATCCGCATTAGCGAAGGCGGCGAACGTATTCCGCTTACCATTGCCGACGCTGATGCTGAACGTGGTACGATTACGTTAATTGTGCAGATAGTAGGATGCACGTCTGCTAAATTATCGAAATTGAACGAAGGCGATTTCATCAACGATGTGGTGGGGCCGTTAGGCAACGCTACCCATATCGAAAAAGTGGGCACCGTACTTTGTGCAGGCGGTGGCGTAGGCATTGCGCCACTCTACCCTATCGTTCAAGGGTTTAAGCGTGCAGGCAATCGTGTGGTCACTGTACTGGCAGCGCGCAGCGCCGATTTACTCATCCTGGAAAAGGAAATGACCGGATTTTCGGATGAAGTGGTTGTGATGACCGACGACGGATCACGTGGAAAGAAAGGTTTAGTCACCGCCGGGATGGAAGAAGTAATACTGCGCGAAAAGATAGATCAGGCAGTAGTGATTGGCCCGGCTGTGATGATGAAATTTGCAGCCATGACTACCAACAAATACAATATCCCTACATTGGCCAGTCTTAACACCATCATGGTCGACGGGACTGGTATGTGCGGCGCTTGCCGATGCTCGGTAGACGGAAAAACCAAATTCGTGTGTGTGGATGGTCCTGAATTTGACGCCCATCAAGTGAATTTCGATGAGATGCTGCAACGCCTCGGCGCTTACAAGGAGCAGGAAATGGCGGCATACGAACAATATTTAAAGTCTGAAGTTTAAAGTTTAAAGTTTGAAGTTAATATGGAAATTCCTGAATACTTAAAAACCGAAAGAAGCCAACCTTGGCGTGAAGAATTGCGTAAATCGGTAAAGGCCGCAGAAAGAACCAAACGCGAGCGCGTGGTCATGCCTGAACAGGATCCTGCAGTACGCGCAACCAACCATATAGAAGTAAACCTTGGCATCAGCGGTGAACAAGCCATTGCTGAAGCCTTCCGTTGTCTGGACTGTGTTGATCCGACCTGCATCAGCGGTTGCCCCGTTGGTATCAATATCCCGAAATTTCTCAAATACATTGAAGTCGGGAAATTCCTTGATGCAGCAAAAACATTGAAGGAAACCAACGCCCTGCCGGCAGTATGCGGTCGTGTGTGCCCGCAGGAAGTACAGTGCGAAGCCACCTGTTTCTACACGCAAAAGTTGAAAAAACCTGCTGTAGCCATCGGTAATCTTGAGCGTTTTGCGGCTGATTACGAACGCGAATCGGGTGAAATATCCGTACCTGAAGTTGCTAAACCAAACGGTATAAAGGTGGCGGTGGTCGGTTCGGGTCCTGCGGGATTGGCCGCAGCCGGCGACCTGGCAAAGTACGGTTACGATGTTACCGTTTTCGAGGCGTTGCACGAAATTGGCGGCGTACTCAAATACGGAATACCGGAATTTCGTTTGCCCAACGTCATCGTAGATGTAGAAATTGAAAACCTTCGCAAGATGGGCGTACATTTCGAGGTCAATTTTCTGGTGGGCAAAACCAGCGATTTTGACACACTGCGCGCTGAAGGCTTCAAAGCATTCTTCATCGGAAGTGGCGCAGGATTGCCCAATTTCATGAATATACCCGGCGAAAACCATATCGGCGTTTTCTCGTCCAACGAATATCTTACACGCATCAATCTCATGGGCGCTGCAAGTTCAAAATGCGATACCCCTGTGTTGAGCGGCAAAAATGTTGCTGTGATCGGCGGAGGCAATACGGCAATGGACAGCGTCCGCACAGCCAAACGACTTGGAGCAGAACGCGCCATGATCATCTATCGCCGCTCGATGAACGAAATGCCGGCGCGTATCGAAGAAATACACCATGCGCAGCAGGAAGGCATAGAAATGATGTGCCTGCACAATCCAGTTGAATATCAGGCCGACGAGCGCGGTCGCGTCAACCGGGCGATTGTTCAAAAGATGGAACTTGGCGAACCCGACGCTTCGGGACGTCGCAGACCGGTAGTCATCAAAGGATCAGAGTTCCCGGTGGATGTGGATATGGTGGTGGTAGCCATTGGCGTTTCACCCAATCCGCTCATTGCTTCTGCGCTGCCATCGCTGCAGACAACACGCTGGGGTACGCTGGTGGTCAATGAAGAAACCATGCAAACGTCCATCCCTGACCTTTTTGCAGGTGGCGACATAGTGCGGGGAGGCGCAACTGTCATCCTCGCCATGGGCGACGGACGCCGTGCAGCCGCCGGAATGCATGGATATTTACAGGGATAGGAAAGTTATTTTATCCTACCCGATAAATTTTCCCGAAAAGTTCACAAGATACAGTTTTTCCGAATTTTTGTTTCCCACAAAGGCTCAAAGTCCACAAAGAAAATTTTGTGTGCTTTGTGCCTTTGATGGTGGATTTACGGCAATCTGTAAGACGGGAGTCTAAATATAACCACCGGCTGCCGAGCTACTGTAGCGGCATAAAAACTTATGAGTAGAAAGTATCGTAAGTAGAGCACATGCGAGTGAAAATATTTTTTTATTCATTCAAAATCAAACATATTTTGTAATTTTGCATAGTAATTTTTCACCCCAAAAAGCCCAAAAACCATGAAAAGGTTATTTTTGTGCGTAGCAGCAGCGCTTTTGATGATAGCCTGTACCAAAGAGTTACATGTAACCAGTGTAACCATCAAACCTTCAGAGGCTTCCTTGCTGGTTGGCCATACACTGGTATTAGACGCAACTGTTGAGCCAGCCGAAGCACCAAACAAAACCGTGACGTGGAGTACTGACGATGACATCGTAGCAACAGTAAACTCAACAGGCGAAGTTACCGCCATAGCGCCCGGTACGGTAAAAATTACCGTTACTACTGTTGATGGCGGTTATAAGGCAACCTGCACAGTTACCGTAGAGAAAGAAAATTCGCCTGTTCCCGTAACCGGCGTAACCATCAATTGCCCCGACGGCATATTATTAGTTGGCAAATCAATTACATTGGAAGCAGCCGTTGAGCCAGAAGGCGCCGACAATAAAAACGTAACCTGGAGTACTGACGATGACCTCGTAGCAACAGTAAACTCCGAAGGCGAACTTACCGCCATAGCGCCCGGTACGGTAAAAATTTCCGTTACTACTGATGATGGCGGATGTATGGCTATCTGTACAGTTACCGTAGAGAAAGAAAATTTACCTGTCCCTGTAACCGGTGTTACCATTATCTGCCCCGAAGAAATATTGTTAGCTGGCAAATCGCTTATCTTGGAAACAGCCGTTGAGCCAGCCGAAGCTGACAATAGAAACATAATCTGGAGTATAGACGATGAACTCGTAGCAACTGTAAACTCCGATGGCGAAGTAAAAGCCATTACGCCCGGTACAGCAAAAATTACTGTTACTACTGAAGATGGTGGATTTATGGCCACCTGCATCATAACCGTAGAGGAAGTTCCCGCAACCGGCATAATCCTCAACCGCTCCGCCGCTTTATTGTTGGTTGGCAAAACACAAACCCTTGATGCAACAGTTAAGTCAACAGGCGCAGCAAACAAAACCGTGTACTGGACTACAAGCAACGACCTCATAGCAACGGTAAACTCCGCATGCGAAGTTACCGCAGTAGCTCCCGGAACGGCAATAATTACTGCTGCCACCGATGATGGAGATACAGCAACTTGTAACGTTACCGTAGTTGCTACAGGTATAACTATGACTACAAATAATGAGACATGGAATTTTGGTTTTTTTATGTCAGCAGGAGTCGGAAAAATCATCATCGATTGGGGTGATGGTGCATTAAAGGAGACAGATAATGTCTCGTCTGACGAGTTAGTGTTTGGTCACAGCTATCCCTATCCACCCAAGTATGAATATACTATAACCATAACCGGTAATCATATTGAGTCGATTTCATGTATAGGTTATACTATTCCGGGCATTGACTTCAATAATTCTTCGATAAAAAGTCCGAGGCCCCCAATTAATCGGTTAAAAGCTTTAGATGTGAGCAGTAATCCTGTGCTAAAAAAATTGACTTGCGGCTACAATCAGATATCATCTTTAGATTTGAGCCGGAATACTGAGTTGACATATTTGGATTTGGACCATAATGGTATTGAACCTTTGGATTTGAGCCATAATACTAAACTAACCTATTTGAATTGCGCCTTTGGTGGCATTACATCTTTAGATTTGAGCCATAATCCTGCGCTAACAGAGTTACATTGCAGCCATAATCATTTTACAACAACTATAGATTTGAGCCATAATCCTGCGCTAACACATTTGAGTTGCGGCTATAATTATTTAACAACTTTAGATGTGAGTAATAATCCTTTATTAGAATGGTTAGGTTGTCATAATAATCGATTAACAAATTTAGATGTGAGTGTTTGTACCGCATTAAAAAATGTGCAATGCTACTATAATTATTTAACAACCTCTGCATTAAACGAACTGTTCCACTCACTACACGACAATACTGCAGATGGAAATTATTTAATATACGTAGGCTCTAACCCGGGAGCAAGCGATTGTGATTATAATATTGCAATAGAAAAAGGATGGAATTTTTTTTAATAAACAATAAACAATAATTTTTTAAATGTAAACGTATGATAAATAGATGTATTTTAAGAAAGTATGCCGCCATTGCGGCGTTTGCCGTATCGATAATTGTTTTCCTGCCTGAAGCCTTGTTTGGTAAAGGCGCTGTTGTTGGGTATGCTTGGGTTAGGGATTATCCGACTGATGCACAATTGGAAAAAACTTACCCACTTGATAGCATTAGAACTGTTTCCTAATCCGGCTCCAGTGAATGGTAGTTTGTTGAACACAAGCAGTCTGCCGGCCGGCTGGAACGGCACCAAGAACACTGCATTACTTGATCTTGTAGATAGAGCACATGCGAGGGGCGTAAAAGTAATTATTGAAATTGGCGGAGAAAGCAGCGAAAATTTTGTTTCCGCAACAAACAGTACATATATCAACACTTTTGTTAGCCAAATTGCAACTTTTGTTAATGACCATGGCCTCGATGGCGTGGATATTAACTGGGAATGTCCAGGAATAATATTACCTAACTGGGATCTTAAAGCCCCAGCCATCCAAGTTGTTGAATGGAATCAATGTATCAATCTTTTGACTAAATTAAAGACGGCGTTGCCTTGTAAGCGCATCTCAATGCCACTTCCTTCTATTCTTCCAACAAATAATTCCATTTATTATAAGTTTTACCCTAACCAGACTATTCCGGCGCAGATTTGGGGAGCGGTGGATGCTCTCCACCTGATGACGTATGATGATCGGAATTGGACAAGCCATTCACATGCAGCAAGCGCTAAAACTTTTATTGATGCATGGGCAACATGGGGTGCCTCAAATGGATTAGGTGATCCTGCCAGTAGAGAAAAGTTATTCATTGGCTGCGCTTTTTACGGATATAATAAAGATGCCAGTGGAAATACTATTTGGGAACTACCATATCCACAAGAGCCAAGGGTATTTTATAAAAACGGTGGCTCGACCTGCGGCAACCCCGGCGACACCCCTGCGGACGTAGCAGCAAAGGTTAACCACTGCTATAGCAATGTATTGAACGGCAGCACCGTCAGCTACGGCGGAGTGTTTTTTTGGGAATTAGGGTATGATCTACCTGTAAATAATGTCAATTCATTACTAAAAAAGATTTGGGATACGAATGAAGCAAAAGGTGGCTATAAACCTAACATCACGGTCACCCATCCGGCGTCATTCACTACTGTTTTTCCGGGCTGTATAACCGGCAGTTTGAGCGTGTCGGTAAGCACCCCATGGCCAACGTGCCCGGTGGGTTATCAATGGTATTCCAACACAACCAGCAGCAACAAGGGTGGCACGCCGATACCGGGCGCAACAAATGCAAGTTATACGATACCTACCACTCTTCAAGTTTCAGGAAGCCCATATTACTATTTCTGCCAGATCAATACCAAGATTGGCTACATGCGCTCCGATGTGGCTAAGGTAACCGCAACGGTTCCGGTAATAAATATCACCAAGCAACCAGCAAATACAACTGTAGGTCAGGGTATCATTTCCGGCAGCCTGACGGTAACGGCAACCGTAACTCAAGGCGCTACGCTAAGTTATAAATGGTATAAAAATACGACAAACAGCAACTCGGGCGGCACGCCGGAATCCGGCTCCGGTGCAACCACCGCAAGAGTTGCTGTTTG
>Ga0209737_10000446_pt1 | contig 34223 bp, 6 predicted proteins | sample TergutCu122P3_FD_187284 | JGI IMG/M metagenome (GOLD analysis project Ga0209737, IMG submission 187284) | Cubitermes ugandensis P3 segment gut microbial communities from Kakamega Forest, Kenya - Cu122 P3 (SPAdes) (version 2) | ecosystem: Host-associated > Arthropoda: Insects > Digestive system >...
TGTTATCGGGAACGTTGCCGCTGTTGTCAAGCCTGAGTTGGTAAACCAGCCGCCGAAAGTATATCCGGTTTTTGTCATTGTCGCAGGAGCGGTTATGCTGCCGCCGTAATCAACAGAGGTTTGCGTTGGGACAGGCGTACCGCCGTCGGCATTCCATGTTACAGTGTAGGTATTAATCGTCCATTTGGCGTATAATGTTGTATTAGCTGTTAAGTCCCAAGCTTTTGCACTTGCCATTGTAGCGGTATAATACTGCGTACCGCCTCCGTTAACTGCCGTGTAATATCCGCCAAAGGTATATCCTGTTCTTGTTGGAGCGGTAGCTGTTGGCATGGCAGCGCCGGTTGTTGCCGTTACGCTTGCTGTTCCGCCTGTTCCGCTTTGTCTATCCAATGTTACGGTATAGGTAGTAACTTTAACAGGCAAAGTTACATTACAATCAGTCAACTGAACCTGGTCTATTCCGACAGTACCGGTTGTGCCGGTTGCGCCTTGTACTTGCCATTGGAAGCCGGTAATTAATTTAGCATCCCAAGGTTTTGTAACGCCCCAGCTCAGTTGTGCTAAATCCGACCATTTGAGGGTTATTGACGTCCAATTTGCCTGAACAGGCAAATCGTAGCCAAAATAACAGTCATCGGTTACGTTAGATGTTTTCACCATGAATCTTACTTTAATACTGTTACTATTTCTGTAATAGAAAGTGATTCCCGATGTACAAGACAAGTCGAATGCCCCAACCGGATCTTTCGTATCAAATCCCAATCCAACGAACGGATCGTAAGTAAGCGCCCCTTTATTTAGGGTATAGGTCATAACGGCAGCCGAGTCGCTTCCATTGGCGCCGGGAGCAGTCATCTTGAAAGGAACTTTAGGAACTTTTTCTGTATCGGGATTTGTTGTTGAAGCGCCTTTAGGAGTAGTATTATTATCGTTGTAAGAGTACCAGAAAGTGAGGAATTTGGTCTCATTTCCACCTCCTGCAGTTTCGCAATTGGCAATCATTGTAGGACCTTCGGATACTTTCCATTGAGCGTAAATTGTCGTATTAGCAGTGATACCATTTGCAAAATTAAATACGGTTCCTCCGGTAGCGGCAGTATACCAGTTTGTAAAGGTGTAACCTGTTCTGGTTGGGTCGCTCGGTTTGGAAATCGCATCACCGCTACAAACCGTCATTGTTGTATTCGCAGGGGCTCCGGTATAGTTGTAATTGAGTGTTAAAGTACGTTCGGCGGTACAAGGAACGCTGGCGGCACTCGGAGCCCAGAAGTTACCGGTCATCATAAATAATGTAACACAACGAAGCGTTCGAGAAAAGTACCCTTCAGCATTCCCTAAACCGACTGTTGCAGTATATAAAGCGTTCAAACTGTTTTGATAGGTAGTTCCCGAAGTACCCATAGACGCTAAAGAAGTCGTGTAGGCACAACCATTTTTATGCTGTCCGGTACTCAATTTAGAGCCCGTAGCACAAGGAATTTTTAAATTGCCTTCATCACCAACCAAGTGAGCGGCAATTTTTCCGCAAATATCAGCAGCTCTGGTTGCCACAGTTGGTCCGTTCCATAAATAGTCGGTTGCCATACGCCATGGGTTACGAATCGATTCATAGCCATATTGAGTATCGCCGCCATTACAACTCTGCGGAGTTCCGGCTTCATTTGACCAGTTACTTACCAAACCCGTAGTGCCATGACGGTTGGTGCCTAATAAACCATCAGAAGCCGTAACTGCCGTTGTATTCCAAAATGAAGCATTTGCAGTATTTACTTTTGCATATTCACGGTAATATGCAGGCGAATAATAACTTGGATTTTTACAGTCATCCCACATATCGCCCGGTTTCACATGACCGTTAGTCTTCATTTCTTTATCTTTGATTACCTGAATCAAAGAGTTTGCTTCGGTTTTATAATTGTATGGGCTAGTAGCTGTAGGCCACTGCGCAGCTGCAACAATAAGCGCCATGGCGACATCAAGTTCGGCATCGGTAGCGCCATTTGCTCCGGTTACTCCCGAACAACCGCCAATTTTCCAGTTCATCACGCCATTGCTGTTCCGGTTTGCTTTGTAAAACGCCCACAAACCATCGAACACCGCTTTATCACCGGCGTATGCCGATATGAGCATACCATAGCCAATACCTTCCGAAACTGTTGAAGAGTTATCGTCAAACAGCACTCGTTTTTGAAGAGGGTTTGTTCCGGCACAATCCCGCACAAAGTCTCTTTTCCACGCATCATACGCATCGGCAGCAGCTTGCGATTTATTATACGTACCGCTTGTCGGTAAATTTGTCGGCATAATTCCATATTGGTACTTGGCATTGCTGTTGAATGGCTTTGCCGGATTACCCGAATTAATTTGTGCTGACAATGACTGTACCGAAGCTAATACAATCACCCACATTAAAAATACAATTTTTCTCATGATAATTAAATTTAAGATTTCTATTCTATATTATATTGAATTTAAAAATAAACAAAAGAATAATACTATATGCGCCTTCAAACACTATTACTCCATTTTGCAAAGATATAAGAAAAAAAATAAACAAACAAATTCTTTCCGGTAAAATTTAAAAACCTGTTAAGTTTTTGAAACTTAACAGGTTTAGATGTTGTCTGAACGTATGATTACTCCTTCACAAACCGGCGAACAATCACGCTATCGTTAGTGTATATTTTAATAATATATACGCCTTGCGGTAAATTTGAAACATCAAAGCCTCCCCCAGCCCCTCCACAAGAGGGGAGCAGGACGATGCGACCGGTTAAATCGGTAATTTCCACATTATTAATTGTCAATTGTCCACTGTTAATTGTCAATTCGTCCCTCACCGGATTAGGGTAAACTTTTACAGCTTCGGTTGCTGAGCTTGTCGAAGCATCAATACCGACCGTTTCAAACACTGCCGTTACCGTTACATTGTGCGCAGGCATAATGAAAGTTGTTGTTGCTTCGTAAGCATCGGCAAATGTAACATGGAGAGAAGACCATTGTTTAAACATATTGCCCCTTCCTTCAACATTTGCAATAATTCTAACTTCTTCGCCTGCGGCATATTCTGTTTTATTGGAAGTACCATTCGTTACTGTTACTTTATATGTTTTGCAATCTAAACTAATTGTTCGCACTGCGCCTTTTGCATTACATTTTGAACAAATTTGTTGTTCCCAACCGGAAGTTTGGCAGGTTGGTGTGAATGTTACCGTCCACACAAAATCGTGGTCGCATATTATCGGTCGAGTTATGCCCAAATCGGTGCCGCAATCTACACATGCGTATATTTCCTGATTTGGATTATTCGGGTCTATTTTCCATTCGTAGTGATGGGCGGTTTTTGCAGTTTCCCGGCTCTCAACTTTGCCGCAAAGCAAACAGGTATGAGTTTCTTCGCCAAATTCGGTGCAGGTTACAGGTTTTGAAACGCTCCAATTTCCAAACGTATGCGCCAATTTTGAACCAACTTTTGTGCGGGCGTCGGTTTTTCCGCAACGGAAACAGGTGCGGGTTTCGGTACCGTCTGCCGTGCAGGTTGCATTATTATCGGAAACATAATTTCCAAAACTGTGTCCCAATGCTGAAACTGGTCGGGTTGTGCCCGAAGCGCCGCATTTTGAACAAATTTCAGTTTCCACTCCAGCAATTTCGCAGGTTGCTGCGGTGGTAACTTTCCAAATAAATGTGTGCGGTAATTTTGAACCTGTTTTGGTACGGGTATCTTTTTCGCCGCAAAGCGAACAAGTAGCTGTTTCAGTTCCGTCAGCAGTACAGGTTGCATTGCCGTCGGAAGTGTAATTTCCGAAAATATGTTCTAATTTGGCTATTGGTTGTTTTTCAACTTCGCCACACAATGAACACGTGCGAGTTTCTTCACCTGTTGTAGCGCAAGTTGCAGCAGTTTTTACAGTCCAATTGCCAAATGTGTGAATATTTGTTTTAGCAATCGAACGACTGTCAACTTCGCCACAAAGCGAACAAGTACGGGTTTCTTCGCCTGCTTGCGCACAAGTTGCTGGTGTTTTTACAGACCAATTACCGAAAATGTGTGTTAATTGGGCAACTGCACGTGTTTTTGTTCCAAGCACTCCGCACAGTGAGCATTGTTCGGTTTCAACTCCAGCGGCTGCACAAACGGCAGGAGTTGTAACTTTCCATTGATTGAAAACGTGTGTACATTCTATTGGTTGTGGTTCGGCACCCGAAGGTTCGCCGCAAACCGAACATACTTCTATTTTTTCTTTGTCGTTATCGGGATTTATAATCCTAACAAATGTATGTTCGCCGGTTGCCGGAATTACTGCGGTTGTGGTTCCAAGTTCGCCACAAACCGAACATTTTTCGATTTTGCTGCCTGCTTCGCCGCAGGTTGCTTCTTTGGTTGTTTTCCAATCGCTGAAATCGTGGTCTAATTGTGAATCTGCTTCGGTGCGAGTGTCTTTTTTACCGCAAAACGAACACGTTCCGGTTTCAGTTCCATCGGCGGTGCAGGCTGCATTTTCATCAGAAGTATAGTTTTCAAATTTGTGCTCCAATTGCGCAATTGTTTCTTTGTCTTTTTCAGCCTTACACACCGAACATACAATGGCACTGTAACCTGCCGCTGTGCACGATGCCTCTTCAATCACTTTTCGTTCGCTGCCCCATGTGTGTGCTGCCGGAATTTTACTGTCGGTATAGCTGTCTTTGCAAATTGAACAGGTGTGCGTTGTAAATCCATCGGCGGTGCAGGTTGGCGCAGTTACTACGGCTTGATAATTGTGCTTGCAATCACAGTTTTCTGTTTTTTTATCAATTGCGCGGGTTGCGCCTTCTTCCGTACAACGTGAACAAATTTGCGTTTCTTCGCCTTCGGCATCGCAGGTTGCAGGAGTTGTTGTTGTCCACACCCAATTGTGCCCCAATTCTGCAACAGTATCGGCAAAATATGTGTGGTCGCCACGAACACAGGTGTACGTTGTGTAACCTTCTTCTTCGCACGTTGGTGCAATTACTGCGCTTGTGTAGCTGTGTCCTGTTGCCGGAATTTCTTCACTTTCGGTATCAATTACGGCGGCATTGAGCGTACAGCTTCGTGTGCGTTCTTGACTGCCATTTGTGGTGCAAGTTGCAGATTCTACAATTTTCCAATCGCTCCAATCACCGTAAGCGTGTTCTGGTAATTTCGCAATTGGCTCAACATCTCTTGTTGTTGGACATTTTGAACAAATTTCAGTTTTCTCGCCTGCTTTTTCGCACGTTGCTTCGGTGGTAACTTTCCATTCAAAATCGTGTTCGCACGTAATTGGTTTTGGCTCTGCGCCCGAAGGTTCGCTGCAAACCGAACATACTTCTATCATTTCTTTGTCGTTATCGGGGTTGACTTTCCACACAAATGTATGTTCGCCCGTTGGCGGTATTACTCCGGTTTTTTCGCCTTCTGCGCCGCAAATTGTGCATTTTTCGGTTTTGCTGCCGGCTACACCACAGGTCGGATTTTGTGTAATTTCCCAATCGCTGAAATCATGTGCAATTTTTGCAATAGGTCGATTTTCAATTTCACCGCACAATGAACAGGTACGGGTTTCTTCGCCAACAGCAGCACAGGTTGCAACTGTTTTTATAGACCAATTACCGAAAATGTGTGTTAGTTGGGCAACTGCACGTGTTTTTGTTCCAAGCACTCCGCACAGTGAGCATTGTTCGGTTTCAACTCCGGCGGCTGCACACGTTGCTTTTGTTGTTTCTTGCCATAAGTCGAAAACGTGCTTACACTCACAACCTTCGGTTATTTTACTAATTGAGCGAGTTGCGCCTTTTTCCGCACAGAGTGAACAAATTTGTGTTTCTTCGCCACTGGCATCGCAGGTAGGAGCTGTGGTTTCTGTCCATACAAAAATATGTGTCAATTGTGAACCAACTTTGGTGCGGGTATCGGTTTTGCCGCAACGCAAACAAGTGCCGGTTTCTGTACCGTCTGCCTTGCAGGTTGCATCGTTGTTTGAAGTATAATTTTTAAAATCGTGTCCCAATTGTGCAATTGGTTTAGTATTATTAACTGCACCACACAATGTGCACACTTCACTTTCTACACCGGCAGTTTCACAACTTGCTGCGGTGGTTATTTTCCATTCAAAATCGTGTTCTTTTTTAGGAATTGAGCGTGTGTCAATTTCGCCACACAAAGAACAGGTACGGGTTTCTTCGCCAAGTTCGATGCAGGTTGCAGGTTTTGAAACTTCCCATTGGCTAAATGTGTGCTTACACTCACAGCCTTCTGTTATTTTACCAATTGAGCGAGTTGCGCCTTTTTCCGTACAAAGTGAGCAAATTTGCGTTTCTTCGCCGCCTGCATCGCAGGTGGGAGCAGTGGTTACTGTCCATACAAAATTATGCGGCAATTGCGAACCAACTTTGGTACGGGTATCGGTTACGCTACAACGCGAACAGGTTGCAGTTTCGGTGCCGTCTGCATTGCAGGTTGCATTTCCGTCGGATTGGTAATTTCCAAAATCGTGTCCCAATGCAGGTTTATTTTCGCTTGCAATAATTTTGGTGCAACCTGTGCGTGCGCAAATTTCAACGCGGGAGCTTGCCGTAGTGCAGGTTGCGGCATTGCCCGAAGTCCACACGCCGGTTGGTGTGGTGTGTCCTATTGCCTGAATATCTCGTGTTTCGGTATCAATTACGGCGGCATTGAGCGTACAGCTTCGTGTGCGTTTTTCGCTGCCTTTTTCTTCGCAGGTTGCGGGTGTTACAACACTCCATGTACTCCATGCGCCCCATACGTGTTCGGTTAATTTTGCAATCGCCTCTGTTTTTGTTCCGAGTTCTCCGCACAGCGAGCATTTTTCGGTTCTTATGCCAGCTGCTTCGCAGGTTGCTGCTTTGGTAATTTGCCAAAGGCTGAAATCGTGCACATGTTGCGGCTCTTTCAACGAATATAAATAACCGTACAACGCTGTTTTTCCGCGCATGCTTTGTTGCGGCGTAAATTCGTTGGCGGCATACACGTAACGGGTATTGTAGTACAATTCGCCAATGGGCCAACTGCCGGCACTAATCCCATTACCGGGATTACTTGGATTATTATAAACCACAGCAGGATGGTTTTTATCAACCATCCATTTTGGGCGACCCATAATCAAACCGCCCCAATCGTAGGCGTTCATGTAAGGCGTATGTCCGGGGTGCACTCCGGGTGTTCCGTCGTTCCAACCCGAAGTGTAGGCATTTTCAACGCTTTTCTTAGTAGCCAAACCGGTGGTTGCCGTAGTCATATTAATCATATTCAGCGGATTGCGTCCGAGAGAGAAATCAGCTTCGAGTATCAGTGCGTTTTCAAATAATGTTCTGTCGGCGCTTCCCTCGGCAGATATGGCATGTGCAATAATGGTTCGTTGATTATGAATAGAGGTAATAAACCACCCTGCATCATTGTTGGTCGAACGGCGTGAAGGACGGCGGTTATTATCGGTAGAAAGCGTATAATTTGCTTCTTTTGTTTTTGCTTCGGCTACAATTGAGTTTTTCATATTATTGTAGCGTGTTGTATTGTTTTTCGCACGATTAGTGAAAAGATAACCGGCTACGGCATAAATTTCGCAAGATGAGCCGTTAAAAACCTGTGAATTATTTGCCGTTACTCGGCTGCCCGCAAGCAAATCGTTCTCATACGCTGTATTTCCGGTTACATCGTAGAGGAATGCGGCGGCTGTGATTTTAAAATCGTTTCCGGTCATTGTGGCATCGCCCACATCTTGACTTCGGGTAAGCATTTGGTCGGTTAAGGAATTTGCATAATTATAAGCGTTAACGGCACTGTCGCGATACGCAGCCATCAATGCCGTATGCCCCGAAATGCGGAAACAACTTGCCAACATGGCGGCATTGGCGGCATTTGCCCATGCAGCAACAGCGGTATTGCCAGCTTGATAGAATATGGGATTACTTGAACTGACAGGATTAGTCAGACCATGGCTGTAACCCTTTCCGTCGCGGAGGCGCAACCAAAAATCAACTTCATTACGCGCTTCATCAAGTATATCGGGAATTCCGTTGCCGCTTTCGGCAATTCCTAAATTATCGTCCGAAAGTTTTCCGCCGGAGATATAGTAAGGCAACAACATATCGTAAATTATGGAAACGTGTCCAAGGTGTCTATCCCAATCCTTGGCATCGCTGTGTCCGCCATAAGCTTTTGGATTGGTTCTTCCGGTTTTGTAGCTGTCCCATGACGCTGGACTGTCCCATTTGTCGCCACCTACAAAACTATTCCAATTGGCATGATATGGGTGCATAGTTGTTATACGCACCTCACAGTTTGTGGGCGCAACACCCGGTATGTAAAGCGGCAGGCGCGCAACGGGCGAAATACCCGACTTTTGGCTGTCTTCGCCTATGCGCATATAGTAAAACCCCTGCGTGGAAACTTTAAAAGGCTCATAGTAAATATCAGAGCGAATTTCAAAATCGTCGCTGCAACCAATATCTTCAACAGCAAGACGATACTTTCCGGCGGTATTAAATCCTGTGAAATCGGCATTCCATACGTCAGTTTGGAGCATTTGATGACCAACGCCGGTTTCCGCAGCCTTACCCCTCCACAAAGAGAGTGTTCCTACTTGTTTGCTCTCTTTTGTAACAGTATTGTAGATATACACTTTTTTCCCGACAAAAGAAGTATAATCGCGTGCGCCGCCATCGCCCATCCAAAGGTACACATCGGCTGATTTAATGCTGTTTGCCGTGGAATAGCCCACAATATTTACCTTAACCGCCTCGCTACGGCTGTTGAAAATGTCGAAAGTAATTGTTTTTGTTGTAACGTCGCTGTTTATGTTGCCCGGAATTTGAATCGTGTAAGTTTTTCCCGACACCATAGATTTGGGCAGTTTCAGAAAAATACTGTGCTCGTACGCCCAATCGTAATTATAATCGTTGTCTGTCATGTTCCACCCCATTTGCGCCATGCAGCCAAGTTTCGATTTTCGGTACACATTCGTGGGAGAAATTCCTGCTGCGCCAAAATTCGTGTCGTCGGTCGATGAAATTTTCCAACTACCGGCAGTTGCCACAGTAGTTGTGTTCAACGCTACGCCGTACATTGTTCGCGCATTAATACCGGAGTTTTCTCCATCATTGTAGTAGAGGTTCCAACCCGACATTGCACGTTCATTAAAGGTAACATCGCCATCGCGAAAATAAAGCATAATGTGGTCTTTGTCAACAATTTGAACCGACACTAATTTTGTTGCAAAACTTGAAAAAGTTGCTAATGCAAAAAATACGCAGAATAGAATTTTGTGTTTCATAGTAATATTTTTTAGTTTGGAAAATTTCAGTTCAGACCAAGCGTACAAACATACAAAAAAAGCGATTGAAAAACAAATTCCAATCGCTTTTTTGTCGTAGGAGCGGAAAATATTTAACTTCGTTGAGGGCTTCGCCGTTCGCCCCTACGTTATTCTTTCACAAACCGGCGAACAATCACGCTATCGTTGGTGTACATTTTAATGATATATACGCCTTGCGGTAAATTCGATACGTTGATTTGTTGCAGAGACGCGGCGCGCCACGTCTCTACCGTGCGACCTGCAAAATTCACAATTTCAATTTTGTTAATTGTCAATTGTCCGGTTGCTGAGACTGTCGAAGCATCAATTTTCAATTTATCTTTCACCGGATTAGGGTAAATTTTCACCGCTTTTCCGGCAATGGTTTCAATACCGACTGTTTCAAATTCTGCCGTTACCGTAACATTGTGCGCAGGCATAATGAATGTTGTGCTCGGTTGGTTGGCATTGGCAAAAACAACATCGTTAGAAGTCCATTGTTTAAAGATAGGAGCAAATTGGTCTAATATAACATCAACATCAATTTCAACCGTTTCGCCTGCAAAATATTCGTTTTTATCGGAATAACCGCCAATTACCGTTACTGTATATGTTTTGCAATCTAACTCAATTGGTCGCACAGCACCTTTTGCATTACATTTTGAGCAAATTAGTTGTTCCCAACCGGAAGTTTTGCAGGTTGGAGCAGTTGTTACCGTCCACACAAAATCGTGTTCGCTCGTTGCCGGTATTACTTCGGTAATAGTTCCTAATGTTCCGCAAACCGAGCATTTTTCGGTTCTGCTGCCCGTTTCGCCGCAGGTGGCAGGTTTTGTAATTTCCCATTGGTCGAAAATGTGCGTACATACAAATGCTTCAAATACCGCCATTACCGTAACATTGTGCGCAGGCATAATGAACGTTGTTGAAATATCGAAAGGATTTTCAAATTCCACATGAACAGAAGACCATTGTTTGAACACATATCCTCTTCCCGGACTGTCGGCAGTGATTGTAACTTTTTCGCCTTCAAAATATATGTTTTCATTGGAAGTTCCGTTGATTACGGTTACTTCACGTGGTATGCAATCCACCAATATATGTACTGTCGCTCCTATTTCGCCACATGCCGAACAAACTTCGATTTGTTTTCCTGCATTTCTACAACTTGGTTCAATTATTGTTTGCAACTCAAATGTATGTTCGCCCGTTGCCGGAATTACCTCGGTATTTTCGCCAATTTTGCCGCAAACCGAACATCTTTCGATTTTACTGCCGGCTTCGCCACAGGTAGCTTCTTTGGTAGTTACCCAATCGTTGAATGTGTGTTCTTTTTGGGGAATTGCGTGTGTTTCGGTTTCTTTGCAAAGCAAACAGGTGCGTATTTTTGTGCCCAATTCGGTGCAACTTGCGTCTATTTTTTCCTCCCAATCGCTAAAATTGTGCTCCAATTTATCAATTGATTCCGTTGCACCTTGTTTGCCACACATTAAACATTTTTCGGTTTTGCTTCCTGTTTCGCCGCAGGTTGGAGTTTTGGTAATTTCCCATTCAAATTCGTGATTGCAATGTATTTCATTGCAATCCCAATCGCCGCATACTTCGCATTGTACGTGCGTTTTGGTGCAATCGTAATCGCCGCACACGTCGCAAATCGGGTGTTCTTTTTCACAATCTACCGCGCCACACACTTTACAAATCGGGTGTAATCTCCCGCAATCCCATTCGCCACAAATTAAACATTTTATATGTTCTTTTTCACAATCCCAATCATTACAAACAGGGCATTCTACGTGAACTTTTCCACAATCATAATCTTGGCAAATTTCGCACCAGCCGTAAGTTTTGTTGCAATCCCAATCGCTGCACACTTCGCATTGTTTGTGTGATTTTTCACAATCATAATCTTCGCAAATTGCACATTGTACGTGTGATTTTTCGCAATCTACTTCGCCGCAAATGTTACAACAATTCAATTTCAAAATATCTTGTGTTTCAACTGTGCTGCAAAGCGTACACGTGCGCGATTCCTCGCCTTTTTCGGTACAAGTAGCGGCTGTTTCTTCACTCCATTCGCCAAAAATATGTTTTAATTTATCAATGGGTTTAGTGGAGTTCTCTACGCCGCACAATGTACACACTTCACTTTCCATACCTGCATTTTTACACGTGGCTTCAACGGTAACTTTCCATTCAAAATCGTGAGTACACGTAATTAGTTTAGGTTCTGCACCCGAAGGCTCGCCGCATATAGAACACACTTCTATTTCCTCTGTGTCGTTATCAGGGTTAATTTTCCAAATAAAATTATGCTCCAATTTTGAACCTGCTTCGGTGCGGGTATCGGTTTTCGTGCAACGCGAACAAGTTCCGGTTTCGGTGCCGTCTTCCTCGCAGGTTGCATTTTCGTCGGAAGTATAATTTTCAAATTTGTGTCCCAATTCTGCAACAATATCGGCAAAATATGTGTGGTCGCCACGAACACAGGTGTACGTTGTGTAACCTTCTTCTTCGCACGTTGGTGCAGTTACTGCGCTTGTGTAGCTGTGTCCTGTTGCCGGAATTTCTTCACTTTCAACATCAATTACGGCGGCATTGAGCGTACAGCTTCGTGTGCGTTCTTGACTGCCATTTGTGGTGCAAGTTGCATATTCTACTGTTTCCCAATCGCTCCAATCGCCATAAGCGTGTTCTGGTAATTTCGCAATTGGCTCAACATTTCTTGTTGCCGGACATTTTGAACAAATTTCAGTTTTCTCGCCTGCTTTTTCGCAGGTTGCTTCGGTGGTTATTTTCCATTCAAAATTGTGTTCCAATTGCGAACCAACTTTTATGCGTGTATCTTTTCCGCCACAACGCGAACAGGTGCCGGTTTCGGTGCCGGTTGCCGTGCAGGTTGCATCGTTATTTGATGTGTAATTTTTAAAATCGTGCAACTGTGTTGCTGTGGGAGTGTTATCGTGAAATTCTAATACCCAGCTTTGGTTCGTGCCTCCGTTGACTACCCATTGCAAAACGTTTCCGCCTGCCGCCATTGAGGCGCCTTCAACTTCCACGCAGGAAGCGTCGTTCGAAATCCGTGTACGGATTGTGTACACGCCTTCGGAAACCTGAATGAATTTAAACTGCTGATTATTTCCGCTATTAGATGTCCACATATTAATATTTGCTCCGTTATCGGGGACTGCCCCAAACACATCAAGTGCAAAGTTTTCGCTTACTACGGAGTGCATAGTGTAATAGCCGTTGCCCGCGTCCTTTAACTGCCACATTGTGCTCGGTAAAAAATTGTGAGCGTTCACACCCTGTATTACATTTGTGCCTGAACCCATGGCACAGCCTTCTATTTCCAAATACCGGTTACTGTTCACGTTTTTGATTGTGTAAAATCCGTCGGTGCGCATTGTTGCCGGGATTAGAGGAGGCACGTTGACCACAAACGTTACTGTTGCGGTTTTCGAGGTAAGTCCGGTTCCGCTGACTGTTACGGTTGCCGTGTAGGTACCCGCGGCAAGCCCTAAATTGGGCTGAACCGTAAATGTACTTGTGCCATTTTGTGTAGCAATGCTTGCAAGTGAAGTCGTCGATAACGTAAAACTGCTTGCATTCGTGCCCGAAAGCGCCACGGTCATGGTGCCCGTGGCAACCGGAACCATACTTGTATTGGTTACGGTAAATGTCTGTGCCGCAGGGCGGGTTGCGTAACCAGCGTTCGCAGCCGGAAAAGTGGCGGTTGCGGGGGTAAGCGAAATGGTTGGAGTGTTATCGTAAAACTCTAATACCCATTGTTGGTTTGTTCCGGTGCCGATTGTCCATTGCAAAACATTCCCGTTTGCCGCCATTGAGGCGGCTTCAACGTCCAAGCCTGAAGCGTCGTTTGTGATTCGCGAACGTATTGTGTAGGTGTTTGTAGAAACCTGAACGAATTTAAACTGCTGATTATTTCCGCTATTAAATGTCCACAAACCAATATTTGCGCCGTTAGCAGCACTTTCCCCAGCTACATCAATTACAAGGTTTTCGTTTGCTACGGAGCGCATAAAGTAATAGCCAGTGGTAGGCGATGCCGTTAATTTCCACATTGTTTTCGCTACAAAATTGTGGGCGGTTCCGCCTTGTACTACGTTTGAGCCTGAAGCCACAGTGTTGCCTTCTACATCTAAGTATCTACCGCTGTTTACGTTTTTGATTGCGTAGAATCCGTCTGTGCGCATTGTTGCCCCGGTTATAGGCGGCACAGAAGTGCCGGTAACGGTAACTGTGCAAGTCGCTTTTTTATAATTGTTACCACTGTCCTTACTGTCCAATGCTGTTACCGTAATGGTTGCCGTACCGGCTGACACTGCGGTTACAACTCCGGTGGGACTTACCGTTGCCACGAGCGTGTTCGACGAAGTCCATAACACAGCTTTATCGGTTGCATTGGTTGGGTTAACCGTTCCCGTCAAAGAAGAAGTTGAACCTGCCGCCAACGAAAGCGTAGTAGGGCTCATAGTAACTCCCGTTACAGCTACCTTCGTGCCAACTAAATTCCACTCTGCGCGGAGTGTTACATTCGACTCCGGCATAGTAAACGTAGTGCGCGCGCTGTTTGCGTTTGCAAGAGGTTGCTTAACGTAGTGATAACCGGTATTCCATTTCGAAAACGTATAATTGGGTCGTGTTTTCGCGTCAATGGTAACTGTTTCGCCCGGTTTATAATACTGAACTATGGACTGACCCATAGAATCGCCGACATCATTTAAGGTTACCGAATATTTTGTTACTCTTATTATCTTCATTAAATGCAGGTTTCTGGCACCGACTTCTTCTAACTTAGTAGTGCCGGCAGGCAGAATACGAAGTGCTAAAAGCTGGTCAATTTCGTCCTGCGGATTTGCCAAAATTTCAACACGTACTGTTTTCGTTCTTTCCCCTGCGGCAAAGGTAACAGTTTGATTGTCCACGAAACGGAAATCCGCATCCAACCGAGCGTCGCCCGCAACCGGCTCTATTTTGAAACTCATTGCTTTAGTCGCGGGTTTGTTCAATTTAATTTCGAGACTAACAGTGTTCCCCGGCTTTACGGAAGAATTCAACTGACTGAAACTAACGTTTACGTCTTCTGTTAAGCCTAAATTCTTGTTATAACCAACATCGGTTTTTGGATAAACTGCATACGCGCCACGGTCTACCCCGTTATAGCCTGTGCCTTTGGCAGGGCTGCCTGCTTTAAGACGGAAATCGTACGCAGCAGCATTCTCGAACATAGGGTCAACGCCGAGTTCGGTCGTTGAATTTATCATAGCGTTGAAGTTAGTAACCGTAGTCGCGGCTTGTGTGGGGTACATATACCGCACAAAATTCCCATTACTCCCCTTTTTAGCGGAATACCACAAGTTATTTTTGATAATTTGCGGACCGCCGCCTTTTAAATCAAGACCATGCCATGAGTGAAACCCGACTACAGCGGTTTCGAATATTCTAAGTCCTAAACTTTCGCCCATATGTTGGGTGTTAGCGTCTTCATAACCAATATTGTTTCTTACTTCATCGCGCCACGACCTTTCTATATTAATACCATTTTTAAGGTTACAGGTAACGTTGCCTACCCATCTTGCGTCCCATGTTGAACCGGTATCCCAAAACGCTGTAAATAATCCCGATTCTATATACTGTGCCGCAAAGTCGGTAAATTGTCCCGCCGGAAGTCCCGTCATGCGGTTGTTAGCACCACGCGGCACATTATAGACAATATTTTCATACGCCCAGTTTCTTGTACATCCCGATTCGTTAAATAAAAAACCGGCACTATTATGCGCCACATTTCTTAATGCGGTAAAATCATACACGCAGACATCAAGCCATATCGTGTACCCGTTTACCGAGCCTCCGGCGTAATTAAAAGCAAATGCGTTATTTTTATTGTTTTCAAATCTGCCGCCCAGAGTGGACGCGTCCGAACCGCCCCAATTGCCATTCTTGCCTATACCGCCGATAAATGTGTTCTCGGTTATAATGTTTTCTTGTGAGCCGCCGCTGTAACACAAGGTTTCACCAACTACACTCTGAAAATAATTATTACGGACAACGTTTAATTTCCCGACTACAGGCAGCGTAACATCGCCGCGAAGGCAGCCGTCGCCAATCCATGCCCATCTCGCTGCATGCACGGTACCTATATTTATAAATTGGTTATTGATAACGACATTTCCGGTACCTTGTATATTGATGGTATTTCGCGCATATTTGTAATCTCTGAATATAAATCCTTCAATCCAGATATAATTACGGTTATACAAGTTAAAAACGTCCGTCCCATTACTTGCCTTTACATAATTCTCATTTGAATATCTTATGTCAGCGTCGGTGTAGTGGCTTGTATTTGCGGTAGTCCAACCGTTTTCAATTGCATTACAATTAGCAAGCCAAGCGGCTCTGTCAGAAGCGGCACCGGTGGTATATTTACTATCGTTGTACTTTATTATTACCTTGCCTACAGCAGCGGGTTCCGGTTTGAACACAATCATCGCGTCAGCTGTTCCCGATACTCTCGGTTGTATGCCGTCCTCAACGTAAGTTCCTTCCCGCACAAGAACTATATCACCGGCTGATACCACTTCGGCGGCTTTTTTAATTGTTTTGTAAGGGCTGCCCGAAGACCCGTTGTTGCTATCGCTGCCGGTTGTAGCAACATAATATGTCGCCGCGAACACGGGCAAGGTGAATACCGTCAACAGTAAAAAGGTTATTGTTGTTACCCATGCTTTTAAAGGTAAACATACTTTTCTTGTGATTTTAGCGTAATTTGCTGAATGTGAGCAAATTATTTGACTAATGGGGCGGGTTGTTTGAATTTTTGGGGTCATACTATTGTCTGAATTGTTATTTTGGAGACTTCTAAAAATTGCGTTATCAATGGTTGATTTTACTCCTTCACAAAGCGCCGCACAATCACACTATCGTTGGTGTATATCTTAATAATGTATATGCCTTGCGGTAAATTCGATACGTTGATTTGTTGCAGAGACGCGGCGCGCCACGTCTCTACCGTGCGCCCTGCAAAATCCACAATTTCAATTTTATTAATTGTCAATTGTCCGGTTGCTGAGCCTGTCGAAGCATTAATTATCAAAATATCTTTCACCGGATTAGGGTAAACTTTTATAGCTTCGGTTGCTGAGCTTGTCGGAACATTAATACCAACCGTTTCAAACACTGCTGTTACCGTTACATTGTGCGCAGGCATAATAAAGGTAGTTGAAATATCGTAAGGATTAGCAAATGTTACATACTGCGAAGACCATTGTTTAAACATATTGTCTTCAACTGCAATATTGGCATTGATTGAAACTTCTTCATCTTCAAAATATTCGTATTTATTGGAAGTGCCATTTATCACTGTTACTTTATATGTTTTACAATTTAACTCAATTGGTCGCATTGTTCCTTTTGCATTACATTTTGAACAAATTTGTTGTTCCCAACCGGAAGTTTTGCAGGTTGGTGTGAATGTTACCGTCCACACAAAATCGTGTTCGCATACTATCGGTCGAGGAGGTACGCCCAAATCTGCGCCGCAATCTACACATACGTATATTTCCTGATTTGGATTATTCGGGTCTATTTTCCATTCGTAGTGATGTGCGGTTTTTGCAGTTTCCCGGCTCTCAACTTTGCCGCAAATCGAACACGTACGGGTTTCTTCGCCAAATGCGGTGCAGGTTGCAGGTGTTTTTACCACCCAATTTCCAAATATATGGTTTTCGGTTTTTACAATTGAGCGACTGTCAATTGCGCCACATAAGAAACATGTACGAGTTTCTTCGCCTGCTTGGGCGCAAGTGGCTGCGGTTTTCACACTCCAATTGCCAAAAATATGAGCCAATTGGGCAATCGAGCGAGTTGCGCCTTGGGCATCGCATTTTGAACAGATTTCAGTCTCTACTCCGGCAATTTCGCAGGTTGCTGCGGTGGTAACTTTCCATTCAAATGTATGTTCCAATTTTGAACCTGTTTTGGTACGGGTATCTTTTGCGCCGCAAAGCGAGCAAGTTGCAGTTTCGGTGCCGTCGGCAGTACAGGTTGCATTGTTGTTTGAAATGTAACTTTTAAAGTCGTGTTCCAATTTCGTAATTTGCCGGCTTTCAACTTTGCCACACAATGAGCAAGTACGGGTTTCTTCGCCTGCTGCGCTGCAAGTTGCTGCGGTTTTTACGCTCCAATTACCAAAAGTATGAACCAATTGGGCAATTGGTTCTGTGGCATTAATCACACCACATTTTGAACAAATTTCGTTTCTCACTCCTGCTTTTTCGCAGCTTGCGGCGGCAGTTATTTTCCATTCAAAATCATGTGTACACGTAATTGGTTTTGGGGCTGCACCCGAAGGTTCGCCGCATACCGAGCAAACTTCTATTTCCTCTTTGTCGTTATCAGGATTAACTTTCCAAATAAATGTATGTTCGCCGGTTGCCGGTATTACTCCGGTTTTTTCGCCAAGTTCACCGCAAATTGTACATTTTTCTACTTTGCTGCCGGCTTCGCCACACATTGGTTTTTTGGTTGTTTTCCAATCGCTGAAATCGTGTGCAATTTTTGCAATAGGTCGATTTTCAATTTCGCCGCACAATGAACACGTGCGAGTTTCTTCGCCAACAGCAGCACAAGTTGCAGCTGTTTTTACAGTCCAATTGCCAAATGTGTGAATATTTGTTTTAGCAATCGAACGACTGTCAATTTCACCACACAATGAACAGGTACGAATTTCTTCGCCTGCTTGCGCACAAGTTGCTGGTGTTTTTATAGACCAATTACCGAAAATGTGTGTTAATTGGGCAACTGCACGTGTTTTTGTTCCAAGCAGTCCGCATAGTGAGCATTGTTCGGTTTCAACTCCGGCGGCTGCACACGTTGCTTTTGTTGTTTCTTGCCATAAGTCGAAAACGTGCTTACACTCACAACCTTCTGTTATTTTACCAATTGGTTGAGTTGCGCCTTTTTCCGTACAAAGTGAACAAATTTGTGTTTCTTCGCCATTGGCATCGCAGGTGGGAGCAGTGGTTTCTGTCCATACAAAGTTGTGCGTCAATTGCGAACCAACTTTTGTGCGTGTATCTTTTTCGCTACAACGCGAACAGGTTGCGGTTTCGGTGCCGTCTGCCTTGCAGGTTGCATTGCCGTCGGATTGGTAATTTACAAAGTCGTGCCCCAATGCAGGTTTATTTTCGCTTGCAATAACTTGGGTGCAACCTATACGTGCACAAATTTCGACACGGGAGCTTGCTGTGGTGCAGGTTGCGGCATTGCCCGAAGTCCACACGCCGGTTGGTGCAGTGTGTCCCAAGGTGGTAATGTCGCGTGTTTCGGTATCAATTACGGCGGCATTGAGCGTACAGGTTCGTGTGCGTTTTTCACTGCCTTTTTCTTCGCATTTTGCAGCTGTTACAATTTCCCAATCGCTCCATGCGCCGTAAGCGTGTTCGGTTAATTTTGCAATTGGCGATGTTTTTGTTCCAAGTTCTCCGCACAGCGAGCATTTTTCGGTTTTTACACCGGCTGCTTCGCAGGTTGCTACTTTGGTAGTTTCCCACAAACTAAATGCGTGCGAACAGACAACACGCAGTTGCACATTTTTCAGTTGCACATTTTGCGTAGAGCCGCCCAAATGAAATGTCAATTGTGCGGTTTCATCGGAAGCTGCGGTCATTTCAAATTCATATTCAAATGATTGCATAGACGATGTAAGATTTACCGTTTTAGCGAAATAGGTGGTGCTAAAGTCGGCACTTTGCAAATACACGTCAATAGTGCGGACTGCCTCTGCCGAAGCATCGAACGAAAATACGTATTTCGTATTTTGAGTCAGTGGTATTGGTTTTTGCACAAGTTGCGGTTCCCACGGATTGGTGCCAACTGCAATAATATCTACGGTTGCAGTGTAGTTGCTTGCCGATACCTCTGCTGCCGAACTGTTGCCATTCATTAGAGTCCAATTTGCTGTACCCACAAAAGAGCCGTTTTTAACAAGATTTCCGCTCATGTCGTCAACATAAAGAAGTCGTACATCGCTTATTGTTACATCTTTTGCTGCTCCGCCCAAATTGAATGCCAATTGAACATTTCTATCGGTTGGGTCGGTCATATCTAATGTAAACTTGAATGTTGTTTCTGTGCCTGTTAGATTGAACGTTTGGGCTTTGCCGTAAATGTGTCCCCATGGTATATCGTCTCCATTTCCTATTCTTTCTAACTGAACGACTATTGTTCTGTTAGCCGCAGCCGATGCTTTAAAGCTAAGTTCGTACGATTTTCCTTTTTCAAGCGTTATGCCCTGCTGTATCAGTTGGGGTTGATATATTTCCGTGCCAACTTTTGTAATAGTAATTTTTGCTTTGTTACACTCAACAGTTGCCGATGCTTCGGCTCCTCCGTTCACATTAGCCAAATTCCAACTTGAACTGAGCGTTGTGCCAGAGAAAATACCATCGCTTACAAAATTATTTGGAGCAGGAGTAGGCGCAGGGTCTTTACACGCAACCTCATCTTCTTTTAAAAATTTATATGAACTCAAACGGAACGGTTCGCCTGTTCCTTTGAACACCAAGTAGAGGAAATCCTTCACGCCGGTGAGGTTTGAGACATTACATTCAAACGTTTTCCACGTTTCCCAGCCGCCTGTTGATGCAATATCGCAGGTTCCGACAAGGGTTCCGGTGGCGCTTCCGGTTCTGATTTCAATTTTGCCGCCTGCCGCAGAATTACTTGCCGCCTGCACCGTAAATTTGCCGGCTCCGGTTCCAAAATCCATCCCTTTCAGGCGAACGTAGCTTCCATCGGAAATACCGCCGAGTACAGGCTCTGTTTTGCCGGTGGGAATGGTTACATTGAATTTCGATGCCTTTCCATCGCTGTTGAAAGTAGAGGCTATTATTGTTTGATATGGATTCATGTATTTTATCTGCGCCGGCATGGCATTGCTGGCAGGTACGGGTTTCATTGTGCCGTCGGCATTAAATTCCAGCACGTCAACGCTCACGCTTCTGTATTCGCCGTCCTGCACATTGTTCAGTTTTTTAACACGGCGGTCGTGGTAGAAAAGATACCATTTACCTTCGTATTTAACAGGGTGGGCATGATTATTTCCGCCGTTTACAGAGGGGTTGGGAAACATTGTGCCGGTGTAGGTATAACCGCTAAGCGGACTATTGCTCATGCAATAATCAATGGCAGCTCCGGGCTTTCCGGCTTCAAAATCTGTTGAATAGCTAAAATAATATTTGCCGTTTTCCTTATGCACAAAAGCGGCTTCAAACGAGCGGCGGGTGTCGGAAATAGTAACTGCCGTTCCTGTTACGCTGGTCATGTTAGCGTTTAGCTCAATACCGCGCAGGTTGGAGCCGGCGCCTGTGTCGCCACCGCCAAAATAGAGGTAAGCCTTGCCGTCGTCGTCAATAAAAGCGGCGGGGTCGAAAAGCCATGGAACGTTGCAGTTGGTCATGCTTTTGTTGATAAGCGCCTTTTTATTAGGGTCTGTAAACGGACCTTCCGGTTTGTCGGCAGTAACAACGCCTATTGAACTTCCACCATCGGGGACATACAGGTAAATCTTGTTATTTTTCACGGCTACTCCGGGCGCATACGCCTGATTTGCCCATGACATATCTCTCTTTACCTGAAACACCTCGCCGTGGTCGGTCCAGTTTACCATATCGTCCGACGACATGAGCGTGTATGCCGTTATGTCGTAGCCGCCGGTAACAGGGTTATTGTTATCATACGAAGCGTAAACATACAGACGACCGTTCCAAATAAAAGCGTTCGGGTCGGCAGTATATTTGTGGGTTAAAATCGGATTCTGCGACGAACCCGTGGTTATTAGCGCAAAATTTGCCGTAACGGTTTTATTTTTATCCATGGTAACGCTCAGAGTTGTGGCGCTGCCTGTGCCGTCGCCTGTCCAACCGGTAAATTGGTAGCCTGCGGCGGGTGTTGCTGTTAGCGTAACGCTTGTGCCCGAAGCATAACTTGCCGCATTGGGCGATTTTACTACCGTGCCGCCTGCTGTGGGCGAAGCTGTTGCGCTAAGCGTGTATGTGGCAGGAGTAACATTAAGAAGTCGTACATCGCTTATTGTTACATCTTTTGCTGCCCCGCCTAAATTAAATGCCAATTGAACATTTTTATCGGTTGGGTCGGTCATATCTAATGCAAGTTTGAATGTATTTTCTGTGCCTGTTAGATTGAATGTTTGGGCTTTGCCATAAGTGTGTCCCCAATCTATACCATCTCCTCCCACTCTTTCCAACTTAACTTCTATTGTTCTATTTGCCGCAGCCGATGCTTTAAAGCTAAGCTCGTACGATTTTCCCTGTTCAAGTGTTATGCCCAGCTGTATCAGTTGGGGTTGATACATTTCCGCACCAACTTTTGTAACGGTAATTTTTGCTTTGTTACACTCAACAGATGCCGATGCTTCGGCTCCTCCGCTCACATTAGTCAAACTCCAATTTGAACTGAGCGTTGTGCCAGAGAAAATACCGTCCTTTACCAAATTATTTGGAGTAGGAGTAGGCGCGGGGTCTTTGCATATTACAGGTTCATCTTTTTTAAGAAACGTTGGGTTATTCCCATCGCCCCATTCCGATTGAGGTACAATTGCGAACGTTGCATTATAAGCCTCTTTCGGTTGATTATTTTTGTCGAAAAGGGTAGGTTCATCGCTTCTCCAAGAGTTTGCATCGTTTGGTCCCCAAACAACAATTGCCGTGATTCCGGGGTTGCCTTTTGCGCGTTCGCGCGCATTTACGGTAATAGCGTATTCGAACACCATTTTGTATTTTGCTGCTTGTTGTTGAAGGGTAAAACCGTTTTTACCAACATCTAACTCTGTTATCTGAACTTGAATTCCGAGCGCGGCATAATCGTCCATAGCTTTTTTGATAGTAGCGTCGCTCGACCAACCACCTGTATTGGCGTCTATATGCCCCTGCATACCCATGCCGTCTAAGTATCCTTTTGCGCTGAGCGGTTTGAGAATATTGTCGATAATATAGGTTTTTTTGGGAGTATCCCATTCGTTGTAATCATTGTAGAAAAGTTTCATATTGGGGAAATGCAGATTGCGGGCTTCCGCTGCATATTTGAACGCACTTTCTATAAAACTGTTATCGCCGTAAATTTGCACCCAAGGCGAGTTTCCGTTTTTTGTAGGGTCAACGCCGCCGGCGCCATCCATATCAAAACCCTTTCCCCTTGGACAGCCCTTGCCGCCTACCACATCTACCGCTTCGTTTACCACATCGTAAGCGTAGAGGTTGAGTTTCGGATAATCTTTTTTAATTAAAGCAAACAGGTTGTTGATGTAGCTTTTCAGGCGTTTTTCCATTTGAGCTTTTGTTGCCCAGCTTACCGATGAGGTGTTTGCCGGAGTTGCCGGATTGGTCAAATCAGACGTAAAAAACCAGTGCGGACTCTGACCGTGCCAAACAAGCACGTGTCCACGCACCGGTATATTATTGTCTTCGCAGAATTTAAGTATATTGCGGGCGCCGGTGCCGAGCGATGCCACGATATTGTCATCGGTTGACCCCTGCCGCGTCATAGTAGCATCAGGCTTCATCTCGTTCTCCATGGTAATACTGTTAAATTCACGGAGAACCATGGTTTTTATTGCAGCATTATTGACTGTAGTTCCGTTAAGAATATTCCCCACCCGGAAATGATTTGCGTAAACATCTTTAAGTCCGGTTTGGGCATTTGCAGCAGTAAAAAAAACGGCAAAGATGACAAAGAAAATGCCACTTCTCAATTTGTGTCTTTTCATAATGGTATATTATTGGGTTAAAAATTATTTGATTACAAGTTAAAGCATTTTTGGGGTCTAAGTATAACGTGTCATGGTTTTATGATTTTTAATTTACTCCTTCACAAACCGCCGCACAATCATGCTATCGTTGGTATACATTTTAATAATATATACGCCTTGCGATAAATTCGATACGTTGATTTGTTGCAGAGACGCGGCGCGCCACGTCTCTACCGTGCGCCCTGCAAAATCCACAATTTCAATTTTATTAATTATTAATTGTTCATTGTTAATTATCAAAATGTCTTTCACCGGATTAGGGTAAATTTTTATCGCTTCGGTTGCTGAGCTTGTCGAAGCATCAATACCGACCGTTTCAAACACTGCCGTTACCGTTACATCTTGCGCAGGCATAATGAAAGTTGTTGTTGCTTCGTAAGCATCGGCAAATGTAACATGGAGAGAAGACCATTGTTTAAACATATTGCCCTTTCCTTCAACATTTGCAATAATTCTAACCTCTTCGCCTGCGGCATATTCTGTTTTATTGGAAGTGCCGTTAATTACTGTTACTTTATATGTTTTGCAATCTAACTCAATTGGTCGCATTGCACCTTTTGTATTACATTTTGAACAAATTTGCTGTTCCCAACCGGAAGTTTTACAGGTTGGAGCGAATGTTACCGTCCACACAAAATTATGCTCGCATATTATCGGTCGAGTTATGCCCAAATCTGTGCCACAATCTACACATGCGTATATTTCCTGATTTGGATTATTCGGGTCTATTTTCCATTCGTAGTGATGGGCGGTTTTTGCAGTTCCCCGGCTCTCAACTTTACCGCAAATCGAACACGTACGGGTTTCTTCGCCAAACTCGGTGCAGGTTGCAGGTTTTGAAACGCTCCAACTTCCAAACGTATGTGCCAATTGTGAACCTGTTTTTGTGCGTGTATCTTTTTCGCCGCAAAGCGAACACGTACCGGTTTCAGTGCCGTCTTTTTCACAGGTCGCATTTCCGTCCGATGTGTAATTTTTAAAATCGTGTCCCAATGCAGGTTTATTTTCGATTGCAATACTATGATTGCAACCTTCATGTGCGCACATTTCAACACGGGTACTTGCTGTGGTGCAGGTTGCGGCATTGCCCGAAGTCCACGCGCCGGTTGGTGTGCTGTGTCCTATTGCCTGAATATCTCGTGTTTCGGTATCAATTATGGCGGCATTGAGTATACAGGTGCGCGTACGTTTTTCGCTGCCTTTTTCTTCGCATTTTGCAGCTGTTACAATTTCCCAATTGCTCCAATCGCCGTAAGCGTGTTCTGTTAATTTCGCAATTGGCTCTGTTGCTCTTGGCTTTTGACATTTTGAACAAATTTCAGTACTCTCGCCTGCTTTTTCACAGGTTGCTGCGGTGGTTACTTTCCATTCAAAAGTATGTTCGCACTCTATTAGTTTTGGTTCTTCGCCCGATGGTTCATTACAATCTTTGCATACGTGTATTTCTTGACTGGGATTAGTTGGGTCTATTTTCCAAATAAACGTATGTTCGCCGGTTGCCGGTATTACTGCGGTTGTGGTTCCAAGTTCGCCACAAACTGAACATTTTTCGGTTTGGCTGCCTGCTTCGCCGCAGGTTGCTTCTTTGGTTATTTGCCAATCGGTAAATGTGTGTGCTGCTTTTGCAACCGATTTGCTTTCAACTTCGCCGCAGAGTGTGCAAGTGCGCGTTTCTTCGCCTTCTTTGGTACAAGTGGCGGCGGTTTTCACGCTCCAATTGCCAAAAATGTGTGTCAATTGCGCAATCGAGCGAGTTGCTGTTCCAAGCACTTGGCATTTTGAACATTGTGCGGTTTCTACTCCGGCAGCCGCGCAGGTTGCAGGCGTAGTTACTTTCCATAAATCAAATGCGTGTTCGCAAGTAATTTGTCGCGGTTCTGCGCCCGACAGTGCGCCGCAATCTGCGCAAACTTCTATTTCTTGATTTGGATTAGTCGGGTCGATTTTCCATATAAATATGTGGTTGCCGGTTGCCGGAATTACTTGTGTTTCTTCGCCAAGTGCGCCGCAAATTGAACATTTTTCGGTTTGGCTGCCGGCTGCGCCGCAGGTTGCTGCTTGGGTAATTTCCCAATCGGTAAATTCGTGCTCCAATTGTGCAATTGGTTGACTTTCAATTTTACCGCAAAGCCAACAGGTACGAGTTTCTTTGCCCTCTGCACTACATGTTGCAGCAGTTTCTACAATCCAATCGCTAAATTCGTGAAAACATTCGCAGCCTTCGACTAATTTTGCAATCGGTTTTTTGTCGCGTATGGCTTCACAAAGCGAGCAAATTTCGGTTTCTTCGCCGGCGGCAGCGCATGTTGGAGCGGTTGTTTCAGTCCACACAAAAATGTGTTCCAATTGTGAACCAATTTCGGGTTGCGTATCGGTTTTCGGGCAACGAGAACAAGTTCCGGTTTCGGTGCCGTCTTCCTCGCAGGTTGCATTTTCGTCGGAAGTATAATTTTCAAATTTGTGTCCCAATTCTGCAATAGTATCGGCAAAATATGTGTGGTCGCCACGAACACAGGTGTATGTTGTGTAACCTTCTTCTTCGCACGTTGGCGCGGTTACTGCGCTTGTGTAGCTGTGTCCTGTTGCCGGAATTTCTTCACTTTCGGTATCAATTACGGCGGTATTGAGCGTACAGCTTCGTGTGCGTTCTTGACTGCCATTTGTGGTGCAAGTTGCAGATTCTACTGTTTTCCAATCGCTCCAATCGCCATAAGCGTGTTCTTCTAATTTCGCAATTGGCTCAACATCTCTTGTTATTGGACATTTTGAACAAATTTCAGTTTTTTCGCCTGCTTTTTCGCACGTTGCTGCAGTGGTTACTTTCCATTCAAAATCGTGTTCGCACGTAATTGGTTTTGGCTCTGCGCCCGAAGGTTCATTACAATCTTTGCATACGTGTATTTCTTGATTGGGATTAGTTGGGTCTATTTTCCATACAAAATTATGCGGTAATTTTGAACCCTCTTCGGTGCGTATATCAGTTTCAAGGCAACGTGAACAAGTGCCGGTTTCGGTGCCGTCTTTTTCACAGGTTGCATTTTCGTCGGAAACATATTCATAATCGTGCCCCAAAGCATCTTCATCGTCGGTTGCTATTACATGGTTGCACCCTACGCGAGTGCAGGTTTCAATTTGAGTACTTGCTGTGGTACACGTTGCTGCATTGCCCGAAGTCCACACGCCGGTTGGTTCGCTGTGTCCGGTTTTCGGAGCCGGCGTTTCATTGTATATTGTGTGTTCGCAACCTTCACGTTGGCAGGTTTTACTTTCTACTGCCGCAGTTTCGCAAGTGGCGGCTGTTTCGGTTGTCCACGTCTCCGGCATATCGTGTGTTAATGCAGGAATATCTTGTGTAATTTCATGACCGCAATTTTCGCGAATACAAAGTTTAAATTCCAAACCTTTTGTTCCGCATTTTGCTTCTGTTCGCACTGTCCATCCGGCAGGGTAATTGTGCCCCAATTTTTCAACCGGTGCCGTTTTTGTTCCAATCGCTCCGCAAAGCGAGCATTTTTCGGTGTTCACTCCAGCTGCTTCGCAGGTTGGAGCAGTTGTTTCTTCCCATTCATTGAAAATATGAGTACAGCTAACAACAGCTTTTATCTCAATATCGGCTTTGTGCTTGCTGTACAAATCTTCAAGCGCAGGTTTTGTTGTGGCAAGACTGCCGAATTTTGCTTTATCGCCTTCGGTTAGCGACCAGCTCATCAAACCGCAGTAGCCGTTGTTGTAGGCATAATTATAGGCATTAACAATAGTCATAGCTGTTCCGGCTTGCACGTTCGTGTGGTTTGTGCCCGGTCCCCAGCTTTGTGCAGGGAATTCGCCGATAAGAATTGGACGGTCGGCTTTCCACGAAGCAGCAGTGTTATGGAATGGCGATTGTGAAGTTCCCGCATATTCGGGGTAATAGTGCGCCATGTAGAAATCGAGATACGCCAATGGGTCGCCACCGGCAGCATTTTTCAAAATTGCGTCGGAATAATTTTTAATTTTTCCAAATTCATGAATACCGGTTGATGCCATTTTTGTGGTACTGCGGTGCACTTCGGCTGCAATTTTTGCGGTAAAGCGTAACACATTATCAAAGGTAATTTTTTGCGACGACCAACCGCCTTTGTCACTTGTCATGCCTTCGGGTTCGTTGAATACTTCCCAACACATAATTGCCGGATGCGAGCCAACTGCCGCAAGTATTGGTTTTAAGCCTTTTTCAATATAACTGTCCAAATTTGCCGGTACGGTTAAGAATTTATAATTGCGGTCGATATTATAATCGGTATTGTTCGCTTTCCACGTTTCGGTTTGCATCATGTCGAACGAAAACAGGCAGAGCGAAAGTACCACGCCGTGTTTTTCTGCAATATCGAGAGCTTTTTGAATGTTTGGAATTGTTTGTGTTCCAAGACGATTAAAACTACCGTCGGCATTGAGTTTTGGGCAATTTTGCACATCGGTGTGCAACCACCAGCGCATGGCATTTCCACCGGCATCGCGAATACTTTTTACATGCGCCTCGAAAGCCACAACGTCGAGCACTTTATCGCCTACATCGGTTCCAAACGATACCCATGCAAGGTTCATTCCCGAAATAAATACCGGTTGTCCGTTGATTATCAAACGGTTTCCTTCGGCATAATCGCCTTTTTTTGGTTCCGTAGGCGTACGCAGTTGCACATTTTTCAGTTGCACATTTTGCGTTGATTGCCCCACATTAAAAGCCAATTGCGCAGTTTCGTCGGAAGCAAAAGTCATTTCAAATTCATATTCAAATTTAGTCATGGTGGTTGTAAGATTTACTGATTGACTGAAATAGGTGGTGTATTGCCCCGATGACATTTGAAGCATCACGTCGATAGTGCGGGCAGCCGAAGCCGAAGCCTCGAACGAAAGTATGTATTTCGTACCTAAATATAAAGGTATTGGAGCTTGCACAAGTTGAGGTTCCCACGGATTGGAGCCAACAGCTGTAATATTTATGGTAGCCGTGCCGCCGGTTGCTGTTACTGTTGCTCTTGTAGCATCGTTTTGTATAGTCCAATTTGTGGTACCCACGAAAGTTCCGTTTTTAACAAGATTTTCGTCGCCGGTGCTTATTGGTGTAAAATTTGCGGTAACGGTTTTATTTTTATCCATGGTAACGCTCAGAGTTTCAGCATTGCCTGTGTCGTCGCCTGTCCAGCTGGTAAATTGGTAGCCTGCGGCGGGAGTAGCCGTAAGAGTTACTTTTGTGCCGGGCGTATAACTTGTATTATTCGGCAATTTTGTTACTGTACCGCCCGATGCAGGCGAAGCTGCTGTGGTGAGTGTATAATTTCCGGTGGGAATGCTGACAATGGTCAAAATATTCTTATTTATTGTCGCCGAACCGTTGCTATTCCTTCCGGTGCCGGTATAAGATTCCACTTTTAACGCTACTTCGTATAACGGACCGTCCATCTTCATACCCAATTTTTCCCATTCTTCAAAATGCTTGGAAACAGTGATTATACCTTTTGTTCTGTGGCTTGAAGTGCTTTTCGGAACGCTGAAGTACTGCTTGAAATTAACATCTCCATTTCCGGTCAATGCCCATTTTTCGATTCTATCGCACACCCAAAATTCATATACAATGCCGTCAATTGTAGCTTCTCCGTATTTCTTGGCGTTAGTCCCCGACGAAGCCGCATTATAGCTTCCGCGGTCTTGAATGATATAGTATTCTATTTGATTGGAATATTGCCTGTTAGTACCATTTTCATCTTTTGTTGGGCGACTTTCATTTTTAAAAAATGCCCAACCATATACGCCAAGCATTTTTACATTGTCGCCCGACGACCACGTGGCATCGAAGTCAATAGTTATATTGCCGTGTTCTGCGGCACTTTTGCCTGTTGGGTTCGATGGATTAACACCAAATTTTCTGCCGGAACGGAAAAGAATATTTATTGTTCTACTCCATGTAGCTGTAAATGTTCCGCCTTTCGCACCCGCGACGGTGCCGTTATCTCCCGTAAGCGTCATGGAAACGGTACCTATGTCGTTACTACCCTGTGGAGCCTCACCCCAAAGTTCGTAGTCGTAGTCGTTGTATTTCTCTATTTTGTTGGCAGTCCAAGTGGGACCCTGTGCCAGTGCAGTTGCCCACGCGAACACCATAAGCGCTGTTAGGGTAAAAAACTTTTTCATAGTATATATTTAATAAAACATTTAAAAATTAGCTTCAAATTACATTCTTCTCAATTTTTTTCAAAAAAATAAAATTTATGCAAAATCATATAATTGGAAAAAAACAATGCAAGAAACGTAATTTTTCTGTAATAAACAAGAAAAAAATCGTTTTTTCGTTGATTATCAGCTACCGTAAGCTGACTGAGACGCGGCACATTTAACTTCGTTGAGTGCTTCGCCATTCAACTTTGCTCAATGACCACACCACGTCTCTACAAAAATTATATTGTAAAATAGTATATTTTTGCAATTCATAAATTAACCACTAATCACTAACATTGTATGTGGCTCCTCCCCGTAATCTGCTCCGCTTTTTTTCTCGGCATTTACGATATTTTCAAAAAACAATCGCTGTCGCACAATGCCGTATTTCCGGTTATGTTTATTTCGTCAGCTACGGCGCTGTGCGTTATGCTGCCGCTTATATTGCTTTCACAAAATGGCGCAATTGCCAAAACTTCTCTGTTTTTTGTGCCGTTTTCGGGCGGACGGGTGCAAATTCTTATTTTCATAAAAAGCTGCATTGTGCAAACGTCGTGGATTTTTGCATTTTTTGCCATGAAACACTTGCCTATTTCCATAGTTTCGCCCATACGGGCAACTGCTCCCGTATGGACGCTTTTGGGTGCAATTCTACTTTTTGGCGAACGACTTTCACTGTTGCAATGGGCGGCAATAGTGCTTATTTTTTGCTGTTTGTTTGCTTATTCTCGTGTGGGCAAACGTGAAGAAATTCGTTTTGCGCGCAATAAATGGGTGTTTTTCATTTTCGCAGCTACTATTTTTGCAGCCATAAGTGCACTATACGATAAATATTTACTCAACACTTTGGGCATACATCGTATGGAAGTACAAGCATGGTTTTCGGTATACCAATTTATTCTTATCTTAATGCTTACCTGTGTATTTTATCTGCCAATTCGTAAGCATAAATACCCATTTCAATGGCAATGGACAATTCCTTTGATAGGAATTTGTTTGTTATTCGCAGATTTTTTTTACTTTTACGCACTAAGCCTGCCACAGGCTTTGATTGCAATAATTTCTCCTGTTCGTAGAAGTGCTGTTATTGTGTCGTTTGTGGCAGGTGCAGTAATTTTTAAAGAAAAAAACATTGCTCGTAAGGCGGTAATTTTGTTGGGAATATTGTGCGGGATTGCTTTGCTTTATGTGACGAATGGGTTGTAGAGACGTGGTGTGCCGCGTCTCTACAAAACACAATATAGGGAAAACCCTCATAAAACTGTCATAAAATTAATTTGTTAAATATTTATAGTATACAAAAATGAAATCAATACCCTCAATTTGCTTTGTAACACTGTTGCTCACGTGTAATAACGTATTTGCGCAAACACCTGCATTTACCAATGATGAATACAAAAAAGCTGCGTGGATGACCACTCGTATGTATGGCGGGCAACGTTCCGGACACGGACCGAATTGGCTTACCATGAAACACGTGCCGCGTGATGCCGATTGGAATAGTTTGGCAAGCAGCAAAGGTGCAACTAAAAGTGCGTTTACCCAAGGCAAAGATTTTATAAAAGATGCCGACGGAACGCACGACCTTACCGGCGGTTGGTTCGATTGCGGCGACCACGTAAAATTCGGGCAAACCGAATATTACGCTGCCTACACCCTATTGAAAGGCTATGAAGCATTCCCGCATGGGTACGACGATTATTATTCGTATGATTATAAAGGCTACAGCGCGGCAAATGATTATTCGTGGGAAGGCAAAAAAGGCACACCTAACGGCATTCCCGATATTTTGGACGAATTGCGCTATGCCTGCGAATATTTTATAAAATGTGCTCGCAATTCTACCACATTTTATTCGCAAGTGGGCGATGGCAATGCCGACCACTTGAATTGGGTAACATCGGTAGTTATGGCAACCATGCCCAGAAATCAAGGTGGCGAAAAAGAAGGCTCTCGCACTATTGTGAAAAATCCGGCAGATGCGGCAATGCCTGCGCATTGTGCAGCAACATTGGCACTTATGAGCCGTATGTATAAAAAGTTCGACCCCGATTTTGCCGCTCTTTGCTTAACTCACGCAAAATTTGCTTACGATTATGCCAAAGCAAATAAAGGGAAAGCAGTAGCAGCAGGTTCTTTTTACCCCGCAAATGGAAGCCCTGCGGCTGCGTATGCTTCCATGTGTGCCGAAATGTATTGGGCTACCGGTACTGAAAGTTACAAAACCGAAGCGCTTGCCGAAGCTGCAAATATTACCAACCACAATTATGTTTATTGTTATAACAACACTCAAGATATGGCGGCATACAATTTGGCTCGATTGGGCAATGCCGCTATGCTTACCCGGTTTAATGATTTTGTTGCCCTGTATAAAGGCAATTGCGATGCCAACGGTTTGTGCAAATCGGGCGATGGAACATGGGGACCTTTACGCTACAATGCCAACACTGCTTTTATAGTTGCTTTGCACGAAGCGTACAACAAAAAAACAACTATCGACAAATTTATTACCGACCAGATAGATTACATAATGGGGAAAAATGCCAAAAATTTCTCGTTTATCGTAGGAATGGCTCCGGCGGGAAAAACTGCGGCTGAACACCCACACCATAGAAATGTGTATTTGATTGACGACATTATGGCTAATCAGGCAACTATGGTAATCCCCACCAAAAATAAACAACATGGATATTTAATTGGCGGCACTCGTAATGCCGGTTCGTTTACCGAAAGTGCAACAAACTACCAAACTTCGGAAGGCGGTATTGACTACAATGCAGGTTTGGTGGGTGCGCTTGCCTATATAGTTTCTCGCAGAGTAGCTGTTGATACCACTAAATTCGGACACCCAACGCCCGAACTCGGCGAGCCGAAAAGTTTGTGCGGAACAGGTTCGGTTACGCTTACCGCAAAGATTTCGGGTAGTTTAGCCCCCGGCGAACAAGTTACCTACCGGTGGTATAAAGGCACAACGTTACTGAGTGCCGAAAATGGCAAAACAAGCATTACCGTTACCGCTGCCGACACCTACCATTGCGAATTGGCGGAAACAAAAGGTGCATGGACTACCCGCGCTTCGGTAATAGTTTCAGCAACGTTGCCCGATGTTAGTTTGGGCGCCGATGTGGCGTTATGTACCGAAACATCGAAAACGCTCAATGCAGGCGTAAGCGGTACGGGCATTACCTACACGTGGAAAAAAGATAACGTTACAATAGCAGGCGCTACCGCGCAAACGTACACTGCATACACCGCCGGCACCTATTCGGTAACAGTTGCCGCCACAGGCTGCACGGCTAAAACAGGAAGCATAAAAATTACATCGCAACTACCGCAAGTGCAGCACGATACTGTTTGTAAATCGGGTAATACGGCAAATTTAAAAGTATTGAGCACAGGCACTTTCGATTGGTTCGATGTGGCTACCGGAGGTACAAAAGTTGCGAGTGGAGCAACGTATAGCCCCGTAATTACCGCAAACAAAACGTTTTATGTGCAAGATGCTTCGGCGGTAAATGGTAGTGTTGGTCCAAAAACAGCGGTATCAGCCACAAACACAAATTGGGGAATAAATGCTCAATTGCAATTAGCATTTACTATAACTTCATCGTTTTCAATTACTTCCATGAAAACAATGATAAATAGTGTGTATGGCGCCACTCCTAACGGAACTGTTACGGTAGAAATTTTAGACGGAAACGGCAATTCTTTTACTCCTAAAAAAGAATTTACTTCAAATCCTACAAATGTTACAGCTACCGGTTTAACAACTTTTACATTTACCAATTTTAATATTGATAAAGCATGGGGTACAAATTTGCGTATGCGCTTATCGGCGAAAAATTTTAATGGCGATTGCGGTTTCAACGAAAGTGGAGCTACCTATCCGTACAATTCCACTCCTGCCGGTGTTGTAACTATTACCGGTTCTTATGGTTCAAATGCTAATGCCTATATGTATTTCTACGACTGGGTTATTCAAGCAGGTTCGTCATGTGCCCGCACGCCGGTATTGGCTGTGATAGACGCAACAGCCCCCAAATGTGCTGTTGATAATCAAGCGCCGACAAAACCGGGCGCACTTGCATTTAGCAGCATTGAAGAAACCAAATTTACCGTAACATGGACAGCTTCAACCGACAACGTTGGCGTTACGGGTTACGAAGTTTCGATTGACGGTAAGGTGTACAAAACTGTTACAACAACAAGCATTACGGTAGATAATTTAGTTGGCAACACAACATATTCGGTAAGCGTTGTTGCCCTTGATGCCGCAGGAAATAAATCAACAGCAAGCACCGGAAGTCAAAAAACATTGTTTGTAGATAGAGACGCACCGACAAAACCGGGCACACTTACATTTAGCAGCGTGGAAGAAACCAAATTTACCGTAGCATGGGCAGCTTCGACCGACAATGTTGCCGTTACAAGTTACGAGGTTTCGATTGACGGTAAGGTGTACAAAACCGTTACAACAACAAGCATTACGGTAGATAATTTAGTTGGTAATACAACATATTCGGTAAGCGTTGTTGCCCTTGATGCCGCAGGAAATAAATCAACAGCAAGCACCGGAAGTCAAAAAACATTGTTTGTAGATAGAGACGCACCGACAAAACCGGGCACACTTACATTTAGCAGCGTGGAAGAAACCAAATTTACCGTAGCATGGGCAGCTTCGACCGACAATGTTGCCGTTACAAGTTACGAGGTTTCGATTGACGGTAAGGTGTACAAAACCGTTACAACAACAAGCATTACGGTAGATAATTTAGTTGGTAATACAACATATTCGGTAAGCGTTGTTGCCCTTGATGCCGCAGGAAATAAATCAACAGCAAGCACCGGAAGTCAAAAAACATTGT
>Ga0209737_10000447_pt1 | contig 34209 bp, 27 predicted proteins | sample TergutCu122P3_FD_187284 | JGI IMG/M metagenome (GOLD analysis project Ga0209737, IMG submission 187284) | Cubitermes ugandensis P3 segment gut microbial communities from Kakamega Forest, Kenya - Cu122 P3 (SPAdes) (version 2) | ecosystem: Host-associated > Arthropoda: Insects > Digestive system...
AGAGGGGAGAAAAGCAAAAAAAACCTTCGACGAAGTCGACAAAGAAAGGGGGTCCGAGGGGGGGCGGTGCCCCCCCTCTTTGCATTCATCCCCCATTCAGCTATGAAGAGGGGGATGAAGCGCTTTCCCCAACAGACAAAAAACCCCCAACGCAAAACGCTTTTCGCCGTTGTCACTTTTTTGGGGCCTATGCTGGCCTTCGCGGCCCTTGCTGGCGGAAACACGAAAAATGACTCATTCAACAAAGCCAAGCGCGCGCTTTCACAAGAGGTTTATTTTGACAACCGCGTGACGCTCTATTGCGCAGCCCCCTATGACGCGCACGGAAACATCCACCTCCCGGAGGGTTTTGTGGCCTCGCAACACCCGGGCCGCGCCTTGCGCGTGGAGTGGGAGCACATTGTCCCCGCCGAAAACTTTGGCCGCAGCTTCCGGGAATGGCGCGAAGGGCACCCGCTGTGCGTGGACAAAGGCAAAAAGCCCTTCAAAGGACGCAACTGCGCCGAAAAGCTGAGCAAGGAATTTCGCCGCATGCACGCCGACATGCACAACCTTGCGCCCGCCATCGGCGCCGTCAATGCCGCGCGAAAAAACTACAATTTCGCCCTCCTGCCCGAAGCTGACAGCGCCTTTGGCAGCTGCGCCTTCAAAATTCAGGACAACAAGGTGGAGCCGCCCGAGCGCGCGCGCGGCCTCATTGCGCGGACTTACCTCTATATGCAAGCCGCCTACCCGCGCTACGCCATGGGCCGTCCGCAAAGACAGCTGATGGAAGCCTGGGACAAAACCTACCCCCCCGACGCCTGGGAATGCACCAGGGCGCGCCGCATTGAAGCCATTCAGGGAAACCCCAACCCCATAACGCAGACACGCTGCAAAGAAGTCGGCCTGACCGCTTCCGCTTCAAAATGAAAACACTCTAAGTGTCCGCACTGGTTTTCTTATAGCGCCAAATGGCCAGACTCAAGGCAAGGGCAGCGAAGGAAGCCACACTCCCAAAAGCGTCTTTGAGGTGCTCAAAGGAGGCGCCCTTCAAGAGGATGCGCCTGGAAACCTCGACGAAATAAGCGATGGGGTTGGCTTTGTTAAGGGTTTGGGCCCAGGGCGGCATGCTTTCGATGGGGGTAAACAGGCCGCTGGTAAGGGTAAACACCATGAAGAAAAAGACAGTGACAAACATGGCCTGGGACTGGGTGCGGGAAATGTTGGAAATGAGGAGCCCAATGGCAAGAATAAGCACCATATACACACCGCAAAAGGCATACAGCAAAGCGATATTGCCCTCCAAAGGAATGTGAAACACCCAGCGGATGATGAGAAGCCCCAGCGTTATTTCAAAAAGGCCAATTATCCAAAACGGCAGAAGTTTCGCGAGAATAAACTGCCATTTCGCGATGGGCGAAACGTTGAGCTGCTCCATGGTGCCCATTTCTTTTTCGCGCACAATGTTGAGCGCAGCCAATAAGCCCGACACCAAAGTCACCAGAACGGCCAAAAGTCCCGGGAGAATAAGCGTCTTATATTCCCAAATGGGGTTATACCAAAGGGAAGAAGTGGTTTGAATGCGAAAGGTTTGCGCGGCTGGCGGGAAGCGAAGTTGCGTGGCCACTTCTGGGACGGCCTCCAGGAGGATGTGGGAGGCATAGCTGGAGGCAAGGCCGGCCTTCATGCCGTTGACGGCATCCGCAACCAAAGAGACGGTGGGCGCAAGGCCCCAACGCCATTCTTTTTCAAAATGCGCTGGAATGATGACAAGCAAGTCGGCTTTGTTGTTTTCCATGGCCTGCAAAGCGGGTGTCTGTGAATGGGTTATTTCCTTGAGAATGAAATAGCGAGAGGCCTGGAATTTTTTGGCAATATGTTGTGAGGCCGAAGAATTGTCCAAGTCCACAAGGAGGAGACTTAAGTTTTTCATTTCAAAATTGGCCGCTTGAGAGAGGATGCACAATTGCAAAATGGGCACCGCAATCAACAACCTCAAAATAAAGGTATTGCGACGTATTTGAAGAAATTCTTTTTTGAGAAGCGCCAGGACAATTCTCATGACGGTTGCCTCAAGTAGCTTGTTTTTTTGAGCGACGAATGCTGATGGCCAGCAATAAGACAGCCATTGCGGTTAGGACATATATTTGCGGGAGGACTTGGTGCAGCCCGGCGCCTTTCAAGGCCATCAGTTTAATGGCTTCGATGAACCATTTTGCAGGGACAACATAGGCGATGGGTTGAAGCCAATTTGGCATATTTTCAATAGGAAATATAAACCCAGACAGAAAAACCGTCGGCAAAAATAACCCCACCATGGAGGCGAGGATGGCGGCTTGTTGTGTATTGGTGACAGAAGAAATAAAAATCCCCAACGAGAGAGAGGTGAATATAAACAAAAAACACACCAGGAGTAACTCGAGAGGGTTTCCATGGATAGGCATGCCGAAGACAAAAGTTGCCAACCATAAGATTAAGCCAGAGTTGACGGCGGACAACAAGAAATAGGGAATGAGTTTTCCAACAATAATGACAGCAGAAGGGAGCGGTGTTGAAGAAAGCAAATGCCAAGTCCCGAATTCTTTTTCACGCACAAGCGTGATGGATGTCATCATCGCCGACACAATCATCAGCACCAGGGCGAGGATGCCGGGAATAAACATAAAAACATCTCTTTGCTCGGGGTTATAATGCATTCTTGGGGTTATGTGAAAGGGCGGCAACGCGGCCAAAGAAGGCGACTTTTCTTGTGCAAACGCCTGAATAATGCTGCTTGCATGGCCGATGAGTGTTGTGGCGGTGTTCAAGTCTGAGCCGTCCGCAACAAGTTGAATGTTGGGAGAAGAATTGTTTTCGAAGTCTTTGCTGAAGTTTTGAGGAATGAGAATGGCCAGTTGAATGTTTTGGGCGCGAAACACTTCCTTGAGGTTTGCGTCGGAGCGAAGGTGAGAGACCACTTTGAAATAATGGGAGGCTGTTATTTTTTCAATGAGTTGTTGTGCGCGAACATCGCCCGACAAATCCACAACAGCTATTTTTGCATTGTGAATTTCCGTGGAGATAACAAAGCCAAAAATCATCACCAGGGCGATGGGCATGCAAAAAACAATGAGCAATGTTCGCTTGTCGCGAAAAATGTGCAGAAATTCTTTTTGGATAAAAGCGGCAAGTGCACTCATACGTTGGGCATTTTTTTGCGGGCGAGCAATGAAAAGACTTCGTCCATGGTTTGCGCAGAAAATTGTTCTCTAATCCTTTGAGGCGTATCCAAAATTTGAATTTGGCCATCCACCATGATGGAAACCCTGTCGCAATATTCCGCCTCATCCATATAATGTGTGGTTACAAAAACGGTGGTGCCTGTGCTTGCCGTGTCAGCAATCATTTCCCAAAATTGTCTGCGCGTCATCGGGTCCACGCCGCTGGTAGGCTCATCCAAAAAAACAATGCGCGGCCGGTGAATGACGGCAAGCGAAAATGCGAGTTTTTGCTTCCAACCCAAAGGCAACACAGAAACAAGACTGTTGAGTTTGTCTTCAAGCCCAAATTGCAGGGCCAGCTGTTTCATGCGCTCCTGGGTTTGTGCGGGCTTAAGCCCATAAATGGTTGAAAAAAGCTGAATGTTTTCCTTCAGGGTCAAGTCATCATAAATGGAAAACTTTTGACTCATATAACCAATGTTTTTTTTGACCTGCTCTGTTTGTGTCGCGACATTAAACCCTGCAACCGTCGCATGGCCAAAGCTGGGTTTGAGCAGGCCGCACAGCATGCGCATGGCGGTGGTTTTTCCGGCGCCATTGGCACCTAAAAACCCGAATATTTCTCCGGGTTGAACTTCCAGACTCAGGTCCTTCACGGCAACAAAGTTCCCAAAAGTTTTTGAAAGTTGATGGGCTTGAATGCTAGGAGCGTTCATCATTTTCTGGTTGCATTAATTCAATAAAACAATCTTCAATTCCCGGTTTCATGTGCCAAACATCCACATGGGGGTGCCCTTGTTTTCTTAAAAATTCGACAACATCCTCCTTCGTTGTTGAAAAGTCTTTCAGTGTGAGGTGAAGTATTTTTCCAAAAGCAAAACAATGTCGTGTTTTTTCAAATTGCCGAAGGGGTTTTATAAGCGTGTTGGAGTGGGCAGATTGGACTCCAAACAGGTTAAATGTGAACTGCTCCACCATGGCGGCCGGCGAGTCAACGGCAAGAAGCTTTCCGTTTTGAATTAAAGCGATGCATTCACAGAGGTTGGCCTCATCCATATAAGGCGTTGAAACCAGCGTTGTAATGTTTTGCAATTTTAAGGTTTGAAGCATTTCCCAAAACTCTTTTCGCGAGACAGGGTCCACGCCCGTTGTGGGCTCATCCAGAAGCAAGACGGTGGGTTTGTGGGCCAAGGCACAGCAAAGCGCGAGTTTTTGTTTCATTCCCCCCGAGAGTTTTCCTGCCGGGCGGTGTTTGAAAGGGGCGATTTGCTGCCATATGTCGCGAAGAAGAGGAGAAGACTCATCAAAACGAACGCCATACACTTTTGAAAAAAATTGGATGTTTTCCAATATGGACAAGTCCTGGTAGAGCGAAAACTTCCCGGGCATAAACCCAATTATTTTTCGGACTTGGCTGGCTTTGCTTTGGATGTCAAAGCCCTGTACATAGGCTGTGCCTGAAGAAGGAAGCCGCAAGGTGGCAAGAATGTCAAACAAGGTTGATTTTCCGGCGCCATCCGGGCCAATGAGGCCAAACAACTGGTTGGGTTGTATGTGCAGATGGATGTTGGCAAGCGCATGAACGCTCCCAAACTGTCTGCTGAGATTTTCAATGTGCACCAAGTGGAAAGGCCTTTAAGGTTTTGGGTTTTGAGCAAAAAGCACTTCAGCAGGCATGCCGATTTTGAGAGCGCCGTCATTGGGCACTTGAATTTTGATGGCATACACGAGGTTGACGCGCTGTTCTTTGGTTTGAACCATTTTGGGTGTGAATTCTGCCTTGTCAGAAATCCAAACAATTTTTCCAACATAGTTTTTAGAGGTGTTGTTGGGGCCATCAATCAACACAGACACTGTTTGGCTCATGTGAATGCTTGAAAGCTGACTGCCGGAAACAAATGCTCTCAAAGTCATTTTCGTCAAGTCTGCAAGCTTATAGATGGGTTTCCCAACCGTCACAAATTCATTGGGTTCCACATATTTGGTCAGCACAGTTCCTGCAACCGGGTTGATGACATTGCATTTTTCAATGTCATTTTCTATTTGGAGAATTTGAGCGCGAAGGGTTTCTGTTTGAGCGAGGATGGAGCGTGTTTGGATGTGGAGGTTGGACTTGAGCGCATGAATTTGGCGCTCGAGCACTTGCCGTTGAGATTGGATGTCGTCCAACTGCTGGGAGGTGGCGGCTTCTGCTTGAAACAATTGACGAATGCGAAGCTCTTCCCGTTTGGCCGTGGTCAATTGTTGCTCCAGGCTTGCCAGCTGCACAGGAATGTCAGGCATTCCAACCACCAAAGCGGCGATGGACTTCTCCAGGACTTCTTTTTGGAGTCTCAAGGGCGTTGCGTCAATTTCTCCCACCCAGGCACCCGCTTCCAACAAACTGCCCTCCTCCAGGGAAAGCCTCAGGAGTTTTCCATTGAATTCTGCAGAAATCAGCGTCTCAATCGCTTCAAAGTTGCCATAGGCATCCGCGGTGTTTGGGTTGCCCTTACAAGCCAACAAACAAGCAAGACAAAGAATGAAAGCTCTGTGTGGTGTCATTTTAGTCGCCGCCTAAAACATGTTCAAACGTCAAAATAGCTTGAAGACGCAGCAATTTATGAAGTTGCTGGTTCAGCATGGCTTGTTTTTCAGCATTCAAATCCAAAATATAGTCATTCGGTGTGACAACGCCGTTGGACAATGCTTGCGCAGTGCGCTGCGAAATCCTCTTGCGTTTTTGAATGATTTCATCGTCACTCGCAATCAGCGCTTCATATTTTTTCTGTGCTTCTTTAAGGCGAATCAACTCTCGTTGTTGAGCGGACTCAAAGTCTGTTTTTTGTGCCTGAATGGCTTTTTGTCTTTCTGAAATGGCATTTTTTTGGTGAGAGATGGCCCACCACTCCGTGAGCGGCACATGAAGCCTGACGCCGACGAGGCCAAACACGTCGAAAGTATTTTTCAAAAAGTTAAACCCGGGGCGCCCATAGGCAAGGCTTGCGTGCAGGCTTAGTTGAGGCAATGCTGTGGAAACAATCTGATTTTTTTGAGCATCCCCTTGGGCGAGTTGCGCTTGAAAAAGCTGAAGCTCTGCGCGGTGGGAGGTGGTGGCAGCATCCAGCAAAACCTCGTCACGCACAGGCGTGACGAAGACAGCCTCCTGGGGAATTTCTTTGCCCATCATTTCAGACAAAACTTGGATGGCCGTCTGTTTGTCGGTTTGAATTTTGAAAATGTTTTGCTCTGTTTTGAGAATTTCAGCATCCAGCGTGTCCACATGGTTTTTCAAAGCAACCCCTGCCGCAAGTTGGGTTTGCAATGTTTTTTGTTGAAGCGCCAAATCCGCTTTGAGCGTTTTTAAAATGTTTTGCTGCTCTTCCAGAAACAATATTTCCAGAAAGGTTTGAAGCACCTGTGTTTTGAGTTGAAACAAAGCAATGTCGGCTTGTTTCAATTCCATTTCATGTGTGGCATTTTGAATGTGTTTTTGCGTGGACAGTCGGCGCCCGTCATATAAAAGCTGCTGCAAGTCCGCGGAAACCCGATATTGGTCTTTAGAAAGCGGAGCAATGTTGAAGCCCAAAATGCCAGGAAGCGTCGTGACTTCTGACTGCCAGGAGGCTTGCGCATTCAAGTCCAGCCGGGGGAAATAGCGCGTGTCAACAGAAGAGAGGAGGGCCTGGTTTGCCTTCTGGAGGCTTTGTTTTTGCAATGGAATTTTCGAGTGTTGCTCAGCCGATTGTTGACAAAACTCCAAAGTCAGCTCCCCAGGCTTTTCTTCGCCCTGGGGGGTGTTTGAAAAAACAAAGGGGGCCAAAATAAAGACAAAAAATACAGTATTCATGGTTTTTCTGGGGCCATGTCAAAGAGTTCAACCCACACGCCCGCCAAGTGCAGCCATGCATTCGAAAGCAAAAGGGCATTGAAAACACAAGAGGCAAGGCGTGGCCTGCACGAAGGGGCGCCATTGTTTTTGAGAAATATGTGTTTTTGAGAAACATATGTTTTTGAGAAGGGTGTCATTCCTTGGAAACCCCCTCAAAAGGCCTTGCTTGTGCGGCCCAAATAACCTGTTGAAGCAGCGTCTTGTCAAAATATTGAAGCTTCGACTCCCCTGCGCGCTCCTCCACATTGCCTGGGGTTTCGAGATAGCCCAAATAGTTGTTGGCAATGGACAAGGTACGCCCCAGCCCGGCTTCTTCCAAAGCCAGCGCGGCTTGGGCGCTCACCTCAAAAGGCACCGCCACCAACGGCAAGTCGCCCAGGCGCAGCACAGAAAGCTCCGCATGCGCGGGGATGCCTTGGCACAGGAGGTTGTTGGCAGGCCCTCGAAGGAGTTGGGGCACCAGCCTCGAGGTGTCGATGGCCGGCAGCGCAAAGCGTATGCGCGCATGGTGGATTTCCAAAGGCACCGCCGGGTGTTCGGCGCTTTGGCGGGCCTTCGGCGTTTCCTTGGGGTTTGCCAGGTCCGCTTCTGCGTTGCTTGGCCACAGGGCCTGCAAATGCTCATGAAGCTTTTGGGCAAAACTCTGCGGCGTTGCTTCCGGCAGCGCAACGCGCGCATTGGCCACGGCCGAGGGCCACACCAGCGTAACCCCGCGCCCGGCCTTTTCTTCAAGGAGCGCCAACTCCCCCGGGAAGTCAGGATTCAGCTGGGCCGCAGAAGCCTGCACCAGCGTAGGGTGGGCAGAAAGCACGACAATTTGCGCAATGGGGGCATGCTCTCCTTCCCAGCGCAGCCGAAGCAAGCGCGCGTCCACCCTGTCTCCTGAGCGAGGCCGCGTCCAGTTTTCGAGGGTGGTTTCTTCCCAGGCAAATTGTGCAGGCTGCAGTTTTTGTCGGGCTTCTTCAATGGCCTGAAGACAGGCCTTCAACACGGCCTGGTATTGCGCCTCGTCAAAGCGTCCCATGGCAGCCAGCTGCACTTGCCAACGCGCGTCAAAGCCGCCGATGGAGCTGTGGCTGTGCACCGGCACCACCAGCACCTCCCCGGCGTGTTGTCGAATTTCGCCCACAAAGGCCTCGGAAACCAAAAGCACGTCCAAAGACAGCAGACTCAAGGCCAAGTCGCCGGACTTCACAACAAGGGCACGCGCATACAGCGGCAAAGTCTGCTCCACGGCATTGGCGCGCACAGGGCCATAACCTGCAACCGTCACCGGCCAATGGGGAACCAGAATTTCAGCCTTGGCCGCGCCGACTTCCAGGGCCGCTGCGCTGTGTTGATAAAGGAGCACCACCGGGGGCGCCTGTTTCCCATGCGGGCACAGCGGCACAGAAGCGAGGACATAAATGCCGCCCAAAAGCAAGAGGAGCGTCATCCAAAAGCGGTGACGTCTGAGGCGGTTTTTGGCAGAAAGCAGCATAAAGGGTTTTCATAGCCTAGCAGGTTTTTCTCAAAGGGGATAAAGCGGGGAGCATGTGCGGAATTTTTGGAATAGCAGGCCACAGAGAAGCAGCCCACCTCACTTATTTGGGCTTACATGCCTTGCAGCACCGCGGACAACAGGCTGCGGGAATGGTGGTATGGAATGAAGGACACATTCGCGAGGTGGTGCGCAAGGGCCTCGTGGTGGAAGCCTTCGACAACCAGGCCCTTCAATATTTAGGGGGAGGCCTCACCGTAGGGCATGTGCGCTACCCAAAGAGGGAGAGGAGGGCTTTTCAAAGTGCACAGCCTTTGTGCGTCACCTATGCGAAGGGCCCTCTGGGGGTGGCCATGGATGGGGCTTTTGTAAATTATGAGGAGGTGCGCTCCGGGCTTGAAGAGAAGGGCGCCATATTCCAGTCGGAGACGGATGCGGAAGCCGTCATGCATTTGGTGGCGCATGCGAGGGGGGCGACGGTGGAGGCTTCGCTGGTGGAGGCGCTGGGGCGTTTGAGGGGTGGCTATGCCATGTTGCTTTTGGCGGAGGGGAAGCTTTTGGCCACGAGGGATATATATGGCATCCGCCCCCTGGTACTTGGCAAGCGCGATGGCATTTGGGTGGTGGCTTCAGAAACCACGGCCCTGGGTTTGATAGAGGCCAGTTTTGTACGGGAGGTGGAGCCCGGGGAAATATGCATTTTGCAGGGGGAACATTTGGAAAGTCTTTCCCCCTTTACTCAAACCGATCCGTTTGCTCCCACCGGCCCTTGTGCCAAAGCCAGGCGCGCCTGTTGTGCTTTTGAGCATATTTATTTTGCGCGCCTGGATTCAGAAATGTTTGGCCGCTCCGTGCACGAGTCTCGAAAGCGCATGGGGGCGGCCCTGGCCAAAGCCCGCCCCGTGCCGGCGGACGTCGTCATTCCGGTACCCGACTCGGGTGTTGCGGCCGCCATCGGCTATGCCCAGGCCGCGCACATTCCCTATGAGCAGGGGTTAATTCGCAGCCACTATGTGGGAAGAACTTTTATTGAGCCGCAGCAGAGCATTCGAAATTTTGGCGTCAAACTCAAGTTGTCGGCTGTGCGCTCCGTATTGGATGGCAAGCGCGTCGTCGTCGTGGACGACTCCATTATTCGCGGAACGACTTCGAAGAAAATTGTGGTGCTGTTGCGCTCTGCGGGCGCAAAGGAAATTCACCTGCGCATCGCAAGTCCGCCCGTGGAATGGCCTTGCTGCTATGGCATTGACACGCCTTCGCGCGCGGAGCTGATTTCCGCTTCGCACAGCCTTGAAGAAATCAGCACGCACATTGGTGTGGACACTTTGGCTTTCTTGTCTCCCGCAGGCTTCAAAGAGGCCATGCAGCCGGCCGATGGGTTTTGCGATGCGTGCGTTTCCGGCCGCTACCCCACGCTCTGAGGGGACGAAAAAAACACCTTCAGCTTCAAAAAATGTTTTTCATACACATGAAAGCTGAGGAGGGCGATGAGGCAGCTTGCAACGCAGCCCAGGCCTCCGAGTACACAAGCGGCTGCCACGTCGTTGGGCAGCCATTGCTTGACAAAACTGTGGCCGTCCTGCCGGACAAAATAAGAGGCAAGCATGGCGTGGTAGACATAGAGGCCATAAGAATAGCGTCCCAGAAAACGCAAGGGGCTTGAGCAGAAAAACACAGCTGTCAGCGAGCGGGGCCCGGCCACCAGCGCGCAGGCGCAAATGCCCGCAAACACGACATTGAAAGCCGTCTCTCGAAGAGGCTTCATGACAACCCACAGGAGGCTTTCCTTGTTCCCTAAGGTGACGAAGAAAGAGACGACAATGAACAGAGCGCCGCCGCCCAAAAGCCCATGGGCGGCTTTGCGCATCCACCGCATGTCCTCTTCAGGCCTGCACTCACCGCGCACCGCCAGGGCCAGAAGACTGCCAAGGCACAGCGCGTCGAGGCGACAAAACGTCAGGACATAGATGGCCAGCGGGTTGGCGTCCGTCGCATACATATACATGCGCGCAAACATGGAAAACGCCACCATGCCAAGGGACACATACATGAGGGGTTTTCGCGGGAAGAAAAAGACGACGAGCGGCCAGAAAACGTAGAAGTGCTCCTCGACACACAAGGACCAGAAATGCGCGACATAGGGAAGTTGCGTCCACGCGCTGACGTCGTGCACCCAAATATACACATTGAGGCCATAACTCCAAAGCCACCCCTGAATGTCCTGAAGCCTTTGCATGTCGCTGAGCGTTGGAGGCTCAAGCTGCACCAGCGTGGGAAGTCCGAAAGCCCACAGCGCCACCAAGGCAAGCACGCCATAATAGAGGGGGAATATGCGCAGGCAGCGGCGCATATAAAAATTTTTAAAATAGCCGGGCCTCGTTCGGCTGTCCTGCAAAATGCCCGTAATCAGAAAGCCCGACAAAACGAAAAACACCTCCACACCCAAAGCGCCATAGGAGAGAAGCTGCTTGAAGGTGTTTTGAAAAAAGCCTCCCCAGGGCAGAGGGTTTGAAAAAAGGTGCACGGCCATGACAAGGCTGATGGCCAGGCCGCGGACGCCGTCCAGGGCCGGAAGGTGCCCTTGAAAGGCCTTCTTCATGGCGCTGGGCCCTCGGGTTTTTTTTCAAAGCGAGCGTCTTTATGCGGCCGCAGGGGCGCGGGCCATGCGCCGACGCGCACGGCCAATTTGCTGATGATGGCGAGGCAGAGGGCAAGCCCCATGGAGCCGAAATAGGAGCGGGTGGCCATGTCGCCCCAGCATTGGAGGAGGAAGGTGACGATGAAGGACAAGGCGGAAAGGAGGGCGACTTTGTCGATGGGGTTTTTCGCCAGAGGATAGGAGCGGGCGACAAAAAATACCAAAGCGACGACAGGCAGGAAGAGGGCTGTAAACCCCAAAAGGCCGCCGATGGCCCACAACCACAAAATGCTGTTGTGGGGGTGGTATAGGTAGGAAGGCATGACAAAGGAAATGTCCGGCAGAGGGATGGGCTCTTCAAAGCGGTGTCCAAACCCGAGGGGGACAAAGGCGTTCTCACTCCACGTATACAGCACGTTGAAGTTTTCCATGTCGCGGTAGTCAGCGCCGACTTGGGAAGGGTCCCCTTTGACGAGGGATTTGACAAGCCGGGCGGGGGCCCACAGGGGGTGGGTGTCCAGGGGGTCCAGCTTCCAACCTGCAGCGAGATAGAGGATGGCAAGCGGCGAAAGCAGCACAGCGGCTTGCAGCGTCAGGCGCTTTAAGCGATTCCACGGAAGCAAAGCAAGGAGGACAACCCAGGAAGCGGCCAGCGCGACATAGGCCAGCCGCCTGTCATTGTATTTCATACCGAGCGCGACGATGGGCACCCACAGCGGCAGGTGCCACAGGGTTTTGAGGAGGGGGCGCTCATAGGCCAGCGCCACAGCCATGAGCAGCACGGGGACAAACAGCAAGGTGTCCGAGTGTGAAGTGCTAAACTCCACCTCCACCCCCATGGGCCGCGCAATGGCATGCACAAAATACATGCCCGTCACCGCTTTGACGAGCGCGGCCGCCACCAGGACGCGCGCAAGGAGGCGCAACTCTTCTGTGCGCGCGGAAAATGCATGCAGGAAGAAGAAACTCATGAGTGGAAACAACAGCAGTTGGCGCAGTTGCCACAAAGACTCGTTGAAGTTGCCGCCCCGGGCAATGCCCCACACCTCCAGGGCAACAACGGTGACAAACTGAAGCACCAGGAGGACATTCAGCGCTCGCACAGAAGGCGCACCCGCAAAGTCCAGGTGCTCCACCCGAAAAGCCCTGCGCCAGACGCCCACCAAAAGCAGCAGGAGAAGCGCCGCATCCAAGCCCGAAAACCGCAGGAAAGAAATGCCGGTGGTGGTGGAGAGATTGAGAAAGAGAAGGCGCGCCAAAGGCGCCAGGGGCGAAGCCCACAGGCCCTCAAAGGGGCCTTCCGGGAGATAGTCACACACCAGCATGAGAAAGAGAAGGCACAAGCTGCTTGTGCGCAAAGGCAGGCGGAACAGCAAAATTCCCACAACGCAGACAAGCAGCGGCAAAGCCGCCACCCCCAGCTTGCCATTCCCCAGGACGGTGGCCAAGGCTGTGAAGGCCACAAGGCCGCATGCAAGAAAAAACCACAGCGCAATGCGTCCGCCCTTTTCCAAAAGCCCGGAGGCGGCAGGGGGGCTGCCCACTTCTGCTTCGCGAAGGGTACGCACCCAGGCGAGGGGGGACTTGGTTTTTCTTGTCAAAACCAGACGGAGTTTCCAGAAGACAAACCAGGGCGCGCAGGCCAAGTCCACAAGGCCTCGAAGGCCTGTGCTTGAGAGTTGCCAGCCGCGCAGCACATAGACGAGCAGGCAGAAGAAGCCCGCTCCAAAAACAAAGGCGGAGGCCAGGGCCTGGCCGACTGCACAACTCAAGCAGAGCGCCAGTGACAAGCCGAGAAAAGTGGCAAGCGCCAGCCAACTTACAGGGGGCGTCAGCACGTCCATGGCCAAGTCCAAAAGCAAAAGTTTTCGCTCGCGAATGCCTTGCCACAGCAGCGAAAGCCCGAAATTTTTCATGAGGGAAAAGCGCCCTCCCTCCCAGCGTTGACGTTGAGAGCGGGCAGCTTTTTCATGGCTTGTCATTTCGCCAAGCACCTCAATGTCGTCGGCATACCAGACGCGGTGGCCGGCGCTTCCTAACACAATGCCATATTCCAAGTCTTCCACCACGGAGTAGGCGCGGTGGGGGACTTCGCGGATAAGCCGTGCCGCAAAGCACATGCCGTTGCCGCGCAGGCCGCAGGACAATTTCAGGCGCTCTCTGGCCAGAGAGCGCAGGCCATGGAAGGCGGCAAAGGCAATGCGCATGAGGCGGGTGCGCCAGGTGCGGGTGAGCTCGAGGACGCCATAATGCGCCTGAATGGCCATGGCGCCCGAGGCTATGCGTGCGGCAAAACCTTGAAGTGCATGTGTTGACAAAAGGCTGTCGGCGTCGACGACAACCACCGCTTCGGCAAAACCTGCTTCGAGACTTTTCTGGAAAGCAAACTCCAGGGCGTGGCCTTTGCCGCGCTCGGTTTCGCTGTGGCGCTCTAAAACCAGGGCACCTGCTTGTCGGGCAAGGTCCGCTGTGTTGTCGGTGCAGTTGTCGGCAATGACAATGACGCGAAACAACTTTCTGGGCCAGTCCTGGCCAAGCAGGTTTGCAACTGTGCGCTCAATGCCGGAGGCTTCATTGTGTGCGGGGACCAGAATGTCAAAGCGCAGCAAAGGTGTGCTAAGAGGTTTGAAGGAAATGCGCGCAGACAGCAGCGAAAGCCCCGCCAAATAGAAGCAGGGGATGGCCACAAGGCTTGCTGCAATGCACAAGAGAAAGTCCAGAAAGTTCATCCTTCAGAATCAGACAACACGGGCAGTTTGAAGCGCTGCTCCACTTGCCAGGCTTCGATGATGCGGCCGCCCAGGAAGTCCAACAGGAAACACAGGAAGAGGGAGGTGAGGGCGCACAAGAAAAGTCCCACCAGGCCAATGAGGGGGCGGTTGGGGGAGAGGGGGCGCCTGGGCGTTTGCGCGGGCTTGACAATGTTGTAGCGGTATTCAAAAGCAGCTCCGGCCGCATCCAACTCAATGCGTGCCGAATTCAGGCGCATTTGAAACTCCTGGAGGTTGGCAACCGCCATGCGCAGTTTTTCGCGCGCCACGAGAAGGGAAGGATCATCCTCCCTTTCGGACAAGGGCTCCAAAAAGTCGCCGCCGCGGTTTGCGCCAGGAAGGGCGCGTCCTGAAAGAAAATCCATTTCCGGCTCTCTCCCGCTCAGCCTGCGGTATTCGTTTGTCAGCTGCTCTATTTCGCGCCTCAAAGAAGCCATCTGCGTCGAGTCTTCGCGGGTTGCCTGAATGCGTCGCTCCAAGTCGCGGATGTTGGGGTGGCTTGGCGCATACACCATGCTTTGCTCTCTCAGGTGGTTGTGCAATTCGGCAAGCCTTCGTTTGCGGTATTCCTCGAAGTCTTCCAGCGCTCTTGTCCGGGAGCGAATGGAGCGCTGCAGCTGTGCCAGCATGGGTGCGTTGGCGTCCTCCAAAGCCCTGGGAGAAGCTTTGCCCGCGGCGCTTGTTGGGAAAGAGGCCCTTTCTTGCCTGGAGGCGCGGTGTGCTTTCACGGCTTTTTCCATGTCGTCCACAGCCTGCTCAATGAAGGTTTCGTTGCCGGCGATGTGGTTTTCGAGAATGGAAATGACTTCCAAAATAGCAGACACCTCCGCCATGTGGCGCGCTTCGAGAAAATTTTGCTGGGCCGTTTCGACAATGCGGCGTGCCATGGAAGCATCCGGCCAGTAGACTTCAATATTCACAGTCCAGTTGGGCCCCGTATAAACAACCAGGCGCTTTTCGAGAATGTCCACCATGTCCTCAACGCGCTCTTCGTCGGTGAGTTTTTTTGAAAGCAATTCCTTCAACCGGTCTTTCATTCTCAACAGGGGGTTTCGCACCTCTTTCCAGTGCTCCACAAGCCCCAGTTGGCGCACCATCAACGCCATGTTTTTGTGAGCCATGACGGTTTCCCGTGCGGCGAGGAGAGGCCCGTCCATGTCTGCAGAAATATTTCGGTTGGGGTTGCCGAGGCTGGCAAGCATGGAGTTGCGGTTGGCCAGAAGCACCGCCTCCACGTGGTATTTGGGGGGGACAATGAGGACAAGGGCCACCACCAAAAAAGCGAGGGAGGCGAAGGAGGAGAGGGCTACCCAGGGGTGGCGTTTAACAGAGCGAAGAACAAACCCCGCCCACAGGAAAAGGAGGCGATAGTCAAAGAGGGCCGCGGAGGTGTCCACCTCCAGCTTGTTATGGAGAGGCGTGGGTGTCGAATGCATGGCGTCAGTCATGGACACTTCTGGAGAGGACTTCTTGAGGGTTTCGGCCTTGAATGAGGAAAAAATAGACGAAGACAACCGCCATCCAATAAAAGAGGTTGTAAGCAAAGAAGCTGAGCATGGCTTTGCGCAAAGCCAACCCGGGCTGAGGGGTTTTTGCCGCCCACATCGGCAGGACAACCATCATGACGATGACGGAAAGCAACAGTATTTTTTCCATAACAGCCCCTCCAGGACGAGCACAAACACGAATGCCGACAGCGGCGCCCCTTCGCTCCATGCGCAGCGCCGACTTTGCATTGTGCGCATGCGCGCCCAAGCTTGCAAGCAATCCGCTGCAGGCGGCTGAAAAAAATTTTTTTGCAAGGCCCCGTGCGGCGAAAGGAGAGGCAACATGAAAGTCCTCTTCGCGCTTCCCTTTTCGCCGGTGCCTGCGGATTTTGGCGGCGCCCTGCGCGTTTTTCACCTGCTAAAGCACGTGGCCTTGCACCACAAGGTGACTGTGCTTTGCTATGGCAACCTCGAGGACAAGCGACAGCTGCAAGAAGCCTTGCCCCTGAAGGCGGTGCACATGCTGCCCTATTTATGGAAACACCGCCACCGCCGCCTGGGCCAGCTGTATTCCTGCTTCACGCGCCACAGTTTTTTTCAGCAGTCCGTGACAAGTCCCCGCTATGAGCGTGCACTGAATGCGCTGCTTGCCGACGGAAACTTCGACATTGTGCACACCGAGTTTTCTCACCTGGGCCCCTTTGGTTTGCACACCCAGGCCCTCAAGGTATTGGATGCGCACAACGTGGAATGGGACAACTTCCGGCGCATGCATGAAGTTTCCGCATTCGGTTTGAAGAAGCTGCATTATTGGGCGGAATATAAAAAGCAGCGTGCGGACGAGCTTCGCACCTGTCGCGCGCATGACGGCGTCATTGCCACTTCCGAAAGAGACTTGGCCTTGTTTGCACAGCACCTGCCGGGGCTGCGCGGCGCTGTGGTACCCAACGGGGTGGACTTGGAATATTTTCGTCCTGTGCAGACGGAGCCCCAGCCTTTCCATTTCGTCTTCACCGGACACATGGCCTATGTCCCCAACCATGACGGCGTCATGTGGTTTTTGGACAAGGTTTGGCCGCGCATTGTGCACAAACACCCCTCGGCGCGCTTTTCCATTGTCGGCAAAAACCCGCCGCCCTGTGTGCTTGCGCGCCAAAGCCAAAGTGTGAAGGTGACAGGCACCGTGGCAGACGTACGCCCCCACATGGCAAAGGCCAGCGTCTACGTGGTGCCTTTGCGCATGGGTGGCGGCACCCGCCTTAAAATTGCCGAAGCCATGGCCATGAAAAAGCCCCTGGTGACAACGCGCGTAGGCTGTGAGGGCATGGCATTGACACACGAGAAGACAGCCCTCCTCGAAGACACCCCCGAGGGTTTTGCCCATGCCTGCCTGCGCCTGGCCGAAGACGGGGCTTTGCAAAAGCGTCTGGCCGAAGAAGCCTTTCAACTGGCATGGGCCACATTGGGTTGGCACACCCTGGGGCAAACCCTGCTAACAACCTACGAGAAGTGGCTTTCTGAAGTCTCCACAAATACAAACACCGACGCCCGGCGGACGTCGGCTGTTTTTTGAAAGGCCGCTTTCACCTTCTTCGCTGTGTCGACGAAGCGCCGGAAGAAGGGCGGGGGCCTTGCGAAGAAGGTGACGGTGAAAAACGCTGGGTGGAGGGCGGGCCTGCCGAAGGCCGGGAAGGCGGCTGTGCACGCGGCGGTTGTTGCGGCGGCTGTGCACGCGGCGGCTGTTGCGGCGGTTGCGTACGCGGCGGTTGTGTACGCGGTGGTTGTGCACGCGGCGGAGGCGGAGGCGGCATATGCTGCACTCTCGGCGGAGGCGGGGGAGGAAGCGGCCGGATGATAACGGGTGCAAGAGGCGGGGGAGGCGGTGGGTACAGCACCCGAGGCGGGCGCGGGGGCGGCAGATAGACTCTGACAAAAGGTGGAGGTGGCGGGGGAGGTGGCGCCGGCATGACATATACCCGGGGGGGCGGCGGCGGCACATACACCACAGGCGGCGCCGGTACATACACTGGCGGGGGTGGCGACACATAAACAACGGAAGGTGGCGGAGGCGGGGGAGGTGGCGGCAAGGGCTCCACATAGGGCTCCGTGAGCACCACGGGTACCGGGCGCGCCCGCACAACGCACCCCGACGACGTCACAACACCAAAGGCCAGCGCACATAAACCCAACATCCAAAATATTCTCGAGTACATGCCCTATATACGGCCACCCCCGAAAAATATTCAGCGCCCCCACCGGCCCTGCAGGTTTTCAAGGCACTGCAGGCTGCACTGGCTCCTTTTCACAGCTTTTCAAGCAGGGCTGGTGTTTTTGTCGGCATGCCCGGATGCACTCCAAATTGGCTTCCGGGTTTTTGGATTTGGTTTGTGCGCAGGGATTTAGACACTCCATCATGGCTTGGATGCAGCGCTCCTTGCAAGCGTCCGGAGCGGGCCCGCCGAAGGCCGGACCGCTCAAGCACAATGCAAGCAATACAATTCGCCAAACCATAAGACTCCTTTCGGTGCATGAAACACAGTGCCCCTTATACGCTGTCCTTCGTTTTTTTCACGCATTTGAAAACGCGGCCATGCACAAGCCAACTTGACTTCTCAAATTGAAGCCGTTCTGTCATTTAAAAATATGCTAGCAAGCGGTGCATGACTGTGGACTACAAAGCAACGCTGAATTTGCCGAAGACAGAATTCCCCATGAAGGCAAACCTTTCTGGCATGGAGCCCAAAATGCTGGCCTTCTGGGAGGAGCGCCGCATTTATGAAAAGCAGCTTGAAAAAAACCGCGGCCGCCCGGTTTTTTGCCTGCATGACGGGCCTCCCTACGCCAACGGCGCGCTGCATGCCGGACACGCGCTGGACAAAATTTTGAAGGACATGGTGGTAAAATTTCTCAACCTTGCGGGCTGGTTTTCGGACTATGTGCCGGGCTGGGACTGCCACGGCCTGCCCATTGAGCGCGCGGTTGAAAAGCGCCTTGCCAACAAAAAGAAGAAGCGCGAGGCCTTGACGCGCAGCGAATTTCTGGAAGCCTGCCGCGCCTACGCCATGGAATATGTGCACATTCAGCGCGACGGTTTTCGCCGCATGGGCGTATGGGGCCGCTGGAGCGACGCCTATTTGACTTTGCAATTTGCCTATGAGGCCGAAGAAATTCGCCAGCTGGCCTCCTTTGCCGGACAGGGTTTGCTCTACCGCAAGAAGAAGCCCGTGTTTTGGTGCATTCACGACAAAACCGCGCTGGCGGAAGCCGAAGTGGAATACGCGGAGCACACCTCCTCCTCTGTTTACGTTGCCTTTGACGTCACCACGCCCCCCGAGGCTTTGCCCTTTCGCGCCGCCTTTCCCGTCCAGCTGGCCATATGGACAACCACGCCGTGGACTTTGCCCGCCAACTTGGCCATTTGCGTGCACCCTGAATTTGACTATGGCCTCTATGCCTTGAGAGGAAAGCACGTGGTGGTGGCCGAGGGCCTTTTGGCTTCCTTCCTTGCGGCTGTGGCCCCCGAAGAGTTGAAGCCCGAGGCCAAAGCCTCCCCCGGCGTCTTCAACAAGGAGGACTTGGCCTTCCCCGAAAAATGGCAAGGAGGACTCAAGGGAGAAGCGCTTTCAACGCTGCGCTACCGCCACGCTTTCCTTGAGAGAGAAAGCCCTGTGGTGCTTGGAAAACATGTCAGCCTGGAAGCCGGCACAGGCCTTGTGCACACGGCCCCCGGACATGGGCAGGAGGACTTTGAGATGGGCCTGGAATATGGCCTGGACATATACAACCCCGTACTGGACGACGGCCGTTTTGACGCCACGGTGGGGGAGCGTTTGCGGGGGCTGAAGGTGACGCAGGCCGACGAGGGGGTGGTGGACTGGCTGGTGGAGAAGGGGGCTTTGCTGAATAAGAAGGGGGAGAAGCTAAGGCACAGCTACCCGCACTGCTGGCGCTGCCAGACACCGCTCATTTTCCGCGCCACCCACCAGTGGTTCATCGACATGGACTTGAATGGCCTTCGGCAAAAAGCCCTGCACCACATTGAAAACAGCATTCAGTGGGTGCCCGCCTGGGGGAAGGAGCGCATACGCGGCATGGTGGCCTCGCGGCCGGACTGGTGCATCAGCCGCCAGCGCACCTGGGGAGTGCCGGTGGTGGTGCCTTTGTGTGAGGACTGCCAGACGCCCGTCGTGGACGAGGCCCTCATGCGGAAGGTGGCCGACATGGTGGAAAAGGAAGGCACCGCCGTCTGGTATTCCACGCCCATGCAGCAACTCCTGCCCGAGGGCTATGCCTGCACACATTGCCAGGGCAGGCGCTTCAAACCCGAAACGGACATTTTGGATGTGTGGTTTGACTCCGGCACCAGCTTTACTTCCCTTCCGCGCCTTGGGCTTTCGTTTCCCGCGCAGCTTTATTTGGAAGGCAGCGATCAGCACCGCGGCTGGTTTCAGTCCTCTTTGCTGGTTTCTGTGGGCACGCGCGGTGTGCCGCCCTATGAGAGGTGCCTTACGCACGGGTTTATTCTGGACGGCGAAGGCAAAAAAATGTCCAAAAGCCTGGGCAACGGCATAGAGCCTGAAGAGGTTTTCAAGAAATATGGCGCGGAAATTTTACGGCTGTGGGTGGCCTCCTGCGACTATAAAGACGACGTCAGCCTCTCCATGGGCGTCCTCGACAGCTTGTCCGAAAACTACCGCAAGGTACGCAACACCCTGCGCTATGCCCTCTCCAACCTCTTTGACTTTTCTCCCCCCAAAGACGCCCTCCCCGCGCAGCACTTGGAGCTTCTGGACAAGTGGGCGCTGACGCGACTTTCGGAGGTGCTTGCGCGTGTCAAAGCCTCCTTCGAGGCCTATGAGTTTCACCACGCCTTCCGCGCCCTCGTGGAATTTTGCACGACGGATTTGTCGGCCGTCTATTTCGACATTCTCAAAGACAGCCTCTATACGCTGCCCAAAAATTCGCCCAAGCGCCGCTCCGCGCAAACGGCTTTGTGGCACATTGCCAAAGACTTGTTGGTGGCTTTTGCGCCGATGACGAGTTTCACCGCTGAAGAAGCCTGGCAGCATTTGCCAGGCGAAAAACCCGAGTCCGTGTTTCTGGCGGAGTTTCCGAAGCCGGAGCCTTTGTTGGACGAGGTTTCGCGCCAGGAGTTTTCACAGCTGCTTGCGTTGCGCTCGGCGGTGTTGCCTTTGCTGGAGGCCCAGCGGCGCGAGGGGCACATTGGAAAGTCCATTGACGCACGCGTGTTGTTGTGGGCCGAAGGAAAGCGGCGCGCTTTGCTTGAAAAGCATGAGGCCTTGCTGGCGGAGGTTTTTATTGTCAGCCAGGTGGAGTGGTTTGCTTCGGAAGAAGCCGCCGGCAAGGCAGCGCCTCTGGCAGAAGGCGTCAAGGCCGCAGTGGAATTGGCAAAGGGCCTTCGCTGCCCGCGCTGCTGGATGTATTTTGAACAGATAAAAGAAGAAGGCACCCTGTGCTCTCGCTGTCAGGGTGCGACGGCCGTTTGACACTCACAAAAAAAGCAGGGCAAGCTGTGCCCTGCTTTTGGCCTTTCAAAAAACGAGGCAGCTATTTGGTGTCCGGCTTGGGTGTTTTGGCTGTACTCTTGGGAAGCTCCGGCGCTTTGATGTAGTTGGTCGGAATTTCTCCTGTCAGCGTATTCAAGAAGGCGATGATGGATTTGACTTCCGCTTCCGTCAGCTTTCGTTTGAGGTCAAGCTGATAGTCCGCCATCATATTCACCATTTCTTCCAGGGTGGCCGTTTGGCCGCTGTGGCCATAGGGCGCTGTTTTGGCGACGTTCAACAAGGTGGGGACTTTGAAGAAATAGTCGTCCTCGGGTTTTTTCGTGATGGCGCCGCGTCCCTTGTCCTTGAGGTTTGGCCAGGGTTTGACTGCGCCCAGTTTCTGGTATTGGTTGCCGCCGACGCCCGGGCCCGTATGGCAGCTTGTGCAGCCCACGGTGTGGAAGGCTTCAACGCCGCGCTGCTCTTCTTCCGTCAGCGCTTTTTCGTCGCCCCCCAGGAGTTTATGGAAACGCGTGGGGGTGATGAGGCGTCGCTCAAAAGCGCCGATGGCTTTGCCGACGTTTTCCATGGTGACGGGCTTGGCGTCGTTGGGGAAAGCTTTTTTGAAGGCGTCGACATATTCAGGCATGGACTCCAGCGTGGTGATGACGCGTTTGCCGTCTGCAGGCATGGCCATTTCAACGGGGTTGGTGATGGGGCCCAAAGCCTGCGCTTCGACAGTTGGCTCGCGCCCATCCCAAAACTGAACGAATTGCATGGAAGCATTGTAGACCGTAGGAGAGTTGCGGTCTCCGAGTTGTCCGCGGTGTCCGGCGCTGAGGGCTTTGCCGTCAACACCGAATTTGGCCAAGTCATGGCAGGTGTTGCAGCTGATGTCGTGAGCCTTGGAAAGGCGCGTCTCATAATACAGCATGCGGCCAAGGTTGACCAAGTCGTCCGGAAGTTTGGCACCTTCCTGGACAAGGGAGGCGATGGTGGGTGTCTGAAACGACATCAACGTAAACTCGCCGATAATGGGCTCAGCCTTGGCCGGCGGAGGAGGCGGCAGCGAAGGCATAGACTTGGAAGGAGAAGGAGGAGGAGGAGCTGCAGGCTCTCCTGCTTTTTCTTTTTCCGGGCAGGCAAAAAGCGCGGTTGCAACAAAAGCGATGGGCATCAACTTACGCACAGGCAGAATCCTTTTCTAGAGGGAAAGAAAATGTAGGGTGTTTTTTAACATCCTTGGATTGGGCCACCTTGGCAAGTGCTATTGCAGAAATTTTGACTTCGTAGCTCCCAAGTGTCTTCTCAATTTGCTGTCCACCTGAGCTGGCTTAGGTGTTGAAACCCCATACTCACAATGCGTGGATTCAGCAGCGCGTTGCCGTTGTTGTGGTGGATGACCAAAAAGCAGTCGGCAGAATGAGCGCAGGACAACTCTGCCAGGAAGCTTCCGTCGGGAGACCAGAGTGCCTCGGAAACCTTGGGCGTGGACGTCAGGCTGCATTGCATTTTCTCCAGGTGCAACAGTTGCGAGCGCGCATGGCCGACGAGCAAAAGCCAGTCGTTTTTCGGGGAAAAAAGCATGGCCTGGGTTGCCGCCAGGACTTGCGTTTCGCAGCCTTCTGCAAGGGAAGGCGCATGGAGAGCGCTTGGCGACAGGAGGCTTAAAGAGAGGTTTTCCTGCAAGAGCGCCAGCATGGAGGAGGAGGGACTCAAGGCGAAGTCCAAGACAAAGGAGGTACTGCCGGAGAGGAGGGGGTTTCGAACGCCTCCCATTTCACCCAAGGCAAAAGAATACAATTGCAGCGGATAGAGGTGCAGCAAGCTTGCCCTGAAGTAGAGCGTGTTGTCCTCCCCCCAATGCAAAGGCCCAAAAGCCCCCCACTCTGAAGTTTGCACTTCCGCCTCATCAGGATGTACAACGGCAGCACAAGCGCTGCTTTGTGTTGTTGTCAGCACCCAAATGCCCGCGCGCACCTCGCCGTCTCCGAGAAGGGCAAGCACCGCCAGCGCGGAGCTGTCAGGAGACCAGGCAAAGTCCAGCACGTTGACTTTGCTGTCTTGAAACCCACAAGGCGCAAAAGAAAGTCTCTGCGGACTGTCGCTTTCGTCCGCAAGCCAGAACAATTGGCCCTGGCTGTTTTCATGGGCAATGAGAAAGGCCAGGCCGCGACTGTCTTGGGCGAAGGCGATTTTTTGAGGCACGCCGTCTCCCGTGTGCAGCGGGCGCAGGGAGTTGTCGAAAGCATGTACAACTTCATAGCGCGTTTCTGAAACGGCCAGCATGGCGGCCCAACGTTTCCCCTGGGGGCTTGCGTCCCAAAAAGCCACAGGGAATGAGAAAGGAAAGGAGGTTTGAAAAGCAAGCTCCGGCACATAGCGGTGCAGCGTGGCCTTGTCTTCCAGCCACCAGAGCGCGGATGTTGGCACGAGGTCCGTGTTGTCGTCGTCGCTGTCGCCGGAGCCAGGGTAGGCGTTTGGGTTTTGGCCCAGGCAGATGCCCACAGCGCAAGTTTGCCCACGGTTGCAGCGCATGCAAGCTTCGCCTTGCACGCCACAAGCTTCGAGGGTGTTGCCTTCCATGCACAGGCCTTCTTTGCTGCAGCAGCCCTGGCACAGCTTTGCATGGCATTGTTTGTTGTGACAGGCACCGAAGAAAGTTGTGCTCAGCACTGCAAGCACAAGCACGCCGGGGGGCACAAGAAAGCGCATCCAACTCATGTATTCAAAATAACGCCCCGCAAAGGTGTTGGCTGCGTATTTTAAGGCCAAGACAACCTTTGAAATTTTGAAAGAGGCGATGTTTTTTTCGTGAATAGGCTTCGGACGCTGACATAATAAATAAAATGGACTTGGCTGCTCGTGCAGATTTTCTTTTGCGTACTCAGGCTGTCGTAACGGGCTGTCAGAAGTCGACCTTGGAAGACTGCTTGCTGGTTGAAATTCGGCTGCTCGACTTTGAGCAGTTGATTTTGTCCCTGGGCTATAAAGCCCTTGACGAGCTGCTGACAGACATCTCCCAAAAACTGCGGGCGCATGTGGCCCCGGGGGACATGGTGAGTTATTGGCATGGCGGCCGGTTTTCCACTTTGCATTCTTTTCGAAACAAGGCGGAAACCATTCATGCGCAGGAGATAGTCAGGTTTGTGCTTGGCGGGTTGATGCAGCCTTTTGAAGTGGAAACCATGAAGCTTCCTGTGCGCGCATGTGCAAGCTATGTGTTGTGGAGCCAGTCCAGGCCAAGCAGTGTCGATGAATTCTTTCAGCAACTGTTGGCGACAACGCGCTGGCTTCCATTGTTGGAGCACGGGGAAATTTATCCCTTTTGCGAGATGGAAGTTTCCAAACACCAGCACCCCGCCCTCTTGGCGGCGGAGCTTAAAAATGCATTGCGAGCGGGGACGCAGCTGAAACTTTTTTACCAGCCCATTTTTTCTCTTCGCACAGGTCACCTCATGGGGTTTGAGGGTTTGATGCGCTGGGAGCATCCCGAGTTTGGGTGCATTCCCCCCACAGAGTTTATTCCGGTGGCAGAAAGCAACAAGCTGATTGACGATGTGACGGTTTTTTGTCTTCGCGCAGCATTCCAACAATGCCGGCAGTGGAAAGAAGAACTTGGGAAAGAGCCTTCCTTGTCCATCAACATCACCGGAAAACAACTGGCGTCGTTGAAGCTTTTAAAGTTTTTTTTCCAACTTCTTCGCGAGCACTCTTTGAGTGCAAAACAATTTAAGGTGGAAGTCACAGAAAGCTCTCTGGTGAGAAATATTGAGGCTGCGCGAAAAGTGGTGGAGCAGGCCATGCAGCGCGGCTGTGAAATCAGCATCGACGACTTTGGAACGGGCTATTCTTCGCTCAGCTTGTTGCGAAACATTCCCTTCAACATTCTCAAAATTGACAAGTCTTTTGTCTCGCAAATCACCCATGACGACAGAAGCGCGGCCATCATTCGGATGATTGTTGACTTGGTCAAAGCTTTCCATCGGACCTGCATTGCCGAGGGTGTTGAAACACAAGAGCAGGCCCAGTTTCTGAAGGCCATAGGGGTGGACTATGGGCAAGGCTATCATTATGGCAGGCCGGCCCCCGCCGAAGAGGCGACGCGCATCCTCAAGCAAAGCGAGTTGTGTTTCGCAGATTCAGGCAAATTAGGTTAAGCGTTCGCAATGCCTCGTTTGCTGTCAACCCCTTGGGGTGTTTGCATCCTCAGTGCCTTTGTTGCCTTGGTGGCCGCCCTGGCGGCTTTGTTTTTGGGCGAGACGACCTTGGATGTGCGTCAGCTGGCGGACAGGTCCAGCGTGGATGCGAGCATTTTTTTCTCGCTTCGCCTTCCGCGCGTTGTCCTCGCCGGGCTGGTGGGCATGGGGCTTTCTGTGTCGGGCGCTGTTTTGCAGGCTTCTTTGCGAAACCCTCTGGCAGATCCTTTCATTTTGGGTGTCTCAGGAGGCGCCGCCCTCGGTGCGGGGCTGGCCATGTCGCTGGGTTTGTCAGGCCTGGGTTTTTTGTCAGGCGCTTCGGTATGGGCTTTGCTGGGCGCTTTGCTGGCCACCCTCTTCATTCTCTGGGTGGGCCTGCGCGTGGGGCCGGGCGCATCCATTCTCCTGGCCGGCGTCATGTTCAACGCTTTTGCGATGGCGCTCATTTCTGTTGTACGCGCTTTGACGGAGCCTTCCAAGCTGGGGGAGCTGCTGTTTTGGCTTTCAGGCGTTTTGCACCATGAAGGCCCCGACACGCTTTGGGTGTTGGCGGCAGCACAGTTTTTGAGTTTTGGACTGCTCTGGGCCTTGGCCAGCAAGTTGAATGCGCTGAGCCTTGGAGACGAGGACGCCCAAAGCCTGGGCATCCACGTGCGTCGTCTGCACAGAGGGCTGTATTTTTTGTGCTCACTGTCCGTGGCTTCGGCGGTGGCTTTTTCAGGCCTCATCGGCTTTGTGGGACTGTTGGTACCGCACCTGGTCCGACGCTTGCTGGGTGCGGACATGCGCATTGTTTTGCCAGGCTGTGCAGGCTTTGGAGCGGCCTTTCTCATGCTGGCAGACATGCTGAGCCGTTGGATGTTTCGAAGCCTGCACACAGAGCTTCCTGTGGGCGCCATCACCGCACTGGTGGGAGGCCCCTTGTTTTTTATGCTGTGGCTTCAGTCTGGGCAACGCCAGGTGCGCCCTGAATGAAGCTTTCAAGGTGTTAAGAGAAACTTTTTTAAGCCCTCATAGACGGTGGCGATGGACTCCAGGCTTGCGCACTCGTTTTGCTGGTGGGCTGCTGCGGTTTCCCCGGGGCCGAAGTTGACGGCGTCAATGCCCAGGGTGGAGAGGCGGCCAATGTCTGTCCAGGCCTGCTTGGGCTGGGTGGGCAGCGCGGTGTCGCGCAGAAGTTTTTGAAAGAGGGGGTTATGCGTACAAACTTTTCCGGCGGGGGAGGCATCCGTCAGCCGAAGGCGGCCATAGGGGCTTAGGAGGGTTTCCATGTGCGAAAAGGCTTCCTCAATGGTTTTTCCGGGGGCGAAGCGGTGGTTCAAATTGAACTCACACTGCTCAGGAATGACATTGAGTGCCTTGCCTGCGCGCGCCCAGGTGGCCGACAGGACTTCGCGAAAGACATAGCCTTCCACATTCACCTCCTGGGGTTTTTGGGCCGCAAGCATGCACAGCAGGGGGCCTGCCGCGTGAATGGCGTTTTCGCCCTGCCAGGGGCGGGCCGAATGCGCGGCCTTGCCTTGCAAGGTGAGAGAAATGTGCATGCTGCCCATGCAGCCGAGCATGATGGTTTGGTCCGTGGGCTCCAGGGCAATGCCAAAAGCCATGCTGCGCAAGGAAGGCAATTTTTCCATGATGGGCCCCAGGCCGTTTTGCTCATAGCTGCCTTCTTCGGCCTCATAAAAAACCCAGATGGGGTTGAAGGGCAGTTTTTTATGTTTGAGCTCCACAGCCAACCCCATCATGACGGCCAGGCCGGCTTTCATGTCGGTGGAGCCTCTGCCCCATACTTTGCCGTCCTCAATGCGAAAGGGGGTCCCCTGAGGGTGTTCGGGGACTGTGTCCAGGTGTCCAAAAAAGCCAATGCTGGGGCGCGCACTCTCCAGGCGCCCAACGACAACGGAATGGCCAATGCGCACAACTTCTCCGAGCGGAAAATGCTGGTGCGCCCAATATTGCACATGGTCTGCAATGCGCTTCTCTTCCCCTGTGGGGCTGGGAATTTTGCACAGCGTCAAAGTGAGTTCTGCCAGCTCTTCAACTTTCATGTCCTCCCCTTCACGTCTCTTGGAATTTCCAACTCTACTTCACCGAGGCTTCGTTGGCCTCTTTTTGGACATTTTTTCATGACAAGGACGGGGTTTTTCGAAGGAGGAGAATTATTTGGAGCGAAAAAAAGCAAAAGGCTTGCGCGGGGGCGGAGGGAGCGGCTCTTCTTTGAAATTCAAAGGAATGTTGGCCATGTGCGCGATGGCTTCCGCCAGAGGGCGCAGGCGCTCCTGGGCCTCGCTGTGCGTGGGCTCCGGCGCAAAAACATCGGGGCCTTGCAGGCATTGCCCATCGTTTAACTCCACGACAAGCTCGCACATGGCGCGGTTGCTTTGGCGCTCTGCGCCTGCATGGTGGTAGGTATGCAGCACCACCGCGCGGACTTGTTGCAAGTCATAGCGCTGCACTTTGGCCATATAGTCACTCCAAAAAGCCCGTGGGACAGCGACGCCCCACAGAGCGTTGTGTTGAGTGTCGACTTCGAGGCGAATGCCCCCGAAGGCTTGTCGGATGGCGCGCACAAGCCCAAGTCCCCCCAAAACCGCCACCGCCAAAAACAAGCCCACCAGCGGCCACGTCAGCAAGGCGGTGTCCCAGACGTTGGCATAAATGCTCAGGACAAGCGCAAAGGCGATGGCCAAAGCCGCAACGGTGATGAGGGCCTGACGGCCAATGTCCTTGGAAAGGGCTTGCGGACACTTGCGGATGCGCAGCCGTGAAGTGTCATATTCGTCCAGCAACCATTCTCCCCAAAGAGAATGCTGAGGTATCAGCTTGTCAGCTTCCGTGTTTTCCATAACGCCCCCTAAGCTATAAGCTGAACGCGGCATTCGAAAGCACCAAATAGAGCTATAAAGGCGGCAAGGGCGGTTTCCTTAGGGAGACAACCTTGAGCAAGGCCTCATCGAGCGATTTTTTTTGCAGCGGCTTTGTCAAATACTCATCCATTCCGGCGTTGAGGCAAGCTTCGTTGTCTCCCTTCATGGCGTTGGCCGTCAGGGCGATGATGGGCAAATAGGTGCCGTTCTTTTTTTCCCGGGAGCGAATTTCCTGGGTGGCGGCGATGCCGTCCATTTCGGGCATTTGCACATCCATGATGACGACATTGAAAGCATTTTCTTCGACTGCCCGAACGGCTTCGAGTCCGTTGGAAACCAATGTGACGGTGTGCCCTTGTTTTTCAAGCATGGCACGCGCCAGTTTTGCGTTGATGGGGTTGTCTTCTGCGACGAGAATATGGACAGGCGCCAGACATTCCATCGTTAAAGGTTTGGGTGGTTTTGGAAGGGGAACCACTTCGTCCGGCATTCCAAATATTCGACGCAGCGTTGCTTCCATGGACTGGCGAAACACGGGGCGCAGAATGGAGAATTTTTGTTGCAAAGAAATGGTGGACTTTCGAAGCCGTGGGTGCCGCAACAGGATGACGAGAGGGAAAGTGGGGTTGCTTTTTTCCAGCCACTGCAAGAATACGTGGTGCGCATTAATATTGTCGACAATGGCAAAGTCAAAAGCGCGTTGGTCCGCAGGCTTTTGAAAAAGGGCGATGGCTTCGATGGAGTTGGTCGCCATGGAAACTTCAATGCCCCATTGCTCCAGCATGCGTTTCAAAACCCAGCGCGCCGTCGGGCTGTTCTCCAGAAGCAGACAGGTTTTTTTGGCAAACAGCTTGAAATTTGTCTCTGCTTTTTTGGAAAGTCCCAAGGGAATGTTGACGCGAAAGCAGGTGCCGACATTCATTTCAGAAGTGACAGAAATATTTCCGCCGAGTTTTTCGACCAGTTGCTTCGTAATGGTTAACCCAAGCCCTGTTCCTCCGAAGCGGCGCGTTATGGAGCCATCTGCCTGAATGAAAGCATCAAAAATGGAAGCCAGCTTGGCTTTTGGAATTCCAACTCCGGTGTCGCTGACGGAGATGGAAAGCATTTTTTTGCTGCCCTCCTGAATGGCGTTTGCCTGGACAAACACTTCACCCTTGCTGGTGAATTTGATGGAATTCGCAATGAGGTTGGTGAGGATTTGACGAAGCCTCGTTGGATCGCTCACAATTTGCTCCGGCGTACCGGGCACAATTTCGACAATCAGCTCCAGGTTTTTTTCTCGGGCCCGGTGATAGAGACTGTTGCTGGTTTCGCTCAAAATGTGTTCCAGCGACATGGGGATGGATTCAATTTCGAGTTTGTCGGCTTCAATTTTCGACAAGTCCAAAATGTCGGCGATGATGGACAGCAGGTTTTGTCCGGAAGTTTTTGCGGTATATAAATAGTCGCTTTGTTCCTTGGACAAAGGCGTTGAAAGCGCCAAATCAATCATCCCCAAAACGCCGTTGATGGGTGTGCGAATTTCGTGACTCATGTTGGCCAGAAATTGGCTTTTGGCTCTGGAAGCAAGGACAGCGGATTCGCGCGCGTTGATGAGCTCGCTCTGGAAACGCTTGCTTTGGGTGATGTCTCGAATCAGCGCGAGGAATTGGCCTTTCCCCAGCGGGGTGATGCGCACCTCAACGTCCATGGGGAGGCGGTTTTCTTCTTCGAGGTGATATTCAAACACCTCGAGTTTTTTGGTTTCATTCCAACTTAAAAGCGCGGTGATGAATTCTGCAGAAGCATGGGGGGGCAAAGCTTTTCCGAAGCGATCTCCCACTTGAAAGTTGAGCATTCGACTTTCGCGGGCGGGGTTGAGACACTCCAACACAGTGCCGTCCACGGACAGGCGCACCAACACATCCGGCAGCGCTTGGATGATGGAATAGAGTTGCCGTTTGTTGGTTTCCGCTTCCGTAATGTCGACGCAGGTGCACAACAAAGCTTCCTGGCCGGCATAATGGATGGTCCTTCGGTTGGTCAGAATGTTGCGGGTTTTGTTGTCAGGAAGCTTGAGTTGGTGTTGAGAATGGTCGATGAAGCGGACTTTTTGCATCTGCTCAAAAATGTCTGTGCGGTTTTGCAAATAGTCACAAAACGCATCGCTGAAATTGTTGGGCGCATCGTCTTTGTGAGAAAACCCAACCAACTGCAAAAAAGCATCGTTGTTGAAAAGCAGTTTGCCCGTTTCGGGGTTTTTGATGACGACAGCCACCGGCAAGGCGTTGAGAATTTCATCCGTCTGGTATGACTTTTTCTCCGTGTCGTCGTCATTGCTGTCCCGGACAGTCCCCACAAAAGAAACCAGCTTGCCTTCAGGGTTTAAACAAGGTGCGGCTTTTATCTGAAACCAACCCAGCTTGTTGTCGGCAAGCTGAAAACGACATGAGAGGTTAAACCCCTGGCGCTTGGCTTGTGCGCGGCGGATGTGCATGAATACTTTGATGCGGTCCGCAGGGTAAATGTGCTGAGGCCACAAGGAGGCCTGCGCCAGCGACGTTACCTGCACCATATTCATCAACATGGCATTGGCGAAAAGGATTCGGCCATCGGTGCCCATTTCAAAAACACCCAGGGGGGAATAGGAGGCGAAGGTTTCAAACCTGTCTTTGCGGGCGGCGTTTTTGGGGGGGGCAGCACAATCCATCTGCGCGCTGATGAGAATTTTGGAGGCAAGGCGCACCATGGACACAGGGCAGCTGCCTTTTTGGTTGGGCAAAGGCAGGTGTTTTTGCAAAGGCGTGCCCTGCCGCAGCAGGCGTTGCATGGCGCCACAAAGCTCCTCATGGTCCTTCTCAAAGTACTCAAAAAAGCGGCCGGCGACGGGCAGCTTGAAAAGCTTCACGAAATTGGGTGTGGCGTCCAAAATGACATAGTCCACCAGCTGGCCGCCGGCGTTATAGGTGGGCTCCAGGAGCGCCCAGGCCTCTTTGGATTCTGTGTGCAGCGGGGCACGGGGGGGCGGTTGGCATTGCCGGAGCCAAGCGCGCAGGGTTTCCTTGTCCTGGGGGGAGTGGAAAATTTTTTGCACTCCCGCCTTAATCAGCTGGGCGCTGTTGGGCAATTGGCCTGCGCAGGCGAACAGCAAAAGGCGCCTTCCTGTGCGGCCTGCCTGCCGACAGAGGCGGAGGACTTCATGCGGGTGGGTGCCTTCTCCAGCCAAAACAACGGTGACTTTTCCCAAATTGTCAGACTCGGAGAGGACTTCCTTCAAATTCGCGATGGCGGTAGGGGAGGGGTTACCCGTAATTTTGAGAAGCGGCGGCGAGTTTTCCATAGGCTTTCAATGCAAAGGTGTATGTTATAATGTAGCGATACAAAGCCCGTGCGCCATCCTCTGAGGCAGTCAGGTGGCCAGCGGGTTGTTTTTTTTCAAAGAAATTCTTTTTTACAGGAAGCGGGGGAGGACTTCTTTCACTTTGGGCTTGATTATGGGGGGGGCTTTGGGCATACCATGCAGCCCGTCCCGTGGCAGCCCGCCAGGGGGCAGCTTCGCCCAGGTAGCTCAGTCGGTAGAGCAGAGGACTGAAAATCCTCGTGTCGGTGGTTCGATTCCGCCCCTGGGCATAGGAGAAACTCCACAGCGTCCGGGCCGCGCGCCTGAAACCGGCCTTGGAAGCCTTGAAAACCTCCGCCACGCATGCTTCACTGCGGGCACTCCCCCAGACAGCCTGAAACCATGAACACAGCGGCATTGAAGTTGGAAGGTTTGAGCAAATGTTATGGCAGCTTTTGTGCCCTTAACAACATACACCTTGAAATTGCGCGCGGGGACATTTTTGCCCTGCTGGGCCCCAACGGGGCCGGGAAGACGACACTCATTGGCTGCCTGGGCGGCCTGGTGAAAAAAACCTCCGGCAAGGCTTTTGTGTTTGGCCTGGACTTGGACGCCCACACCCTGAAATTGCGCCATGAGATGGGGTTTGTGCACCAGGAGATTAATTTTGACGCTGTTTTTACGCCGCGCGAGGCGCTGACCTTTCAAATGGGCTATTATGGCCTGCGAAAAAACCCCGCCCGCATTCGGGAATTGCTGGAAATTTTCTCACTCAGCCCCAAAGCCGACATGCCCATGCGCGCTTTGTCCGGCGGCATGAAGCGGAGGATGATGATTGCCAAGGCCCTGGTACACAGCCCCAAACTCCTCTTTCTCGATGAGCCCACGGCCGGCGTCGACATGGAGTTGCGTCAGGACTTGTGGAGTTATGTCCGACGCTTGCGCAAAGAGGGCACCACCATTGTCCTGACAACGCACTACCTGGAAGAAGCCGAGGCCCTGGCCGACAGAGTGGGCGTGCTTTCCCATGGGCGCCTGGCGGTTGTCGAAGAAAAAAGCCGTCTTCTTGCACGCTTGGGGACAAAACAGCTGCAGCTGAAGCTGACTTCCCCCTTAAGGGAAACAAAGCTGCAGGAAATAAGGGGCGCCCTGAAGGCAGCTTTTCCCCACGCGGAAGACAACAAGCTTGAGCTGTCGGGGGACGGCATGCAACTGACGATTTTTCAAACGGCCAATGCAGCCAACGTCGCGCACATGCTGGCCATGCTGTCCACCCGGCTGGACATTGCGGACATTCAAACGCACAACCCACGCCTTGAAGACGTTATTTATAAAGTATTGCATGACTTAGAGGGTGTTTCGCCCACGCCTTAAGCCGGTTTCCCCATGAATATAATTGCGGCAACAACCTTGTTAAAAAAAGAAATATGGCGCTTTTTGCGCGTGCCTGGACAAACCTTGTTGGGGCCTTTAATTTCGACTGCGCTGTATTTCCTCGTGTTTGCAAAGGCGCCCTTTGCGGAACATGCGCGTTGGAATGAGCAGCCTTATATGGCCTTTGTCTTTCCCGGTTTGTTGTTTTTGACGTTGGCCAACGGTGCTTTGTTGAATACCAGCTCCTCCATTCTCATTTCCAAAATTCAAGGGACGGTGGTGGATTTGCTGGCGGCCCCCATGGGGGCGGCGGAGCTTTTGGTAGGCTGGGTAGGGGGGGCGATGGTGAGGGGGCTTTTGTTGGGGGCCTTGACGGTGGGGATAGCCGCGCTTTTTGTACCCCTGCCCGGCGTCCAATGGCTTGCCCTCTTCGGCTTGTCGGCGCTGGTCTCCTATGTATTTGCTTTGTTAGGCATATTGACAGGAATTTGGGCCGAAAACTTTGAGCAAGTCAACCTCATCCCCAACTTTTTTCTTTTGCCCATGGGCTTTTTGGGGGGCATTTTCTATGAAGTCAACCGTTTGCCCCCCCCTTTTGACGCTTTAAGCCTCTTTAACCCGGTTGTTTTCATGGTAGATGCCTTGCGCGGTGCCGCCTTGGGCTATACAAATACCTATACCTGGGCAGGCCTGGGCATTCTAGGGCTGCTTGCGGCTATTTTTAGTTTTATTTCCGTACTTTGCATAAGTCGTGGCTATAAACTTCGCACCTGAAAAAACATGAGTGACGCAACTTCCAACGCAACGCTTCTTGTCAGCGAGCTGTTTTTGTCCTTGCAAGGGGAGTCCACTTTCCAAGGGAAGCTGTGTGCATTTGTTCGCTTAAGCGGCTGTCACCTGCGTTGTCGCTGGTGCGACACGGCCCATGCTTTTTCGGACGGAAAGCGCATGTCCATTGAGGACATTGTGGAAAAAGTGTTGCAAATGCAATGTCCTTTGGTGGAAGTGACGGGTGGGGAGCCTTTGTTGCAGCCTGGGGTTTACCTCCTCATGGAAGCCTTGCTGGCCGAGGGGCTGGAGGTGTTGCTGGAAACCTCCGGCAGCATTTATTTGGACAAGGTGCCTTATTATGTGAAGAAAATAGTTGACTTCAAGCCTCCCGACTCTGGGGAGATGGAGGAAAACTGTTGGGAAAACCTTTTGTTACTCAAAAAGGGGGATGAAATTAAATTTGTTTTGGCCTCCTACGAGGACTATGCGTGGGCCAAGAGGGTATGCCAGCGCGAAAACCTTTTTGAGGGGAAGCTGGAGGTGCTTTTTTCGGTGGCTTATGGGTTGCTGTCGCCGCAGAAAGTGGCGGAGTGGATAATAGAAGACAGGCTGCCTGTTCGGTTTCAGCTTCAGCAACATAAGTATATATGGGCGCCTACCCAACGGGGCGTATAAAGAGGGGAAAAGGGGGGGGAAGGGGGGGCACCGCCCCCCTCTGCCGGGGGCCCCAAGTGGATTGG
>Ga0209737_10000448_pt1 | contig 34135 bp, 33 predicted proteins | sample TergutCu122P3_FD_187284 | JGI IMG/M metagenome (GOLD analysis project Ga0209737, IMG submission 187284) | Cubitermes ugandensis P3 segment gut microbial communities from Kakamega Forest, Kenya - Cu122 P3 (SPAdes) (version 2) | ecosystem: Host-associated > Arthropoda: Insects > Digestive system...
TCAGAGATAGAACCTAAACCTTACGGCACAAATGAATGTTTTGTCACTACCATTGACGGTTCAAGTATCTGCTTTTTTGAAATCAATCATTGAGCAAAATTAGCACAAATCATCCTGCTTTCCCACCACGTTTATAACGCTACAGTAAAATGATTCAATAGTTTTATTTACACTAAAACGCTTTCTTCGTACAAAGAGTCAGGGCAGATATCAGTATTTTCATCCCAAGCAACAGTATCCATAATTTTATCAACATACACTTTATTAAATATGTTATCGTCATTTAATTTTGTAAATAATGGAAGAGAATTAATAAGTGGCTTTACATCATATATTTTCACCTCGCCAGTATCAAAAGTCAAAAGTAATTCATAGTTTTCTAATGGTTTAGCTTCTTTTATTCCTCTCATTAGTGTACCTCCTACTATTTTAACGGTTCTATCTTAAAATCTGGTGAAACACCACTGACTAATAGTTGCCATGCTGCATTAAGTTCATCTTCGTGTATTGCCGCCCAAGCCAGTACCATTTTTTGTTGTTTATTCGGAAATTCACCAGCTAAAATTTCACCATCAATAGCAACCGATAATTTATAATCTCCATATCTGGCATGAAAATGTGGTCTTTTGTGTTTTGCATCTCGTTCACTATTCATTGTAATTATTATTCCATAAAACTGGCTCAAATATGGCATTATGATCCTCCAACGTCATTGTAAATTTAGTGTCACACTATCATTATCTACTAGAAACATAACTATGTAAAGTATTTCAAGTCATAATTTTCATATTCACGTATTCATTATCACGTCGAATTAATGGTCCTGTATGAACGGTATTAACTTGCAATGCCAGTATAGCATAATTGAAGCTCAAAATCTCGGCAAATCAAAATCTCGTACACTTGAAATCTTTTTGATTTTTGCTATATTGTAGATAAGTTTGTTTTATTAGTAATGGTTATGAAGCTTATATTATCGGAGGTGTTATTTATGCATTTGGGGTCAATTTACTTGGTTGTCAACGACTTTGTTCGCAAAGGTTACGGTTGGATGCTAAAAATATTGTCAACCAAAGCACCGGAACTCGTATTTACAAAACACTTTGAGACAAAATAACAGGACACTTTCTTTCTTCAATGGTATTATTATGTCGAGGTGGTTAGATGAACTTATATGAACGCATACAACATGCAATAGACTACATTGAAAGTAAACTCGACGACAATATCCAAATATCCGAAGCGGCAAAACAAGCGTATATGTCTAGAGCAGGTTTTTACAGGCTGTTTAATGCTTTCACAGGATATGACATCAAAGAGTATATCCGCAGAAGAAGGTTTGAATGTGCTTGTTCGGATATCGAAAATGACGTAACCGCTGTCGAGATTGCATTACGATACGGTTTCAAATCGCAAGAAGCGTTTATTAAGTCATTCAAATCCGTAGTTGGGACAACTCCCGGAAACTACTCTAAAGCCACTCACAAATATAAATTTGAAAAGGTGAACCTTATGGAAACGTATTTTGAAATGAAAGACAAAAATCTAAAGGACAAGTATCCTGAAATAAACGTGCTGTCCAATCTACCAGATATGCGTGTGGCTTCATATTGGGTGTTGAGTGAAAATCCGGAAGAAGATGGGAAGAAAGTCATTATGGAATGGGCAAAAACGAATAAATTACTTGATCCAGAGAAAGGAAGTCGAGTTTTTGGATTTGATTATCCTTCTTATTTTGCAAAGAAACGAGGATATGAATGGTGGATAACCCTACCGGCAAATTTTCAATTCAAAGAAAAAAATGTTATAAAAGAAAAAATCGTTCCCCAAGGAATGTATGCTCTTATATCCATTGAATACAAGAAAGATGATTTTGGAGATTTTATCGGCAAATTATTTGGGGCTAAAGGTAAGTTTGCTAAATGGTGCCGCGAGTCCGATTATGGTTTTGCTTTTCATCATTATTTAGAAGAATTTGTTTTAGATGATGAAAACAACAATATGGAACGGAAAAATTTATACTTCCCCATTTGCTTAAACCCCCAAGTAAAAGTGCCCTTCATATTTGAAATGCCGGAATTTACAGCCGTCGTTATTTCGGTAGACAATCAGCAATCTGACGGTTATGACAAGGTTTGGGATTTGTATTATAAATGGTCTGAGATTTCCGGCAGCTACGAGAAGCATAAAGTTTTGCAAATGCAGGACAGCCTTAATCAATCATGGGAAGTACCTGCGGAACTAATTATAACCAATCCTCCTAACGAAGCTGATTTAGATGGATTAGTGATTAAAAAGATACCAAGTGGAAGGTATCTGAAATTTACAACGGAATTTACATCGTTAAATAGCGAGCTTGAAGAAAACTGTTATAATATATATGCACAAAGTGACTATGAAAAAACAGACGGAAAATTGATCATCGAGTATATGGGTATATCAAATGATTGGAACAAAAAGACGCTTACTTGTCTTTACTATCCATTAACGCAAAATTGTGATACTATTAGTATCGGAGGACATACACATTGAAAAAGTTAATAATAAATAATGTTGCCCCAATGCTTGTCATATTAATGATTGCTTTTTTTGCTGGTTGTGGTGAGAAGGATGAAAATACCAGTGTTCAAAATTCTTCCGATTCTAATGCAAACGCTGAGGTAAAATCAATAGGTATCCCTACCCCTAGTACAAACGATGAGGTTAAATCGACGGAATCTTCTGACCAGAACACAAGTTGTAAGGTCGAATCAGCGAAAATTTCTGACCAAAACTCAAGTGATAATATTCTTGAATTACCGAATTTTTCCGACCCACCACTAACAGGATATATTACGAATTTTAACATGGCGGAAATGAAGTTTGATTTTGATGAGATTGAATGGATTACTCTTGAAGATATTGTACGGATTGATGAATTAGGAATTGAACCTGATATTGATATGCCGGGTGGTTTTTATATTTACCGTTCAAATGAAGCATTAAAAGTTTTTTCTGTAAATGAGGATACCGAGTATTATGTAATTGACCGGGCAAATTATTGGAGCGGTTGGAAGCCTGTTATTGCTAAGGAATTTACTGAAAATATTTATGATGTTATTCCATATTTAATAATAATTAAAGATAATCTTGCTTTATCTATCTTTGAGATGTATATTCCATAATTCATCAACCCATTGATATATTTTTGCTACTTCCTGCTCATAATCACCATCGATTTCAAAGTATCGGATATTGCTTTCCAGACACATTGTTTTCATTTTTTCATGTGCAGAAAGCTTTACATAAAATTTCTTTTGGCAAAAATATCGGATATAATAAATAAATGTCACCTTATCCCCCTTTTTGTGTCTATATTAGTGACGGCCGTAAAAAACGAAGGAGGTAAGCAAGAATATGTTAGATACTCTTCTGTTACGGGGATTACGTAACGGAAACGAAATAGCATTATCCCAAGTCATTGATAAATATACCGCTTATGTTTGCACGATAATCCGTAATACTGTCCGTGATGCTTTATCACACGAGGATATTGAGGAAATTGCATCCGATGTTTTTCTCGCGCTTTGGGAAAACGCTGATAAAATTGACCGCTTTAAACCCTACATGGCGGCAATAGCACGTAATAAAGCCAGAAACAAGCTCCGCACTTTATCCGACTGTCTCCCTTTGGAAGATGAAGTGCTGACGAAAGAAAGTGAATCATTGGAACAAGCCTTGATAGATGATAATGAACGGCAATTGCTAAAAAATGCTGTTCAAAATCTTGACAATACTGACAGGGATATTTTTTTAAGGCACTATTATAATTCACAAACTGTTGCAGAAATAGCCCGCGAAACCAGCATTAGTGAAGCAAGCGTGAAACAACGTCTTTCGCGTGGCAGGAAGAAACTAAAATTAATGATTAAAAAGGAGGCTTACTAATTATGGAAACCTGGTCAACTGAAAGAGTTAAGGAATTGACCCTAAAAAGAATTACTGCCAAAAACAAAACCCATGCAAAAATGCGACGTTACTTACCTGTAACCGTAGCCGCTATGATACTACTTTTTTGTACAATCACAGTGGGAGCATATGGACTGATGCAATCATTTGCCCAAACAAAGGCTTTAGGATGGGGAGCAACCCCAAAAGCAGAAGCAGATATCGAGCATCTTAGGGAAAATGCCGAGGATTTTGTTTTATTTGAAGAATTTATAATCGCCGGAATGTCAATTATTGTATTTACTTATGATTTTACTCCGGATTTACCTAATGAAGCTGTTTCACTTGATATCATAATTAAAAATATAATGAATGTTATGGATACAGAATATGGGATTGATGCAGCAAGTTTGGATAATGTGTTTTTTTACGCCAATTATTTTGAGAATTTTATGTGTCAATGGTCTATCTTCCTACGAGATGCGGAAACAGAATTATTCTATTTCATAGTTGATGCCATAACTGGCGAAGTGGAATATTCAGCGCAAAACACCCCTGAAACTCCATTCTTAGGATAGTTTATTAAATCAATAACCCAAAAAGAGCGCATATCGCGTTCTTTTTGCTTGTATCTAATACTTATTCCATTATTTATCCTTTCATTGGTGAACCTTTCCAAAACAAAAATTACGCGCCCAAGAAGCAGACGCGCAATTTATCCTTATTTTAGCCTACTATTTACGCACCTTCCGAATCTTCAATCTCCGCATATAAGGCGGCAATTTCATCGTCCACCGGAACTGCCGGGGCAAGTCCCATTTCTACTTTTAGTGCGTTAAGTTCATCATCCAAAGCAGCGCCTCCGCCAGCCTTATAAAGTTCAGCCAATGCCACTGCTTCATCACGGGGGACTTCATTTAAAGCGGTAAGGGCTTGTGCTCGGTCAAGGCGTTCCTGGGCTTGTTTTTCAAAACGGTCAAACGCTTGTAACGCGCCCTCGGCTTTTGCTCCGGCATTACCCATTTGTTGCACCCGTTCAGTCGCTTTTGCCACGGCGATATTGGACTTTATCATCGACTTACGTGATTTGAGCGCGTTAATGTCCTTAACTAATTTGTCATGCATGGCCCGCATTTGCACCGCATTTGCTTGTGCCGCTTCTGCCAGTTTCTGAAGCTCAAGTCCTTGGGCCTCAAGTTCATTTTTCTTGTTGAGAAATACCCGGGCATGGTCTTCATTACCGGCTGCCAAAGCCTTACGGGCAAGGTCCATGTTTTTCCTTACTTCTTCGATGTTTGCATCAGCCTCACGCCTTGTGCGGGTTTCTTCCGCCATTACCCCGGCGGTTTCTTTTTTGACCTCCGCCAAATCGTTCGCTAGATTGCGTAGGGTTTGGTCAATCATTTTTGCCGGGTCTTCTGCTTTATCCAGTAAAGCATGGATATTAGCAGACATTATGTTCTTGAACCTAGATAAAACACTCATTTTACTCCTCCTTATTTGAATATAATTTTATTCATCTTGATATAACTTTGCCAAATCACTGGCGGCATCGTTACCACTTTCCCCAAATGTTTTCAGGTCGGAATTAAGTAATGCCGCGTTTGCTTCTGCTTCCTGTGCTGCGGCTTCTTTTCGTTTCGCAGAAGCTTTTAGTGCGATTGTTACCCCGAAGAGTAAAACAAAGATAACCACCGCCACGCCGATAAACGGTGCTATCCTTGAACCGAATGTCGGGGTAATGCTCATAATCCGTTCTGCTGTGTTCTTAAGGGCAAGTCCAAACATTTCGCTCTCTGTATACCTGTCGGGTGCATCCCAATACTTACCGATATAACCATTAAAGATTTTCATTGCTTCCGCATCGAATACGGTAGACGCCGCGCTGCCTGCTTCGTACCAAAGGATATAATTACCGTTACCTTCGTCGATAAGCAAAATCAATAAATGCCCGGTGCTTTGACCAAAAAATTCATCGTATAGCATTTTTCCGACTTCACGCAGCTCCGCATCACCTGCTGTCATATTATCAAAAACGAAAACACCAAATTTCACCCCTGTGAGTTTGAACGCATCATTTGCACCACTCAGCATCGAGGCATCATTTGTGAACCAATCACCGGTGTCGGTAGAATCACGATATATAAGAACGTCGCCGTCGGCAACATTGGTTATCGCCGTACGGTTGATTGTACTTCTATCAACTCCGGAGGTATCGCTAAACAAAATAAGTGCAACAACAATAATCAGAATTGGTATAAGAATCATAAAGATGGAGGAACAACCAAAACCACCGGCGCTCCTACCCCGGCCTCTTCCGCCACCCATCATTCTGTTCCCCATCTGCCGCCCCATACTGTAACCCATACCCCTGCTAAAACTGGTACCGAAACCACTCGAACTATTTCGGGAGGAACCTGAACTTGTCGTTACCGGACTACGCGAGGACGAACTACGCGAACTCGTTCCCGGGCTGCGTGAAGCTGTCCCCCGTGAGCTTGAACTGCCACCGCTTCTGAATCCGCCACTGCTCCTGCTTCCGCTTGTTAATCCTCCGCTGGAACGACTGCTGCTTCCGCTGCTGCCACTACTTGGCTTTTTGCTCCTACCCATAAAAGCCTCCTTCCTAATCAAATGACCCTTGATTTAATAAAACAAATCTCTTTGAACCCAATATATATAGTACCATATTATCGTTTACATGTCATTAAAAAATAGTCACTTTGTGTCTTGTATTTGACACATTTTTCGGTTAGAATCAAGTCATTGTAATAATGTGTTTGAGATTGCGGATCAAGGCCGCAATGGCACTAGTAATTGTTAAAGGAGCTTAACCTACTATGAAAACTGCCTTGCAAATCATCGTTTATGTTATCAAAAGTGCTCTTTTTGCCTCGATATATTTTATTGTTTCATATAAATTCATATTTATTGATGTTGCAAAAGAAGATTTACTTTCTGCCACCATATGGAATATCGTCTTCATCTTTGTAATACTTACTACGGAAAAAATTGAAGCATATGCTTTTAGCAAAATTGTCAAGATAAATAAAAACCCATCGGAAACTCCGCCATTGTCTGCGAGAATAAAATATCTGATTTTCTATGATACTCCCTTAAAAACAAGCTTATACTTTTTCTTTATAATCTTGCTCATTTGTTCTGCGATAGTCTCTGCTGACCCAGATTTTCCGATATTGGGTGAATACGGCACTTATCTTAACTCGATTGAGTATGGATTACTTACTCTTATTGCTGTTGATGCGTTTTATGCTTTAGTACGTAATGAAATATCAAAGGAGAAAGAAACTTTAAATAGATAACTACCACGGTAACGGCTTCCCGGTATGCTCCATAAAATACACCCCTTCCGGAATCCGCTCCGGATTAACCGCATATGCGATAATATTTGCCGCACTTTCATCACAACTGACGGAATAAGGGCTGATGGCGGCCTGAGGACCACCCATCGGACTACGAAGCCAGCCGGGATGGAAACAAATCACGCGCACCCCATGTTTTTCCATCTCCTTCTGAAAAATCATCGAAGCCATGTTGGCGGCCGCTTTACTCATCCCATATATATATTCTACTTCGCGGTAGTTATCACCGATACTGCCTGACTCGCTGGTAATATTGACAACCATACTACCCTCTTTAAGTTTCGGCATCACCGCTTTTAACATCCTCAGCAGGCCAACCGCATTCACCTGTATCATGATAACACTTGCGTCAATATCAGTATCGAGCAGACTGCAACGGTCTTCCATGCGAAAAATCCCGGCATTATTATAAAGAAAATCTACTTTTTCCTCACGTTCGAGCATCTCGGTGGTTGCCTTAACAATGCTGTCGGTCGAGGCAACATCACATTCATAATAACGAAGCTTCTCATACCAGGCTGCATAATCCCTTAATTCATCGGTTATAGTAAGTTCATAGGCGTAAACCCTGTCCCCCCGCTCGATATGCTGTTTGACCAGCGATAGACCCAACCCCCGCCCCGCGCCGGTTATCACTACTGATTTATCCATCAAAATTCTCCAAAAATTCCATAATAAACGGCATCCCGTCACCACCTTCAAGATAGGAGTAACAGCCACTGCCGTCGCCATAGTTACCTCTTTGTAAGAATTTCATACCAAAATCCTCACAAGACAAAATTATTGAATCCATTCCTTTGACATTGAAAGCGATGTGGTGAAGTCCTTCACCTTTTTCATCGAGGAAATCCTGCCATACGCTAGGCGCACCATTAGGTTGGATTAGTTCAAGCTGGACACCGTCACCCACAGCAAAAAATGCCAAAAGACAATCGGCATCGGGAGCCGGATTACCTAAGTAATTGGTTTGGGTAACAGCGAAATCCCCACCACTGAAATGCGGTGGCTCCGGAACACCAAAGAATTTTGCGAGTTTTGCTTTAGATTTCTCAATATCTTTAACTACTAGTGCCACCTGGGTCATTTTTGTCGTGCCGATTATACTTGCCATTTTTAATCCACCCTTTCTTGTTTTCATTGCTTTTATTCTACTTCACATATATAATTATAACAAGAGTTATCTCAATAAACTATGACGTCATTGTTGTCAATAAATTGTGTCGTCATTGCTGTTTATAAATTGTGTCGTCATTGCGGGCTTGACCCGCAATCTCATTTTTATTATATGCTCACTCTATTATGAGATTGCGGGTCAAGCCCGCAATGACGACAAACTTAAAAATGTTGATTTAGGAGGACAAATATGATAGTCGTAAACTACGGGAACAACATCACCGAAAATACCTACGAAAGCCTTAAAATTTCTGACATCCATACATATTTGCGCCATGAATACAATGTCGCTCTAAAGCCAAACCTTGTAAACTCAAACCCCGCCAGTGATGGCGCGACAACCCACCCCGAAGTCGTGGAAGGAATTATCCTTTTCCTTAAAGAATATGGGGTAAAAAGTATCAGCATCATCGAAAGCTCGGCGATTGGATATAGCACTAAACGCTCGTTCAAAAACTGCGGTTACGAAAACCTTTCATCGAAATACAACGTCCCTCTTTATGACCTGAAAAATGACAACATAATCTACAAAACCCATAGTGGTTTCCAACTCGGTTTATGCAGTAAGGCACTTGATACCGACTTCCTTATCAATGTGCCCGTCCTAAAGTCCCACTGTCAAACCCGCATGACCTGCAACCTGAAAAATCTTAAGGGTTGTATACCCGATGATGAAAAAAGACGCTATCATTCGATGGGTTTGCATAAACCAATTGCCGCTTTGAATGCTCTGATGAAAACCAGCTACTGTGTCGTGGACGGTATCTGTGGCGATTTATCCTTTGAAGAAGGCGGAACCCCGGTCATATCAAACCGGATTATTGTCGGACATGACCCGGTAATGGTTGATTCCTTCTGTGCAGAACTAATCGGATACAAACCCGATGACATAACCCACTTGAAAATCGCCCGGGAAATAGGAGTTGGAAAATATTTTACCCCTGATACAAAAGTTATAGAAGTAAATACCGAAAATAAACCCCTTAATAAAACCACCGGAAGCCGTTTGGCAAGCCGTTACCAGCACCTAATAAATGATGATTCTGCTTGTTCCGTTTGTTACTCATCCTTGACATATGCCCTATACCGGCTTGGGGGAAATTTTAATGGTAAGATATTTATCGGTCAAGGGTACCAAGGTAAAAATTTTGATGGTACAGGAATCGGAAATTGCACAAGCGGATGTCGTAATTATGTGCCCGGTTGCCCACCAAAGGCGGTTGATATTATTAATTATCTTAAATAAAGACAGGGCTGTTTTTCATATAATAATGCTCTCGATTCGCTCCATCTCCTATCAGAGTTGAGATATATCCATTCTTTAAAAGTGCGTTAATCCGGTGGCTTGCTTCCGGTATTGCTTTAGTAATAAACATTTCAACGTTGACATCATAAAAGAATGAATCAGAAGCACCAATTAATTCAATCAAGGCTTCTTCGTTTTCATATTCATGCCTTATGTCAATACGTAAAACGCCAAAATCAGCGCGCTCACCACCATGTTCGCTACCGAATATTTCTATTGTACCAACTGCCTTGCTAATATTTTTGTCAACGATGCTAAAGCGGAGAAAGTATTTGTTTCGGTAGGAATCAAGCCAAAATTCCAAGCATGTTTGCATTTCTTCAAGAGTGTAATATTTGAAATCACTTATGCAGTTATCGGAATTGAAAAATTTTTGTGCTTCCGGGTCACTATAACATAAGAGTAAATCCTCAGCATCATCCATTGATACTAACCGGAGGATGAAATTCTTGGTTTCGTATTCTGGGCATTTTGTATATGGGTCAGGTCTTCCATTTTTCAATAATTCAATTACTTCCTGCTCGGTTTTACATTTATCATAATCACCGGGTAATCCGTCCGGTTTGTGGTAGGTAATGCCTCGATTGTGGTTGTTATGTAAATACTCCGCAAGCTTGTCTAGTCCCTCAGTTTTTGCGACCGAATTAAAAGCCCTAATGCGGATATTTTTGTGCATATTTTTATTACATGGCCATTCATTGCATAAATAACAGTATCCCAAATCTTTTGAGCAACAACAGGCTTTTATGTCACAATCGTCGTCTTTACCCTGACAACCTGCACAGTTTTCGTTATATCCGCAAAGAGCGCAAACTAATCCGCAAATCCCATAGCTTTTTTCAATTTCCATTTTTGTCATGATGATTCCTCCGCTATTTTTTAATAGTACAACATTTATTGTTTCGAATGTTTGTTCGTTTGATTATAAGATGAATATTTGTCAATGTCAAGGTTTCAATTTTAGTTTGTGACAATTTTAGTTTCTAAATCAATATAAAATGCCATAGCACATTGGCACTATGGCATTTACATTTGATTTATTTATTTAATCTTTAGTCCTCTTCATCCGAAGCCGCCGCTCTCGCCGCAACTTCTTTTTCTTGAATTTCACTCGGAGCTTGTTCATAACGGGCGAACTCATAAGAGAAATCACCACGTCCCCCGGTCATTGAACGAAGGTCAGTACAATAACCCTGAACACCGGTCATCGGAATATCAGCTTCTATAACCTGCTTGCCACCGGAAATATGATTCATACCAAGGACTCTGCCTCGACGCTTATTGAGGTCACCCATGACATCACCGGCATAAGCATCAGGAACGGTTACTTTTATCGAAACGATGGGCTCAAGCAGAACCGGCCCCGCTTCCATAAACCCTTTTTTGAAAGCAAGTATTGTTGCCAGTTTAAACGCCATTTCCGAAGAGTCAACCGCATGATACGAACCATCATACAAATTCGCTTTGACACCAACCACCGGGTAACCTGCGAGCGGCCCCTTAAGAACCGAATCTGCAAGACCTTTGTCAACCGCCGGATAATAGTTACGGGGTACAGTACCACCAACAACACTCTGCTCAAATACATATGGAGTATTCATATCTCCTGAAGGTTCAAAAGTCATTTTTACATGACCATACTGACCATGCCCGCCGGATTGTTTCTTATGTTTGCCTTCAACATCAGATTTCTTTCTCAAAGTTTCACGATAAGCCACTTTGGGGGTAACCAAGTCAATATCGACTTTATATTCATTTTTTAAACGGCTCTGGATAACTTCAAGATGCATATCACCCATACCATACAATAACATCTGCCGGTTTTCGGTATCATTAAACATCTTAATCGTCAAATCTTCGGCAGCCAGCTTTTGTAAGGCTTGGGAAATCTTGTCGATGTCACCCTTGTTTTTGGGAATATAACGCTTATAAGTATAAGGGATGGAAATATCCCATTTTTCGTACCTGATGGGTTCGGTTTTGGTTGAAAGGCTGTCACCGGTTTTAGCATCAGTGAGTTTCGCCAATGCTCCGATATCACCGGCACAAAGTTCCTTTACTTCAATTGGTTTACTACCTTGCAGGACATAAAGCTTGCCGCATTTTTCTTCGGCATCGGTACTGTCATTATATAGTATATCGTCAGTTTTGAGCACCCCGGAATTGACCTTGATTAATGAATATTTGCCGATAAAAGGGTCAACTATCGTTTTCCAGACATAAGCTGATTTCGCTTTCTTCGCATCATGATTGGCGGCAAATGGCTCATTACTTTTGAGGCTGATACCAACCACTTCCCGGTTATCGGGGCTGGGCATATAATCAATGATGTCGCCAAGAAGTGAGCAAACGCCTTGGCAGGATGTACTTGATCCCATTGTGACGGGTACGATGGCACAATCATTTACACTGGCGCGGATGGCACTGCGGATTTCGTCATCAGTAAATGTTTCTCCACCAAAGTAACGATCCATAAACTCTTCACTTGTTTCGGCAACCGCTTCCATCAAAGAATCACGGTAGGTTGAAAGACTGTCCTCACTGACTGCCGGTACATCACAAGCGGCCATATCTTTACCCTGCCATTTGTGTGCTGTCTCGGTAACAACATTGACACCACCGACGAATTTTTCATTTTCATTGATTGGAAATTGAATCGGAGCTATTTTTACACCAAACGCCTCCCTTAATTCATCAAATACTTTGGTAAAAGACGCATTGTCAACATCCATCGAGCTGACATAAACGATTCTGGGTAGTTTATATTTTTCACAAATCTCCCATGCCCTGATGGTTCCTACTTCAACACCGGATTTGCCGTCAACGACGATAATCGCCGCACTGGCTGCCCCAACCGCTTCTTCCACTTCGCCAACGAAATCGAAATAACCCGGCGTATCAATAATATTGACTTTAGTACCTTTCCATTCTATCGGCACAACCGAAGTGCTGATCGAAAATTGGCGCTTCTGTTCTTCCTTACCATAGTCACTGATGGTACTGCCTTCGGTTACTTTTCCCATCCGCGTGACAATCCCTGCCAAATAAGCCATTGCTTCGGTCAGGCTGGTTTTCCCGCTGCCACCATGTCCTAACAATACGACATTCCTAATCTTGTCAGTTGTGTAAACATTCATAAAGTGATTCCTCCGATTTATATTTTAATAATTTTGCTCAAAACCCATGTGACCATTTTACTAAATATATCCATAATAAACAAGACAAATATGATAATAATATCAGCTATTTTTTATTTATCCGTGAAACATCCCTTTTTGCTTTCCGTGAAACATAAATATTGTACATTAACCTGACAATTAACATCCCAAAAATACATCCGGCACTATCAAGTAAAACATCACTGATCAGCGCAACCCGTCCGGGAATGAAATATTGGATTAACTCATCCATTGATGCCAGAATTACGACCGCAAGAAATGAATAAAGCGCCGGTTTGAATGAACTTTTTCTCCATACCAGTGCCAATGAGTAAATGAAAAAACCTAATAAAGCATAAAAAATAAAGTGAGCGGCTTTACGGACGAAACCGACAAACTGTTTGAACTGAGATTCATCCAAATCTAAATCAACCGAAAGTGTTTCCTCAACAAAATTGATAATGTATTTACTGACAATCACACTTTGCTTAGTTGATATATCCCCAGGTGCGTATGAAAATCGCAAAATAATTATATACTGTATCGCAATTAAAATAGATATAATGATAGTTAAAACTTGCTTACGTCGTAGATCTCGATTAGTCATTCTCTTCCATTTCTTTTTTTGTCTGTTCAATAATATTGTAGTTGTCAATCCGGGTTGAGTCCATTTCCGGCATCCCTACAAATGTCGCACCATACTCAAAAGAATTGTCCTCAAGTTGCTCAATCCGCGTGATACGAAGATAAGCATGAATTTTTTCCATTGTCCATATCTGCAAATATGACTCATAAACCGAACCAATCTGGAGTGCTTTATCGCTGGTAAATCCAACACCTGTCTTCGATACATCAATAATGTCGATTAATATTTCTTCATCTTCTTTTGCATCAAGACGATTTAATACCACACTAGTATCAAGATTCGTCCTTGTTCCTTTTCGCCGTTCCATTACTTGTCCTCCTCCGCACTTTTCCCCATTTTACTCTATTTACAGATTTTTGTAAAGTGGATTAAAGTATCAGCATCGCATCCCCAAACGAGAAGAAGCGGTATTTTTCATCAATTGCTTGTTGATATGCCGCCATGATATTTTGCCGTCCTGCCAGTGCCGATACCAGCATCATTAAAGTCGATTCCGGCAGGTGAAAATTTGTAATTAAGGCATCGGTTATTTTAAACAGATAACCGGGGTAGATAAAAATGGAGGTATCGCCACTGCTTGGGGTCAGGGGATAACCCGCACTTTCGATGGTACGCAAACTGGTCGTGCCAACGCAAATAACTCGCCCTCCTCCTGCTTTGGTTTCATTAATTATGTCCGCTGCTTCACTCGATATCTCATAATATTCCGAATGCATATGATGTTCGGCAGCATTTTCGACTTTAACCGGACGAAAAGTACCAAGCCCAACGTGTAATGTTACAAAAGCTAACCTTACTCCTTTATCCTGAATCGAATTTAACAACTCTTCCGTAAAATGTAAGCCGGCAGTAGGAGCCGCCGCTGAACCTTCGTGCTTGGCATATATGGTTTGATAACGGTTTCTGTCTTTTAACTTATTTGTGATATACGGTGGTAGAGGCATTTCACCTAACTTATCCAAAACTTCCTCAAAAATCCCTTGATAGGAAAATTTGATCCGGCGGTTTCCATCCTCCAACACTTCCAAAACTGTTCCTGACAAAATCCCCTCGCCAAACTCAAGAACTGCACCTACCCGGCACTTCCTACCCGGTTTCACCATCGCTTCCCAGATATCATTTTCACCCCGTTTAAGCAGTAAAACTTCAATCGGAGCTTGGGTATCAGCCTTTTCCCCCAGAAGACGGGCGGGGATGACCTTGGTATTATTAAGTACCAGACAATCACCAGGTTTCAAATATCCGGCAATATTCTTAAACGAGTCATGCTTAATAACGCCCGTCTTTTTATCAAGGACCAAAAGCCGTGAAGCCGAGCGGTTTTCCAAGGGATCCTGGGCAATTAACTCGGCTGGTAATTCAAAATAATAATCTTTAGTTTTTATGCTTTCACTCATAAACCCAATCCCCAAATACGCCTTTACGCAAATGCACTTCGTGCTTAAAGTGTACCGTGCGCATTCAAAAATACGGCATAAGCCCGTTTCGCTTCATATACATCAGCTTTGCTGGTTGCTTCCCAAGGTGCGTGCATATTGAGTACCGGCACACCAGAGTCGATTACATTCATTCCATACCGGGCAAGGATGTAAGCTATCGTTCCCCCGCCACCGACATCAACCTTGCCGATTTCAGCGGTTTGAAAGCGGATATTGTTATCTTCCATCAGCTTCCGAAGGTATCCCAGATACTCGGCATTGGCATCATTTGAACCACTTTTCCCCCGGGAACCGGTAAATTTCTTGAATAAAAGACCTGCTCCCATTGAAGCTGCGTTACGCTTTTCAAAACTTGACTTGTAGAATGGGTCATATGCCGCGCCAACATCGGCTGACAGCATATAAGATGATGCAAGAACCCGGCGAAGATTTAGCTCGCTATAATCACCAGTCAAATTCATCAACTCCGCAACCGTATTTTCGAAAAACCGGGAGTGCATTCCGGTCGCCCCAACACTGCCAATTTCTTCTTTGTCAGTAAATACTAAACAAGCTGTCCGTTTTGGTTTTTTCGTTTCGAGCATCGCTACCAACCCTGCATACGAACAAACACGGTCATCCTGCCCATAGGCCAAAATCATACTGCGGTCAAAACCTGCTTCCCTTGCTTTCCCTGCCGGAACAACGGAAAGCTCTGCCGAAATGAAATCGTCTTCTTCAACATCATAAGAATTTTTCAAAATATCGAGTATATTCTTCTTAATCGCGTCCTTGGCATCTTCTTTCTTTTGAGTCTCATTTGATGTTTTAGCATCGTCCGATTTGATAACAAGTGGTTTGTTTCCTACAACAATATCAAGGGCTTCACCCTCGATTACTACATTCGCTTTCTTTTCCAACTGTTCCTGCGCAAGATGTGGAAGTAAATCCGAGATAAAAAAGACGGGGTCGTTTTCATCTTCGCCAATATTTATCAGAGCCGTCGTGCCATCTTTTTTGACCATCACCCCATGTAGGGCAAGGGGAATCGTGACCCACTGGTACTTTTTTACCCCACCATAATAATGAGTATCAAGATATGCAATACCATCTTCTTCATAAAGTGGGTTTTGCTTGATATCAAGACGTGGTGAGTCGATATGAGCACCAATAATATTCATACCCTTACTTAGTTTATCTTCACCGATGATAAACATGATAATCATCTTGTTCATCAGGACATTGTAAACCTTGTCACCGGCTTTTAATTTTGTTCCCTTTTCAATCAGCTGTGGTAATTCGCGGTAACCGGCCGCTTCTATCATGTTGACAGTGACATCGACACATTCGCGCTCTGTTTTGCCTTTATCAAGAAAATCACGATAACCCTTTGTGAAAGTCTCAATTTCTTTGAGTTGTTTTTCAGTGTAAAATTCCCAGATGTTTTTTCGCTCCATATTTCCCTCCTTGAGTTTGTGGCGATTTCGTTGTGTTGTTGCGAATTGAAGCTGTTGGGTGAAGTTTGTCGCCGCGTAGTCGAAAGCTGCGATTCACCGTCAAACCCGCTTTCGCTCCGAGAAAGACGTTGCGTTACGTAAGCTCGTAAAACACACGAGCTAAGTAACGACGTCTTTCAAGGGTTTGACTATAGAATCGCACTTTCGCCTTCACGTTTTTAGTTGTCGTATTTTAGATGCGAAAGCCATATTAACTTACTCATACTAAACATGGGGTGCGAGCAGGTAAATTTGACTTATCATATCACAAAGTTGGAGCGAGTGAGTAAGTTTGATTTCTAAAGCAGACCCTTGAGAAACGTCGTTACTTAGCCAGCGTATTTTGCTGGCTTACGTAACGCAACGTTTCTCTCGGAGCGAAAGCGGGTCTGCGTAGAAGTCAAAGCTTACGAACTCGCTTGCGATACCCTTTAACTTCGCGACGTCCCTACCGCAACTTCGCCCCAACCACCTTACTCAACTTCTTAGCCACCGCCTTAACCGCACTCTCAATCTCATCATGCTTAAGCGTCTTATCCTTCGCCCCAACCACCAAACGAATCGTCACACTCTTCTTATCCTCCGGAACCTGCTTACCCCGATACTCATCAATAAAATCAACACCCCGGACAAACCCATCCGGTCTAATCATCGCCGTAACAGTTTCCTCAATCTGCTGCCACTTCACATCCAAATCAACCAAAACCGAAAAATCATACTCAGTCAACGGATACTCCGGAAGATGGACAAATTCGTTAGTACGCGAAGCCAATGTCTCCAAGTCATCAATATTAAGCTCAAAGAACATCACCGCACTATTTTTTATCCCACAACTAAGAGCCTTTGCCGTCTTAAGAATTGCAATATCACCAACCTTCTTAGACCCTTGATTGACATTTAACCAAGCCACATCATCAGCCCAAGCCGGTTTATCTGTTTGTGCAAAATTAAAAGCCACAATATGGACATAACGAGGCAAACCTTCAATAATACCCTTCATACTACGGAAAAGATCAGCCGTTTTTTCCTGACCCGCCACCATCGCCCCAGCAATAAAACGCCGCTGACAAGGTAACTTTTCACGCTCATCATAATTAGAAACAAAATCCTTATTAAGTAAAACATCAGCACCTTCAAAAATAGCTAACTCATCAAAATAACGAAGATTCCCACTAACCGCTTTTAATAAATTCGGTAACAAAGTAGAATGTAACAAACTCTCAGTCGGTGAAGGAGGAGTCGCCAGCCTAAGCACCTCTTTATTATCCTCACCGATAAAAGGAACCGCAAACTCATCATTCATCCATGGATAAGAAATAATCTCATTCATACCACAACGGAAAGCAAGATACTCTTTAATATTCCTTTCAACATCAATATGTGGTTGAAGAATCGCATCGGTAAAGGAAGTAGTAATCGGTTGAGCGGTAAAATTCTCAAAACCGTGCATCCTGGCAACTTCTTCCATAATATCATTGGGAATCGATACATCACCGGTTGACCGCCATGAAGGAGGAATAAGCTTTAAATTGTCACCATTTAAATTAACTTCAAACCCTAACTGACAAAGCAAACGCTCAATTTCATCACTCGGAATCGCTTTCCCAAGACGGCGTTCCAACCAAGCAAGTGAAACCTCTATTTCCGGACGATCGATTTTCGTCGGATAATTATCATAAAAACCAGTAACTGTAAGCTCCGGATAAAGCTGTTTAAGTAATTCCATCGCCATTGCCAGAGCTAAATCTGAGCGTTCCGGATCAATCGCTTTTTCGAAACGGGTCGCTGACTCGGTCCTGGTCTCATATCGGGCAGCCGTTCGGCGAACCGAAATCGCTTCAAAATTGGCAATCTCCAAAATAACCCGATTTGTTTTATCAAGTATCGAATCTTTACTGCCCCCCATGACCCCGGCGAGGGCAACCGCACCATCATCATCGGCTATGACCAAATCATCAGGATGCAAAGTCAACTCTTTATCATTCAATAACAGTAGTTTTTCATTTTCCATTGCCCGGCGTACATTGATATGACCGGAAATATTGTCCGCATCAAAAGCATGGGTCGGTTGTCCAGTTGCCAGCATAACATAATTGGTAATGTCAACAATAGCATTAATCGGCTGCATTCCTACCCGCCAAATCCGGCTTTGCATATCAAAGGGGGAGGGTTTCACATAAAGACCATCCATTTCGACCCCGATATAACGGCGGCAACGTTCGCTATCACTGATTACAACCTGAAAACCTTCGGTTTCAGGTGCCGTGAAACCATCTGTTTGCGGTGCGTGAAACATTTCAATTTCTTTAAGTGGCAGGTCAAAAAGGGCCGCAATCTCACGGGCAATGCCATAATGTCCCCACAGGTCCGGGCGATGGGTTATGGATTTATTATCAATTTCCAGAATTATATCATTCAATCCGAGGGCATCTGCCAATGAATCTCCTGCTTGAATCTCGGTAAATTCCGAAAGATCAACAATTGTCGCTTCATCTTCATAAGGGAACAGGTCAAACAAACCGATTTCCGACGAAGCGCAAATCATTCCGAAACTTTCTACTCCACGAACTTTGGCATTTTTTATCTCAATTAAATCACCTTCTCCATGCCAACGTACCATTGCGCCCGGTTTGGCGACCGCAACTTTCATTCCTTCGGACAGGTTTATTCCTCCGCAGACGATTTCGCGGATATCGCCACCGCCAATATCAACCTGGCAGAGGGTAAGTTTATCAGCGTTTGGGTGGGGGAGGATTTCTTTTACCACGCCGACTACCATTAAGTCAAAGTTTTTTGCTAAGTCGGTCATTCCTTCGACTTCGACTGTTGCCATTGTAAGTTGGTACGCTAGTTTTGATAAGTCAAAATCGGGGGGGATTGTTACATAGTCTTTTATCCAATTTAGTGATACTTTCATTTTTTTCTCCTGTTATACTCCGTAAGCCAGACAACGAGAGATTATTGTCTGGCTTACTCCTCGATTAACAAAATTGTTGTAAGAATCTTAAATCGCCACTGCGGAAAAGGCGGACATCATCGATGCCGTAACGCATCATTACGAGTCGGTCTAAACCGATATTGACGTAAAAACCGGTATATACATCGGGGTCAAGTCCTGATGCTTTAAGAACATTTGGATGTGGTGTTCCGCCGGGCATGACTTCAATCCAACCGACATATTTACAAACACTGCAACCTTTACTGTTGCATACTAAGCAAGCCATATCAATCTCGAAACCCGGCTCAACAAAGGGGAAAAACCCGGCTCGCATCCTGACTGGGACGCGTCGTCCGAAAACTTTTGTCAAGATAGTCTGAATCATAATTTTCCCGGCGGCAAAAGTAAAATCGGGTTGGACAATCAGTGCCTCATATTGGAAGAAGGCACGTTCATGACGGGCATCGGTTGATTCATTACGAAATGCCCGTCCGGGATAAACAAAACGATATGGTGGCTCATGTTTCTGCATGTATCGTACACTTGCCCCGGTTAAATGGGGACGAAGGCACAAACGGTCACCACCGCGGTTATCTTCATAACCATCAATCCAGTATGTGTCCATACTGTCCCTTGCCGGATGGTCAGGGGGAAAATTTAAGTTATCAAAAGCATATAGCTCGCTGGTAATTTCTGATTCTTGAAATATTTCAAATCCAAGCGAACGGAATGCATCATTTAAATCATAACACATCTGGGTAATCGGATGGAGACTACCAGCGGGTGGTTTAAATCCGGGAACTGTCACATCAAAATCAACCGGAATCTCGGCGGCTTTGAGCATCAATTCTTCATTCCGTTTGTCAATCAAGCTGCTAAAGTAGTTTTTTAGCTCATTGGCAGCCCGGCCGATTTCGGCACGTTGTTCACCGGAAAGCTTTGGAATTTCTTTCATGATTTCAGCTAGTTTGCCTTGTTTGCCGAGCAAGTTGGCTTTAATCACCTTTAATTTCTCGACATTGGTGGCAGCGAGAACCCGCGCCTTGTTTTCTTCGCGAATCGCCGCTAGTACTTCGGTAATGTTTTCTTTCATATGTTTATAACCTCACTTGTATGACATGCTAATAATCTTAACAATACATACTTTTTTTGTCAACCTTCACTTTTAATTTTTCCTTCTTTCTGCGATGACAAAAACATCACGCCGATGTATAATAAAGATGATGGACAAAAAATGGCAAATGGTATCGGTATATTCCGTTACCCACTTTTTTATAGATTTTGCGTGTGCTTTTTTGATGTTTTGCTTCATTGCCGGAACTACAGAAGGGTATCTTTGCGTTTTGCTTTATAATTTCTGTGCTTTTGCCATGCAAATGCCGATTGGCATTATTGCGGACAAATTGAACCGGAACTATCTGTTTGCCATCTGCGGCTGTATATTGGTTGCGGTTTCATATGGATTGATTACGTTCCCCATCGTGGCAGTTATTGTGATTGGCATCGGAAATGCCATGTTTCATATTGGTGGCGGCATTGATGTTTTGAATATCAGTGAAAAAAAGTTAAGCGCGCTCGGGATCTTTGTTTCGCCTGGTGCGTTCGGGATTTATTTTGGGGCGATGTTGGGTAGAGACGGTTTGTTGCCGATGATTTTCTTACCCCTTGCGCTTGTTGTGGCAGCAACTCTTATTTTCATTGTTTTTAAGACACAGAGAGGAAGTTATCCGGAAAATGCCGAATTTTCATTACATAATGCTGGACTAAAAGCTGCATTTTCCGCCGCTCTTTGCTTTTTCTTGGTGGTCTGCTTGCGTTCTTATATGGGACTTGCGATGAATTTTTCATGGACAAATATTGGTTTGTGGGGTTTCGTATTAATTTGCGCGGTAGTTTTCGGTAAAACCCTCGGTGGGGTTTTTGCGGATAAGTTCGGCGTGGTGAAAACAGTATTTATTTCGTTGGGAACCGCTTCTCTCTTGTTTCTTTTTCCCCGATTTCCCATTGCTGGTATTGTCGCGATATTACTGTTTAATATGACCATGCCAATAACGCTTTGGGCGATGGCAAAGATTTTTCCGGGGGCTAAGGGTTTTGCGTTTGGTTTACTTACATTTGCACTTTTTCTCGGATTTTTACCGGTGTATCTCGATTTTGACATATTGGGTGGCGCCCCGTGGCTGTTTGCTTTGCTTTCGTTTGTTTCCCTTGCTATTTTAGTGACGGGGCTTTTACGGCAACCTATGAGGATAACGAATGAGTAAAGTGCTTCTTATTTCGTTAGCGGTTTCATTACCCTTAACTATTGTGCTTGAAGCAGGTTTTTTTCTGCTTATTGGTAAACGTGACAAAAAGGATTTACTGCTGCTATTGCTGGTCAATGTAATAACAAATCCTATTGTCGTACTGTTTTATTGGCTGACGGTATTTTATACAAACTTTAATGCCCGGTTTATCTTGATACCACTTGAGATATTTGCCATATTAACTGAAGGATATTACTATAAAAAACATGGCAACAGTTTTAACCGTCCATACTTTTTTTCATTCAGCGCGAATATGATTTCTTTTGGGGTGGGTGAAATGATTCAACGATTTTTGTAGGAGGAATTATGAAACGAGTTATAGCTTTATCGATATTTTTCTTTTTTACTTTTACACCGTTTTTGGTGTACGCGGATTCAATATTGATAAATGATGATTTTTCTCTGCGACATGAAGAAAGATTCAACTATTTGGGCCGGAATTTTGTTACCAACGGCGAAGATGGCAATGTTGTTGTCCATGATGAACCGGGTGCAAGCGGCAATAAAATGATCCTGCCAAACGGGAACATCATAAATCTTATGCATTCCTGTTTATACGATGGCGTATTTTGGGGTTTTACCCCTGAATATTATGGTTGGGTCAAGATGGATGAAATGTTGGTTTTGTATGACTATATTGAATTTGAGAGAAATCATTATTATGATTTTTATCCCTATGAAGGTGATTATGCAAAAATTAAAGAAACCCGTTCGGCGATTATTTGGCAGTGGCCGGGTTCCGGAATACCATTGTGGACAGTTGAGGATTTGGATACAGATAATCTCCGTGTTATTAATGCTTACATGGATGACGATGGGCGGGAGTGGGGTCTGGTAATGTATTTGTATGGTGGTAAGTATAGTTGGTTATGTCTGAGTGACCCACTCAATCGTGATATACCCGCTTTTAACCCGATGCCGGAAGCGCGTACTTGGAAATCAGAAACCAAACATATTGATGTTTATAGATACCAGCAAAAAAATGAATTATTATTAATTATTATGATTACACTTCTTGTGGTTACTTTATGTGTCAGTACAGCCGTACTGATACGGATATTTTGGAAACCGGATATGAATAAAACCGAAGGAGAGCGACATGATTAAGCGTTTTAGATTCCTTTCCATATTATTAATCATAATTCTTGTGCCAAAACATTATGTATATGCTGATATGGTTTTTGGTAATGCGTTTGCAAACCAAAACAGCGATAAAATAAAATCCGTGGCGGATGAAGGATTTCGGAGCAAAAGATTTATTGCAAACAGTCCATCAGGTTATATTATCCCCAAAGTTGAGCCTGGTTCAAAAAAAGGAATATCCCCGTCATTTTATTATCCCCGTTGGAATGACCAATATGTCATAACACTCAAAAATGAATTCGCCTTTATAAACGGTGAACTAATAGATATAACGCATACCATTTTCCATAATGGACAGTACTTTGGAGTTATGGCACCCACTCATTCATATCAACCTCCCGGTTGGGTTTTGATGGATGAGCTTTTGTTGGTATTCGACCGCGATAATTGGGAAGAAAAACATCGGATGGATTTCTATTATGATCAAAACCACAACCTTGAAACGATTTATGCGGCTAAGCAAATTGTTTTCTGGTTATGGCCCGGTTCCGATCGGGAAAAATGGATTTTGAATTGTACTTTGGATGAATTTAATTTTCAAAACATATGGCTTGATTATTCTTACAAAGACCATAATGATAAAGAGTGGGGAAAAATTGTGATAAAATACTCATATCGAAGCCGTCCGTCTTCTGATACTGATGGCTTCCCCATTGAACGATATGATAGTGGCTGGGTTTATCTTAGTGACCCGGAAAACAGCAATATTCCCGCTTTCTATCCGGCAGCCGCAGGAATCAAATGGTCACCAGAGGGAAAAATCGATTGGGATTTGGGGGCGACCGTATATCCGCCTGTTTTTCCGGCAAACAACGCATTAATTCCTACCCCCAAACCAAACACAGTTTTGATTAGTATCCTAGTGACGGCACTTTGTCTTGGGATCGTAGTGGTACTTAAGTATAACAAGGATAAAACTGGCCTGTAAGGTAACAGCATAAAAACAACCACAACAACAAAAGCGTGTCCAAGGTATGGATTTTCGGTTTACAATTCAGGTGGATTTTCGGTTTTCAGACTGACTTCATCATTTTTTCCTGCGTTTGGCAAGATGGAGATACAGCGGACGGAAATATTTATTGATATATGCCCCCAGCAAAATCACGTAAACACCGATAAATATCCACATTAGAATCATTACGATGGTCGTCAGACTTCCATAAATACCAAAAGCATTAAAATAATCGACATAAATAGAAAAGCCAAAACTAAGCAGACTAAAAGCCCATGCCGCCAAAGCCGCTCCGGGAAGCTGCATCCACAAACGGGTGCGTACACCTGGAATATAAGCATAAATCAAAGCAAGCGCAAGTGAAATCAAAGCAAAGACAATCAAGAAACGGCCATTAATAATGAACTTAACTATAGGACTTAAAACCGGGGCTTGATATAAGATAATATTGACGAGAGTATTACCAAAAACCATCGCAATTAAGGACAAAATCAAAACCGCCAGAATAATAACAGTATAAACCGTAGCAAGCAAGCGCTGGATAAAGGCCGCTCGTTTTTCTTCCACCCCATTAACCGCATTTAATCCACGCATCAAGGCAAGAACGCCCCTTCCCGCCGACCATGCCGTCACAATTGCCGCAATCGAAATGACCCCTGCCGATGAAGTATACACATCCCTGATAATGCTAATAATGAGGGGATGGGTCGCCTCCGGGGTAATCTCCGTCAAAGCTGCCATCAAATTCCCCTCCGTCAGCGGGGTATACGGAATAATCGCACATAATAGAATCAACATCGGAATCAGCGACAAAAAAAGGTAAAAAGCTGTCGCTGCCGCATTGGTGGTGATGTGTTTCTCTTCTAAGCGCGTGGTGAAATCCTTTATTAATGTATATGCCTTTTTTATCATATTTTCCTTTAACTACCCCTCCCGCACCTCACATCCAATATAAAATACCGCGAGAATCTCCTCAAACGAGTACCCAAGCCGGCCAAGCGCACGCGCCCCATTCTGCGACATCCCGACCCCATGCCCGAAACCACCGCCAACCAACTTCAAACTAGTGACAACCCCATCCTTAACCGTCTGTTCAATAATCATAAAAGCACTGGGCAAAATCGTAAGCGTACTTACCTCACTATCATCCTGTCGAACTATATTATATTCATTATCAAACAAAACATACCGAATCGTATTCTCTGAAATGATTTTGTACGTATTAGTCGTTGTTTCTATTATCAGTTCATCAATAACCCCGCCGGGAAGCCGCTTCGCACTATAAATATTCTTAACTTTACCAACATTGCCAATTGCCTTACTGACAAACTCACCCCGCTCAAGCGTGAGTACCAGACGCGAATTTCGGTCATACCGCCACTTAATGTTCTCAGCAATTTTTTCATGATTTAACTTCGTTGCCTCATATGTCCAACGAAACCATGGTTCATCTTTTTCATAATCAGTATCCCGGATAGTGGTAATAAAACCGTCAAATATCTCATCATCTACCAAAGTATTGGGATCCAAAGCCGAACCATCATTAAGCAAACGGTCATCGCCAATTATCGTCGCTTGCAAATAAGGTAAATCAGGGGGATTCTGACTCTTCCATATCGCCGGAATCGTTGCATTGCCACTCGATGTCGAATAATAATAAGTGTGCGCCGGACTATTTCCATAAAAGAGCTTAAGACCGGTAGTTTCCTTTACTGCCTTGGTTGTATTCATATGCTCGGCAATATTGTTATAAACCTGATAACCAACACTGTCGTCAACATGCGCACCCAACGAAGCAAGCCCCGACCGGCGGATAAAACGATAAGCATAAGTCCGTGCCGTAATTGCCTGTGCTTTTAAAGCCTCCAAAGGATATGAAGCCGGCATTTCACTTGGCACTACTGAATATAGATACTCTTCAAGCAATACCTCACTGATGACAGCCAAGCCACTATCCGTTTTCCTGATTTCCATACTACCACGATAAACCGGAATACCTTGACTACGGCTGATTGATAACAAAGTAATCCGTCCTGTCCCGGTTTTTGGTGTAACAACCAGACTTCCCCCACTCATCAAGGCACTACCCGGCTCAAGGGAAAGTACTGCTCCCGCTTCGTAATCCACAGTTTCGCGGGCATTATAAGGACCATGAGTGACAGCATAATCAACATCGGCGGTCAAACGGACTTTCTCATGATGAAGGCTTTGGAATTTCGTCGTCCGGACAGCAACCCGGATATACTCCATTGCCTCCTTACGCACCATTAGCGCCCCGCATATTTCCCCATTTTCGAGAACAAAATCGGTAAACTCATAACCTATCGCCAACTCCTCGGGCATCATCGTCCGCATCCGGTCATACAAACGATAAACCTGCATATCCGGTGTCATATCAAAAACCCCATGACCTTCAATCGTAATAGAATCATCATCAACCGCAAGAAGTTTCCCACTAATTACATCATTTTTAAAATCAATTATCCGCAGATGACCATCCTCAAAAGTAAGGTCGGCCAACTGCTCCTTGACGATATCACCAATCGTAAATTCGTCAATAATATCTTCGATAAAATCTTCTATTTCATCCAAAAGCAACTGCTCACGATGATAAACAAATTCGTAGTCACAGTAAAAATAACCAACTATTTCATCATCCTCACCAAGGAAAAAGACATTCTTTAATACCATAGTGTTATTGACCACATCAGTCAATATGAGCAACTCATCCGCTTGCTTAAAAGCCTTAACCATATGATAGGGATACATCCGAAACATCGAAGAACAAAAATCAATAATCTCCATATCTTTAGTCAATAACTGATTATCAGCCAAAGCATATCCTTCATGATCAGTCACATCCGCACCAAATCCCAAAATCGAAATGGTCACTTCCTCAATATAATCCTCACCCGCCGTCCGGTTAAACTTTTCAATCATCTCAAGTGATACCAATTCCCAATCCGATTGTAAAAAATAATGCTCCGGCTGATATTTATCCTCAAAACGCTCATCCGTAATAAGGTTTATCGCTGCCATCAACTTCATATAATCATCATATATAAGGTGGGCATCAATATCAGTCCGGTACATATCAGTCAACCGATACAGAAGCTCATTATCGCTGATATTTTTATTAAGGGCCCCAGCCAAAATCAAAACATCCTCAACCCGGCTGTATTCACCCTGTGGTGCCGGAATCCTGATATCCTCCACTACCTCATCAATAATCTCATCAATGCCGGTATCATCATCGCGGAAAATAATCCACAAAAAAACGAACAACAAAACAATTAAAACTATCTTCCATATCATACTAAAATTTTTGTGCATGAAATCTCCCGGCTTGTACATATTTATCCTTGTCCTATTCTATTTAAATGCTTGTCTTTATATTCCTTTTATTATTGCATGGTCTTAGTCTGCTGTTTGAAAGAATTAAATTTGTGAGTGTTCTTTTATAAGTGTTCGCCGCGGCGAGGATTCTTTGACTTCAATGCAGACCCGCTTTCGCTCCGAGAGAAACGTTGCGTTACGTAAGGCGGTAAAACACACCGCCTAAGTAACGACGTTTCTCAAGGGTCTGCGTATGAAGTCAAAAATCCTCGCTCACGTTCAAGTTTTTAAACGTAAATTCGTGAGGTCGAAAGTGCGATTCTATAGTCAAACCCTTGAAAGACGTCGTTACTTAGGCGGTGTATTTTAGCGCCTTACGTAACGCAACGTCTTTCTCGGAGCGAAAGCGGGTTTGACGGTGAATCGCAGCTTTCGACCACGCGGCGACAATCTATAAAAGTACAAATCTCATTCACCGACTACTCGATGACAATCTGTGAAAGCACAAAACTCACAAACCGCCACACCTTATAGTATACACAAAAACACAAAGAAAAAGCAACCAAAGGCTGCTTTTTTTATATCCCCCGAAATGCCGGTTCCTGCATTTTGACTCCTAGCAATGCTAGGTGGGTAACCGCAGACACGCTTCTGCCTTCCACTGCGTATGAAAATCGTTTCTTTCGAAACGCTTCAATGATGGCCTGACATCTACATGACAATATAGGAATCCCGATTAAGAAAATGTAGGTTCAAAATAACAAGAATTATCGGACACCCCAGGTTGTCTTTAGTATACCCCAAAATCACCAAAATAGCAACTTTTTTTTGCTTCCAAGTTCAACCATGCGGGTTTGTAGCTGATACACTAAAACGCTTATAAATAATAAAAAATGAAACCGACAACATCACGGCGGCAGGTAACCATCCTAACGGACCAGAAATCATGACACCCCATTCGCCCCATAACCTTGATAAAAAGATTACTGATACAATCCGTGTCGCCATTTCAACAAACCCGGTAATAACTGGAATCAGCGGCCGCCCCATCCCTTGAATAGCGGCACGATAAACAAAAATCATATATAGTAACGGCAGACCAATGACCGCAATCCATAATTGCCTGACCGCGGTTTCCAGAACATAACCGGCTTGGGCAGAGTCACCATCAATCATTAAACTCAAAATCCACTTTCCACATAACAAAGAAAATGCCATAATTACAGCAACCGAAGCAAAAGCTATCTTTGCCCCGACATTTACCCCCTCTTTAATTCGCTCAACTTTTTTTGCCCCATAATTCTGGGCGACAAAAGTCGCAACCGCGGCTTCAACCGCAAAAGCGACAATCATCAAAATACTATACATCCTGTTGGCAGCTGCAATCCCGGCAACAAAAACCATCCCATAACTATTTATATATCGATGGACGATTAGCCCGCTTATCTCAATGATACCATTCCTAAAACCCAGTGGCAATCCAAGCCGTAACAGAGTTTTTGCCGAAACCGCATCCATTTTAATTTTCATGCCTTTCAAAACACCGGTTTTATGAAGACTGACCCCGCAGAAAATAATCGCGGAAAGCTGGGCAATCAAAGTCGCACAAGCAACACCGGTAAGCCCAAATGGTAATACCAGGACAAAATCGAGGAAAATATTAAGAATTGAAGCAAGAATCATCGCTTTCAATGGCGTCTTGCTATCTCCAAGCGCCCTGAGCATTGCCATAAGCGTATTGTTGAAAAAAGTAATCGGCATACCAAAGAGCAAAACCTGTAGATAAATAGTCGAGCCATCCAGAAGCTCCATCGGCGTATTTAACGCCACAAGAAATGTCCTACTTCCTATGCCGCCAATACACCCAACAACCATTCCCAAAATAATGGTCAAAAAAATCGCGGTCGCAAAGGTACGCCGCAAGCCATCCATATCTTTTGCCCCATAATGATGGGCAAATACTGCTCCAAAACCAAAAGTAATGCCAAGAACGGCACTCAAAACCATCCACGATATGCTGACGGTCGCACCAACCGAAGCAAAAGCCGAAACCCCAAGCATCTGCCCTACTATCACACTATTGATTAGTTGATAAAGCATACCCAAAACATTGCCAATCACAAGCGGAATTGAGAATTTTATCATCAATTGAAGGGGTTTACCTTCTGTCATATCCCTTAACATGTGCCTTATTTAAACCTCCTACATATCAAAATATTATGTGATGTAAATATATTTATATATTTGTCCTGACGACCTTAGGCCGGTAGCCCCCACTTTCGAGCGCAGATATTATTTCATTTTTGTGTTCAGTGCCAAAGGCTTCCAGTGTGATACGAAGCTCCACAGCGGCATTACGGTTTATCGAAACGAATTGGTTATGCTCAAGTTTGATGACATTGCCATTCTGCTCGGCGATTACACTGGATACCCTGGTTAATTCGCCGGGTTTATCAGGCAGAAGTACCGATACCGTAAAAATGCGGTCACGGATAATCAAACCGCGTTGGACTACCGATGACATCGTAATCACGTCCATGTTGCCGCCGCTTAATATTGCCACTACACGTTTATCCTTTACCTCAAGATGCTTCAGCGCGGCAACAGCAAGCAGACCGGAATTTTCCACCACCATCTTATGGTTTTCCACCATATCAAGAAAGGCAGCGACCAGCTCTTCATCTTCTATAGTTATGATTTCATCAAGATTGGCTTTTATATGAGGAAAAATAACTGTTCCCGGTGTCCTGACTGCCGTACCATCGGCAATCGTATTAACATCAGCGATGGAAACCACCTTACCGGCTTTGAACGATTCTTGTAAGCAATTTGCCCCGGCCGGCTCAACCCCGATTATCCTTATTTTCGGATTCAAAAGTTTTGCAAGAACTGATACCCCGGTTGCCAACCCCCCGCCGCCAATCGGGACAATGACATAATCAATCAGCGGTAATTCCTTGTATATTTCCATCATAATCGTACCCTGACCCGTTGCCACCGCAAGGTCATCAAACGGATGAATAAAGGTATATCCTTTTTCCTCTGCCATTTCAAGGGCTATCTGGTATGACTCATCATATATATCACCGGCAAGTATAACTTCCGCACCCAGACCTTTGGTACGGTTCACTTTTATCAGTGGAGTTGTTGTCGGCATGACGATAATCGCATTTAAGCCATATCTCCCAGCGGCATAAGCAACACCTTGGGCATGGTTACCTGCCGAAGCTGTTATCAGACCACGGTTGCGCTCCTCTTCCGTAAGGGTACTGATTTTGTAGTATGCACCCCGTAATTTGTATGCTCCGGTGAATTGCATGTTCTCGGGTTTAAGATATACTTTTGCGCCAGACTGCATGCTTAAGTATTCGCTATAAATAAGTTTTGTTTCTTGGATGACTTGTTTTACGGCTTCGGAGGCGGTTTCGAAACTATCTAGGGTTAGGTGTTTTTCACTCATTTTGGTGCTCCTTTGCTTTGTCGCCCGTGCGAGGGTTGATATATTTCAGCGCAAAACGCGCTTTCGCTCCGAGAAAAACGTTGCGTTACGTATGTTACCTCTCAACTAAGAACCTAATCTCACTCAGCACGCTTGCGGGGTATTATTACCCCGCTTTCCTATTATCATGGTTTTGGGTGTTAATGTCAATATATTCTGCGACCCTTTGTAATTCATCCCTGTGCTTAAAGACAACACATATGTCACCGCCCTCATATATTTTGACCCTGTCCACCAACTCCAACAGCAATTCCCTTGAAAGAGTTGTAATGCTTTCATATCTTCGGAAAGCCGACAGAAAAGGATTTTCAACATCAACGCCCTTTTCTGATTTGGTGCGTTCTGCTACCAGATTGGAAATGACCGTCCGTAACTGCTCCGCTTTCACTTCATAATCACCGACCATGTCTTGATAATCCCCCCGGCTGATTAAGTTATCTTTCCAATCCTCATACGCCGACTGCTTATACCGTTTAATGTTTGCCAGTTCATTTTCCTTTGATAGAATTGCTTTATTCAATTTTTCAGTTTCCGTCTTTTTCTGCGGAATGGCATTTATCTCGTTGATGATATAAGTATAAGAGCTTGCCAACTGTATCATCTGGTTTACTGCATAAAGCACCGCCATTTCCAGTTTCCGGTGTTTGATGGTGTGGCTTGTGCAAGCCTGTCTTGATTGCATGTAAGCGGTACAACGGTAATATACATTGGCTTTGTTTCCGCTTTTCGCCATCGCCCTGCCACAATCGGCACACTTGAGGAAACCCGAAAACAGATATAACTGCCACTTCTTCGGCGCGGTACGGGTGGTACGCTGTAGGATTTCCTGTGCCTTTTCATAAACCTCTTCGCTGATAATAGCTTCATGCGTATTCTCGACAATAATCCAATCCTCTTTAGGTACATTCTCTAAGACATGGATTTTATAGCTTACCCGTTTTTGCCGACCCTGTACCATATCCCCGATGTATACACGGTTGCGTAAAATCATATGTACGCCGAACTGTGTCCACATTCCGCTGGCTTGCTTCCCGTTCTGGAAATTTATGCCCTTTTGTCTTTTGTACTCCGCCGGTGGTACAATGCCGAGGTCGTTTAAGTGCCTCATTATCCCGCATTTGCTCATACCGCTTAAATACAGTTCAAAAACCTGCTTGACCACTTCGGCGGCTTCGCTGTCGATGACAAGCTTGTGCCTGTTTTCGGGGTCTTTGTCATAACCATACGGGGCGAATGAACCGATAAACTCACCTTTTCTTCTTTTGATATCAAAGGAACGACGGATATCGCAAGAAGTATTATAGGAATAACGGTCGTTCATCAATCCATTGATGGGAACCTCGATACCATTTACCACATCCGGCGTAAGATAGGTGTCGATACGCGGATTGCCGATACAGATAAAACGGACATTACGCCGGGGGAAATAGTTTTCAAGGAAATAACCCTGGTCGCTGTAATTACGGAAAGCCCTTGCCAACGTTTTGACGATTACGCAATTCACGTTCCCTTTTTCGATATCGCCCAACATGCGTTGGAAATCGTCGCGTTCTTCATCGGTTGTTCCCGATACACCATCATCAATATACTCGTCAACAATGTTGAATTGGTCGCCATTACTTTGGGCGGTCAGTTCGTCTATCACATCGCGGATAATGTCGCGTTGGTTCGACACGCTTTCTGACTCGTCGTTATATTTATTGCTGCCAAGTTCCCTTTTGTCGGCGTTTGATAAACGTATGTAAATCGCCACGTTCCAGACCTTGAACTTGTATGGTGTCATCTGCATATTTCCTGTGTGCCCTCTTTGAGCCATAATCCTCCTCTCCATCACATTACATATTACGATGTGTACCCATTGTCAAGGACAGTTGGCTTTTCGCAATCCTTCCAATAAGACAGTGCTATTTTCTACATAATATCACTTATTCCGAGCCATAAGGTTTTGGAATAGTTAACGGGTATTCACCGTTCATCAAATACCGATAATATTCTGATGGGGACAACTTCTCCAAATCCCATTGGTATCTTTCGTTGTTATAATAATCAACCCAGTCAGATATAACACCATAAATATCGGCAAATGATTCGCACCAGCAAATATCAATTTCATCTTTCATATGCCCATAAAATGATTCCTGCGGTGCATTATCCCAACAATTAGCACGACGTGACATGGAGCGGCGCAAATCACTGTTGTTTACCAACTCGATGAATTTTATGCTTGTATAGTGTGAACCTTGGTCGCTGTGTATCAATGTTTCCGAAGATAATGAAATACCGTGGTTATTAACCAACTGTCTTATCGTGGCAAGCACGAAATCTATCTCCAGCGAACCACTTAATTCCCAGGCAAGGAGTTCTTTGGTAAAAGCGTCAATGATTGTTGACATATAGCATCTGGGGGCTTTACCATTAATTATGTAAGTGATATCGGTAAGCAGAATTATACGCGGGCCATGCTGCTCGAATTCCCTGTTCACAATGTTGGGGACCACGTTTGACGTCTGCATTGCTTTCATCATGCGCCGGTAAGGGTTGGCCTGCCTGATGGGGCAAAACAGGCCGTATTTCTTCATCAGCCGGCGTATCTTCTTCAGGTTCATGTGCACCGGCGGTTTCATATGGAGCAACCTCATATAAATGCTACGGGCTCCCTTCTTATAACCCCGGTACTGATAGGCTATCATTATGATTTCAAAATCGGCACGGTCTTTCTGCTCCCTTATGTTCCTTATGTCTTCTGTTGCAAGATAGTGATAATAACCGGATCTTGATACCCCGGCGGCTTCGCAAAGCCATGAAATATTTAACCTGTTATTATCCCTCATTACCACTTCGTGTATGATTTCATATTTTGCGTTCGGAGGAATTTTCATTATTTTGGTTCCTCCCGGCCTAAAGACACAATTTTTTTTAGGAATTCTATTTCTTGGTTTTTATACTCTAATTGATGCTCCAAGTGACGGATACGGTTTTCAGGGCAATCATATGTTTTAAGCGACTTATAGCAAGCCGTGAGGTCACTGAATCCCTTGCCGGACTTCGCCTGGTTACGGATCATTGATTTTAAGCCGCTGATCCGCGTTGCACCAAGTATTTCCGGGTCCAGTTTAAGATGGATTATTATGTCCCTTGGTTCCATTCCGGCACAAAGTAATTCCCAGAATTCCATTTTAAACTTATTTGAAAAATGAACTTGGCTGGGAGTAACGTGCAATACATAATCGCTGCTTTGCAATTGCTCCATTTGCTCTTGGGTGAATCTCATTTTTGCCATAACCAATCCTCCAATTTCGATTCTATTTCTTATTGGATATGGCGTCAAATCAGTTTTTACCTGATTTAAGAGATTTTGAAAATCTGTATGTCCGATTCATGGGATTTCAAAACCCTTTTGCCCATTTCATAGGATTTTAAAAACTTATGTGTCCATTCTATAGGGTACATTATA
>Ga0209737_10000449_pt1 | contig 34131 bp, 34 predicted proteins | sample TergutCu122P3_FD_187284 | JGI IMG/M metagenome (GOLD analysis project Ga0209737, IMG submission 187284) | Cubitermes ugandensis P3 segment gut microbial communities from Kakamega Forest, Kenya - Cu122 P3 (SPAdes) (version 2) | ecosystem: Host-associated > Arthropoda: Insects > Digestive system...
CCTTAGATACCGCTTGGCAAGCAAAATCCGCCCGGCATCATTAAACCTCATGTGGTCAATCATATAGTCCTGGTAATTTTCAAAGTCAATCGTACCGAAAAAATTATCAATAAAAGTATAACCAACACTGGTTGCCACGTTATAACCCATTATTAGGTAATGGGTTACCGTACCATTGCCTAAATCTGTTATGATGCCACAGTGGTATTCACCATTCTCATCTAAATATCGTGCATATGAATGCGACATAAAGATAATCCTGATATGAGGAAAAAATTCTTTTAAGTATTCAATAGAAGTTCTTAATGCGCCGGTAAAAGCAAACAAATCATAATCGTCATTGGGATTGTCGGCTGCGGTCAGCTCATTGTAGTCAGTCGTATCGTACATAATAACGATGATGTCGATTTTTTGCATATCGATGCTTTCCAAAGTTCTTACTGATTCTGCATAACGCTTGTTATCCAATTTGTCCGCTTTCTCACGTAAAACGCTGAAATCATTGTTAATTAATCCCATTGTAACATAAAAGAGGCTGAAAAAATCTTCCGGTTCGGTTGCACGGCGATTGGCACCGATTTTGGAATTAGGGAAAGCCCCATTGTAGGTGATTCCCCCTGTTTCAACAGCGATAAGGTTGGCTAAACCATTTGCCCCAAGCTCATCTGTAAAAGGATTATTTCCGAGGCATAAAATATGGAGTTCACCATCATCTTCCCTTTCCACTAGTACCTCAGGATCCATCAAGAAAATAAAGTCAAGCGGCTCAGTGTCAAACTCGGTCGTGACAAAATCCGGATCAAAATCGGAATCAACCCCCATGTTCCAGCGAAGCAGGATAAAAATGCCGGATGCAAAGATAATAAGGATAGCAATAAAAATTATAAGATGAAAATTTAAATTTATTTTTTTGTCCATATCAGTTAGTTTACTCTTTTCCCGGATAAAAATCAATTCATTTGAAATTTGCTACTGGCGATAATATATGATATAATGAGATTGCAAATTAATGAGAAAGCATCCATCATTCCGTGGATATTGAATTTTATGCAAAACAGCGAAAATGAAATCTTACCTAATAAAAAAACCAGGCTAAAGGACATTTTTATCCTTCAAGCCGTTTTTATTATTTTTAGTATGTCAACAGTTGCTTCAAAATTGGCATCACAAGCTTTCAGTCTATATGAAACATTATTTGAAGCCATCTTTTCCCTGCGTTTTTTGATACCTTTGTTCGCCGTGGTTTTCATTTTGGGGGTATATGCGATTCTTTGGCAACAAATCATCAAGCGATTTGATTTGTCAATTGCATACGCCAATAAAGCCGCAACCTTGCTTTGGACTTTGGTCTGGGGTTTCGTTATATTTAAGGAAGATATTACCCCGGAAAAAATAATTGGTGTTATTATTGTATTTGTCGGGGTAGTCATAATGAATAGTGAAGCAGTAGCGTGAAAAGAAAAAGGAGTACTTGATGATAATATATATTCTCGCGTGCTTAATTGGGGTTACAATTGCATCTTTTTCGCAGGTAATCTTAAAGAAAAGCTCAAACAAAAAGTATCCAAACCGGATCAGGGAGTACCTAAATCCTCTGGTAATCATTGGATATGGGATGATGTTTATTTCTTTGGGATTTTCGATAACCGCTTATTCGGGTCTGGAATTTACTAATGTACCTTTACTTGAATCTATCGGATACATTATTGTGATGGTTCTTGGATATATCTTTTTCAAGGAGAAAATAACTAAGCGCAAGATTATCGGGGTGCTGATGATATTGGCAGGGGTATTCGTATATTACCTGTAGGTGTGTTACCACCAACGTGGATAATAAGGTCCATATGTTTCGCGTATTTTCTGCGCCACTACCTCATCACGGTAGATTAACATTCCATCTATTTGATCAAGCAAAAGCAGTCCATAGTTTTCCGGATTGTCACTTACTGAACGTGTCCAATGGAAAACAATGTAGTTCACGTTTTTTTCCCGGGTAAACTCAAGAAGGGCCGGAATGTCGATTATATCTTGTTTTTCCATTAAATCATAAATCGGGCTTTCAATAATCCAACGATCGACAAGCACGTCGCGCCCATATGCCAACCTAATCAGGCTTGAATACTGGCGGACAAAACTAACATGCTCTTTGGGAAAAACCGCCCAGATATGGTCAAATTCGGCATCCGCCAGAATAAAGTCGCAAACATTAATCGTAACTTGGGGCATATTATAAAGATTCTCAGCACGGCTGATATGGGGATTTTTGTATACATATGATCCGGAAATGACAATAACCGCACATACCACAACAATACTTATGATACGAAGATAAACTTTATTAAACCCGGCATATAATTTAAACCCCGCATAAGCTATCGATATCCCCATCGGAAGCAACCACAGAATACGATAATATGTTTCCCCATCCAAACCAACCGCGACATAAAGCCAGCGGGTAAGCGGAAGCAGGAAAAAAAATAGAATCGACATCGGCACATAAATAATCAAAATACGGAGTTGTTTTTCTTTTTCTGTAATTAATAGATAAATAACCGCAATGAGATAAAGGAAAAAGATATGACCATTTCCAATATAGTTTTTGATTATTTCCAAGTTTTCTAGAAAAATATTGTACATCCAATTCCCTTCTAATAAAAAATATAAATCAAAACATGGACAACGGCGGGTAAACAAGCAAGGGTAGAGTTAATTAGCAGTCTTATATTGCGCCGGTAAAGGGACAAAAACAAACCTAATAAAACGGTTAGTATCAAGCCAAGGAAAACGGCGAGCGAACTGGCTATCCCGGCTGCCCAAAGCAGGATTGCCAGCAGAAACCAGTATATAGCGGGAGCTTGTTTCCCCGATTCTTCGGCTTCATCTTTATACCCAATCAACAAAAACAGCCACAATACCGCCGGAATAATAAAATTCGCCGCCAATGATTTACCCTGCCAGGTACGGGTCATCAGAAACGTTTCGTTGGTAAATATCGAAACGTTGCCAAACATTTGGATAAGGGTTATAAAAATCATGAAAACCGGTATAAACTCGGTTTTTCGGCGAATTAAACACTTAGCGAATTGAAAATACAATAAATATGTCAGTGAAAGTAGATAAATTGGAAGGAAACTGTGAGCCAATATCTTTGGGTGTAACCGCGCCTTTTCAGCAATTGATGCTATCCAGATGGGAAAAAGTGCCAGAGCATTGCGTATATCAAGCGGGGTTCCATACCCGGTATAAGGTTCGACACGATAAAGAAAACCACGGTCTACGGCAATGACTGACTGGACGATAAAAAACGCATCGTCACCATCAACTGAGGTATGGGTAAAAGCCATCAAAAATTGAAATCCCAGGATGAGGAAAAAAAGTAACCAGAGAATTTTGCTTTCCCATGAAAAGGTTTTTATGTGGCTTAAGGAAATGCGGGGAAGACTGACTGACCGCTTAACAATTTCCATAGCCAAACCTAAAGCCGCCAAAGCTATTATCACCGGGGTAAAAAAGCGTTGCAAAACAGCCATCCCTCCGTGGGCGACATTTAAGACGACAATGATACCAATTAATTCAAAAACAGCAAGATAAATGATGAAACCAAAGATGAAAATGATACCCGGCGTGCGAAACTTCTCCGGCAAAAAACGGGTTGGAAGTAAGCCGACCAAAAATGGGATAATTAATAGCCAGACCATGAGGCTCAAAAATTGTAAAATAAATTGTAATAACAAGGTGATACTCATATAATAGTTCCTTAATCTATTGTCAGGATTTGTGCTTCATCGGCGGGGGCAAGCCCCCGCCCTACAGTTTAATTATTATGTCAGGATTTGTACGTCATTGCGGGCGCCGACCCGCAATCTCATTATATCATGATTTCTTTATGGGTTGTCAACTAAAAGCCACATCGAGCATTTCCTTGACACGGTGGCGGTAGGTATGGTGATTTTTGACCTTTTCATAACCATTCCTTGCTATCATCTTCCGCTCGTTTTCGTTTACGAGGTAATACTCTGTTTTGGCTTCTAAATCATCAAGACTTTCATAATATACGAAATGCTCATCCGGGATGAAATGCTCAAGGAAATCGGCTTGGAAATTGGACAGGAGAAAACCGCCACATCCCATGATATCAAAAGCCCTGAGAGGTATCCCGCTATGGATACTCTTTAAGCTGATGTTCAGGTTTATTTTGCCTTGATGATAAACATGGGGGGCTTCAAAATAATAATCAAGATAACCTCCATTAGTTAATTCTGGAATATCGGTGGTATCTTCATCAGTATAAAGGATAAAATTTAGTCCGCTTTTGCTTAAGCGTTTTACTATTTCCATCCGTTCCAGTGATGTAACTTTTTTGGCAAGATAATAGTTGGCGTAAAGCCATTCAATTGATTCCATGCTGTGAATCCGCTGGGGCATCTGACACATTTTTTGCATATACAAGGTTATCTCCTGGGTCAGGGCAGCTTCAAGGAAATTGATGCCATAAATACCGAGTTGGGCTTTTATCAAGCCATCAAGATACCCTTTTAAGTAACCGTTGTCGTTTTCAAGGGGGGTGAATTGGGGAGGGGTTTTCGTGTAGAGCGAACCAACGAAGGAGATATCGGGGATGGTGGGAGTGAGGGTTGTTGTGGGGGAGGGCATGGCTTCGATTGACTGACTTGGTCGGTCATTTTTTGTCATATTATCATAATAATCGACATCGGCAGCCACTGGCAGATAATATACCGTATTTACCCCTTTTTTTATTAAATCATAGCAGGTCTGGCGGTCAAAAATGAAGACATAATTGGTATCATAAGCAACCGTTTCGGAGTAGACCTCCACACAGGGGCTGTCATAAACCCATGAAAGATACTTAATTCTTGAAGCTTTGCAAGCAATTGCAACCACTGGAAGGAAATTAACAGTGAAAACAAAATCATAACCACCGGCGATTATTTTGCCAACTAGTTCCTCGGCCAAATTTGCTCGTTTTGCCTGATCCGGTTCGGATTTGGGGATGGGGTATGAATCGACAATGAAACCTTCATCCCTGAATGCTTTGATGACGAAATCCTGACCGAGGCTCTCCCACTCGGGGAAAAATATTTTGCGCATATGCTTGTCCCTATCATTTAATTGATGTATAGTGATGATAACGCTAGTTATATTATAATAGGAAATGTGATGAATGTAAATGAAGGATAAACCATGACCCCCATCTCCATCTGTATGATCGCCAAAAATGAAGAAAAATACCTTGCGAAATGTCTAGGTTTACTCCGCCCGCATTTCACTGAAATAATCATTGTCGATACCGGCTCAACGGACGATACGTTAAAGATTGCCGGCCTATTAGCCGACAAAGTCTTTGACTTTCAGTGGGTAGATGATTTTTCAGCCGCCCGCAATTTTTCCATCAAACAAGCGTCAAACGATTGGATTCTCGTGGTTGATTGCGATGAACTCCTTGAAGAAATCGACAGTCCCAATATCCAAAAAATGATATCAAAAAACCCGCAGGGTATCGGTATGATAGTCCGCAACAACCCATACGGGGGTGGCGGTCAACCGAAATCAGTTTTGACCGAGCGAGTTGCCCGGTTATTTGACCGCCGCCTGCATCATTATCAGGGGATTATCCACGAGCAGGTGAAACCACTTGATGGAAGTGAGCCACAATATTTTCATATTCCCATCAGTTTTTATCATGAAGGATATGTCACGCCTGAAACCGCCGGAAAAAAAGCGCAGCGCAATCTTGAGCTTTTATTAATAGATTTGGATAAAAACGGACCTGACCCCTATACTTACTTCCAAATCGGACAGTCTTACACCGCCCTTAAGCAAAGTGAAGAAGCCTGCCATTTTTATGGATTGGCGCTGGAATTTGATCTTAATCCCAAACATGAATATGTCCGGACAATGGTTGAATCCTACGGTTATGCCTTACTTGAACTCAAACGATATAGCGAAGCGCTTCAATTTGAAAATATCTACGATGAGTTTGCCACACGGGCTGATTTTCCTTTCCTGATGGGTTTGATTTATATGAATAACGCTCTTTTTGACCAAGCAATAACAGAATTTACAAAGGCGACAGCAATGAAGGAATATGCTGTCGCCGGGGTGAATAGCTTTAGTGCTTATTACAATATCGGGGTCATTTACGAATGCAGTGGTCATCTCGAAAAAGCTCGGAAGTACTACCGTAAATGTGGGGATTACGCTCCTGCGATAACAAGAATGCAAAGCATTCTTGCATAGTGACGTCGAAGGCGTCAGTTTCACATGGGAGGTAATCCGGCAAATCCTTTTTCCAAATCCTCATCAGTCGGAATATAATCTGTCATTTCGCCATCATTGAATTTTTGGTATGCACCCATATCAAAATATCCGGTACCGGAAAGACCAAAGAGAATCGTCTTTTCTTCGCCGGTTTCTTTGCATTTCAGGGCTTCATCTATCGCCCCCTTGATCGCATGGGAGCTTTCCGGGGCGGGAAGGATACCTTCACTGCGGGCAAACATACGGGCGGCTTCAAATACTTCCGTTTGGGTTACTGCTCTCGCTTCCATGAAACCATCAGCATATAATTGTGACAAAGTCGAACTCATGCCATGGAAGCGCAAACCACCGGCGTGTTCCGGGGCAGGCATAAAACCGGAGCCGAGGGTATACATTTTTGCCAGCGGGCAAATCATGCCGGTATCGCAGAAATCATAGGCATATTTTCCTCTGGTAAAACTGGGACATGAAGCCGGTTCCATCGCGATAATACGATATTCTGCTTCACCACGCAATTTTTCACCCATAAACGGAGCAATTAAACCACCAAGGTTGGAGCCGCCACCGGCACAACCGACAATGATATCAGGTTTGATGCCATATTTATCAACTGCGGCTTTTGCTTCTAGACCGATAATTGACTGATGCAAAAGTACTTGTGCAAGCACCGAACCAAGGACATAACGGTATCCCTCGGTCGTCACGGCAACTTCTACCGCTTCGGAGATGGCACAACCTAAGCTTCCGCTGGTTCCGGGAAATTCGGCGAGAATCTTTTTGCCGACTTGGGTGGTATCAGAGGGTGAAGCGGTAACACTCGCACCATAAGTACGCATTACTTCGCGGCGGTATGGCTTTTGTTCATAAGATGATTTAACCATATAGACAATCAAATCAAGTTCAAGATAAGCGCACGCCATCGAAAGGGCTGTTCCCCATTGGCCGGCTCCGGTTTCGGTCGTCACGCCTTTTAAACCTTGCTGTTTGGCATAATATGCTTGGGCGATGGCGGAATTAAGCTTGTGGCTTCCACTGGTATTGTTGCCTTCGAATTTGTAATAAATCTTCGCCGGAGTCTGCAATTTTTCTTCCAGACAGTAAGCACGTACCAAGGGAGCGGGGCGGTACATTTTGTAAAAACTGAGGATTTCTGCCGGGATATCAAAATAGGCAGTGTTTTCATCAAGCTCCTGCTTGACCAGCTCAGCACAGAAAACGCCTTCCAGCTCGGCAGCCGTCATCGGCTCTTTTGTACCAGGATGAATCAGCGGCGCCGGTTTGTTTTTCATGTCGGCGCGGACATTGTACCATTTGGTTGGCATCTCGTGTTCTTCAAGGTAAATTTTGTAGGGGACGTTTTTTTCGCTCATGGTTCTGGTTCCTTTCTTGGAATAATGGTTTTAGGTTTTGTCAGAGTTTCAATCGAGTAAGATGCTAATCTTATTCGCCGTGCGACATAAAAAATCCCTGACAAAGCCATAGCTTCGTCAGGGACGAATTTTATCCGCGGTGCCACCCTGATTCACGAAAATCGTGCGCTTAGTGGAGTACCATCATACTCCGGTGCAGTTAACGCATGCCTTTACGTCATGGATATAAGCGATTATGCTTTTTCTTACCATGCCCTCAACGGCCCAAAAGTAACCTTCGGTTCCAAAATAACCTCCGGTTACTCCGACAATCCGCATCTCTTGCCCGGCTCTCAGCCATCCGGACTCTCTGTACTGCGCGTAACTGCCGTTACTTCCGTCTCATCGGTTTAACATTTTTAGTTTACAATGGGTTGATTGCCTTGTCAAGTATTTTCGATTGATTTTTCACGGATTTCGTGATACACTTTGATTTGTCACTGCTTATGTACAGAGCCGCGAAGATTTTACTCGCAGGAAATTTAATAACATGTGTCATTAATTATATTCTAAAAGGAGCAAACCAAAAGATGAAAAAATCATTCAACGACTTAATCGCCAAACTGAAGGATGTCCCGATGAAAAAAGTTGCGGTCGCCTGCGCCCAGGACAATGCCGTCCTTGAAGCGGTAAAAGCCGCCAAGGACCGGGGTATTGCCGATGCCATCCTGGTAGGTGACGAAGAAAAAATCAAGGAGGTTGCCGCTTCCATCAACATTGATTTAACCGGTTTTGAGATTATCCATGTTGCTGATGATTATGAAGCTGCCCTCGCTGCCGTAAAACTTGTTCATGACGGCGTGGCGGATATGTATATGAAAGGACTCATTGATACCCGTGCTTTCCTAAAAAGTGTGCTCGACCGCGAAGTTGGCTTACGGACCGGCGCTGCCCTCTCCCACGTCTGCGTATTTGAGGTCGAAGGTGTTAATCAATTACTTTTCCTGACCGACGTTGCCTTTATCCCGTACCCGACTTTGGAGGACAAGGTCAATATCATTAAAAATACCCTTGTCATCACCGAAGCCTGCGGTATTGATAATCCCAAAGTCGCACCTCTTGCCGCTGTCGAAGTAGTGAATCCAAAGATGCAATGCACGGTTGAAGCCGCTGAACTTCAACGGATGAACCAAGACGGCGAAATTACCGGCTGTATTATCGACGGTCCCTTATCACTTGATCTTGCCATCGATCCTGCTGCTGCGATCCACAAAGGAGCAACCGACCGCGCCATCCAAGGTGACGCCGACATCCTGCTTTTCCCTGACCTTCATTCCGGAAATATTGTTTATAAAGCTTTGGTCCATACTGCCAAAGTTAATAACGGCAATATTTTGACCGGTACAAAAGCCCCGGTTATTTTGACTTCCCGCTCTGATGAATGCGAATGCAAGATAAATTCGATTGCATTGGGTGCGGTAGTTGCTGATGCGATGAAAAACGCATCCCTGCGTAATGCCTAGAACAGGCAGCGCGATAAACTTGTGTCTACCCATATGAAAGGAGAATTCCATGCCCATTAAAAGTCTCGTGATAAACCCTGGTTCCACCTCGACCAAAATCGGTGTATTTGAAGACGAAACCATGTTGTTCCAAGAAACCCTGCGTCATACCACCGAAGAACTGGCTGTTTTTGCAACTGTTGCTGATCAAAAGGATTTTCGCAAGGATATTATCGCCCAGTTTTTTGCGGAAAAAAATATTGACATTAATTCACTGAATGTAATTGTCGGTTGTGGCGGATTATTAAGACCTATTGTCGGTGGTACATATATTGTCAATGACAACCTGATTGCTGATTTGGAAAAAGCCGAACGTGGTCAGCACGCTTCCAATCTCGGCGGTTTGATTGCCAAAGAAATCGCCGACAAAATCAATGTCCCTGCATATATCGTTGACCCTGTCGTTGTTGATGAAATGATGCCGGCCGCCCAGCTTTCCGGTCTCCCGGAATTACCCCGCGTCAGCATCTTCCATGCCCTTAACCAAAAAGCGATTGCCAAACATTATGCCCGTGACATAAACCGTCCTTATGCCGATATGAACTTAATCGTTGTCCATATGGGTGGCGGCGTTTCGGTCGGAGCACATGAAAAAGGCCGGGTTATCGATGTCTTTAATGCCCTCGACGGTGATGGCGCTTTTTCCCCGGAACGGGCTGGCGGTCTACCTACCGGAGCACTTATCAGAATGTGCTTTTCCGGTGAATACACCGAACAGGAAATGTTCAAGAAAATAATTGGAGGCGGCGGACTTAATGCTTACCTTAATTGCAATAGCATGCAGGAAGTAGAAAAGCAGGTCAGCGAAGGAAATACCGAATGGGCACTGGTCCGCGAAGCTTTTATTCTCCAAATCTGTAAAGATATTGGCTCGATGGCTTGTGTTTTAAAAGGAAAAATTGATCAAATCCTCATTACCGGCGGAATCGCTTACAACAAATCAGTGACCGACTCAATTAATGAGCGGGTTGGCTGGATGGCTCCGATTACCGTTTATCCCGGCGAAGATGAACTGCTCGCTTTAGTCCAAGGGGCTTTGCGGGTTTTAAATGGTGAAGAAGAAGCTTTGATATATTAGGAGACGAACCCATACGATAAGAAGAGCTGCCCGCGGGCAGCTCTTTTATGTTATTACCGACTTTTCCGCTTCTTCAAGCAGACTTAAGGCACATTTATCGGCCTCTGGAATCTTGGTGGCAACCCCTATCTTTATCGCAAATTGGGTTGACATTGAACCCATACTGGGTATTTCCATTACATCAACCGCATGCCGGATAGCATGGGCAATTTCAAGCGTTTTCGCTTCATCAGTATCAGGCAGCAAAAAGGCAAATTCGTCACCATCAATCCGGGCAACTATATCGGCATCGGTATGTAAATATTCGGAAAAAACTTCTGCGATTGTCTGCAACAAAACATCACCTTGTAAATAACCGTACGTTTCGTTATATTGCTTAAAGTTGTCGATATCGATACTAATAATACTCAACGGCGTTTTGTTATGGATTTCCCGTTCCCACTCAATAAAAAGGCGCTCTTCAAAACTTTGCCGATTGGAAAGCTCCGTCAAAACATCAAATGTACCCATTCTTTCAATTATTCGTGACTTTTTTAGGTCTCGCATATGGACCTTGATTCTTGCTTTTAGAATCGAACTATTAAATGGTTTGACAATATAATCAACCGCACCAAGCAAAAAGCCTCTTTCTTCGTCAGCGGCACTGTTCAGGGCGGTGATAAAAATAATCGGAATCGCTTTTGTTGCATTATTTTCTTTTAAAATTTTGAGAACGTCATATCCACTCATATCAGGCATGACAATATCCAGCAAAATTAAGTCCGGCTGATCCGCCAAAGCTCTTTTAATTGCCATTTCGCCACTTTTTGCAACATAAACAATATACTCATTTTGCAAAGTATGATTTAATATATCAAGATTGGCTTTGTCGTCATCGACAATAAGAATTTTTAGCTTATGCATTATTTAACCCTTATACCATGTTTTATTCGTCATTTTTATATTTTCAAGTTTGCAAACAGACTACCCAATGAGGTCGTCAACTCACCTTCCGATTGGTATTCAAAATCCGCGATTTTTTCTACCGGCGCTTCTTCCTCCAAGGCTTTGATACTTAGGGAAATCTTGCCGTCATTTACTTTTAACACCTTGACTTTGACCTGCTCACCGACAGTTAATACCTCGCTGGGTTTCTTTATCCGCTGCTGGCTAATTTGGGAAACATGGACCAAGCCGCTGATACCGTCACCAAGATTGACAAATGCGCCAAAATCGGTCAGACTTTCAACTTTTCCTTCCAATACACTACCGGGAATAATCATGGAAATCTTGCGGTTACGGTTTGCTTTTGCTTCTTCCTGTAATATAACTTTTGCCGAAAGAACCAGCTTTTCTTTAGTTCGGTCTACCGTGATAACCCGCACTTTTACCATCTTATGAAGCCAATCGTTGACATCCTCGACATAGTTAAGCGACAATTGGGACGCCGGAATAAAACCGCGCATATCTTCAAGATAACAAATCGCACCACCGTTGGTGACACCCGATATCTTTAATTCGAAATCGCGTCCTTCAGTGCGGTAAACCTCCAGTTTGTCCCACGCCAGTACTTGATTGGCAAGGATGCGTGATAAAAGAATGTTACCCTGTCCATCGTCGGCTTTAATCACGGTTGCTTCAACTGTATCACCGATTCTCACATCATCCATCAGCGAAAAATCGGGTGCCTTGCTCATTTCTTCGGCTTTAATGATGCCTTGTGCATAATAATTCAAGTCTACAATCACTTCTGCTTCACTTACTGCTATCACTGTTCCGGACAAAATATCACCTTCGTTTATTTTGCGGAAAGATGCTTCCAGCTCTTTTGCATAATCATGCATTGATTCGGTGGGAGCTTCCGGAATTTCTGTCACTTTTTCGGTGTCCATTTATTAATCCTCACTTTAATCCACTCATTTATTTGAAGTATACAGAAAACCACAACTTTAGTCAAATTATTTCAAGTTATTTAGATATTTTACCCCTTTTTCATAGTTTTCAGCGACTTCCTCATATAAACCGTTATAAAAATCGATGGCATTTTTTTCTCGCTTCATGGCAATTTCTTTGGCCCTTTCGGTGAAAAAAGTATTATATATGTTTTTCAACTTGAAATTATACTCTTCAAAAAACGAATTTGAATCAGTATCCGCATTTTTTTCCGTAATTATATATCCTTTCGTATCAACATGATAAAGACGTGTACCGACCTGCCCCTGATAAATAAGGGAGCGGGCAATTCCCACCGACCCGGCGACATCAAGTTTGTCAGAATCAAATATTATCTTTGCTTCGATGCTCTGTGGGGGACTACTGCTACGGAAGCGGTGGGTGCTGACACATTCCTTGACATGCAAGGCTTTCGCCTCATCCCAACCGAGGGTACGCACAAAGTCATATGCCATCTCCCCACCCGCCTGGGCATGGCACACATTCTCGTCGAGAAACTGTTTTTCACGGCCAATATCATGCAACAAACAAGAGGCAATTAAGACATCCCTGTCCACTTTTTCTTCATATGAAGCTATATCCAAAGCGACATAAAGGACACGGTATATATGGTGTTCATCATGGGCGCCGTCCAGCATCTGGTTTAACATATAGGATTCGATTTTTTGGTATTCTGCTTTTGTCATTGGGTTCACCTTAATAAAATGTCTTGACCTTATCCAAATTAATCGTTACGATATAGTAATTAAAAGTAAAATTAGGAAGGAATTACAAAATGAGAAACGAAATGGTTAAAAATATGACACTGTCAGCCATGTTTATGGCTATCGGGCTTTTGCTCCCACTTCTGACCATGCAAATCCCCCAAATCGGAAATATGATGCTTCCGATGCATATACCCGTTTTATTATGCGGATTGATTTGTGGCTGGAAATATGGGTTGGTGGTAGGTCTTATCCTGCCGGGATTCCGCTATCTAATCTTCGGGATGCCCCCATTATTTGCCCCTTTTCCCCCGTTCCATCCGATTATGGTGCCAATGATATTTGAACTGGCTACATATGGATTTCTCGCCGGTTTCCTTTATCAACGCTCGCGCTGGCAATGCGTAATCGCTTTATATCGTTCGATGATTACCGCCATGGTTGGCGGACGGCTTGTCTTAGGTATCGTGATGGCACTACACGTACCGTTTGTTACAAATAACTTTACTTGGACTGCCTTTATGCCTGCTTTTATTGGCGGCGCATTCACTTTGGCAATTCCCGGTATCATCGTCCAACTGACCCTGATACCAGCGATTATGGTCGCGCTTAACCGTTCCGGGTTGGTGAAATTCCGCCGGGTTAGAGAAGGAGACGTAACCTAATAACTGATCACAAACATCCCGATAAATGAATGCTCAAATAAAATTTCCGCTTTATCAAGGGGCAAATTTATACAGCCACGAGAACCGTCCCGTTGATATATCGAACCACCAAACCGTTTACGCCAAGTAGCATCATGAAAACCGATATTACCCCTGAAAGGCATCCAATAATTGACCCAGACTTTCCAATCCGGACCGGTTAAATACCGGTCTGTGCCTTTGTGGTAAATTTTGAAAATACCAACCGGGGACTGACGGTTCTTTTTGACATCACCTGTCACCACCGGGGTGTCCATGATTACTTCACCATTAACAAAAAGATATAGATGCTGGTTGGTCAAATCAAGTTCGACATATGTATCTCCAATATCTGTCCGGTGCCTGGCAATTTCAGCTATTTCCTGGATAAGCGGACGCTTAAATGGTTCAAAAGCGGGGGGATTATCACACATCGCGATTCGTCCCTCCTGCTTTCCACTTTCAATAAAATGAAGCGGATAAGCATCCAAGTCATCAGCAAAAGAGATATACAAATCACGGTTATTGGTGCGGTAAGACATAAGATTAAACTCACTGCTTGCCGACCTTCCTTCATAACGTCCATGATCCATATAATGTTCAAATAATTTTTTTTCATTTGTTCCAATAACACTCACAACATCGGGGTTGTCTTCAGCATAAAAAACCGCATCAAAGCACTGTTTTTGGGCCGCACTCAAGCGTGCCTCAACTTCCGTTACATTTACTGCCCATAAAACAGCAACCATAAAGATAAAAGATAAGCTGGTGATAAAATATTTCATAAAAGAATCCTCCATTGGGGTGTGTATGCTATTTTAACGTATGTGGATTGGGAAAACAAGGGGAAACGGGGTGGAAAATTTTCCTTTTATTTGTGACAAGTTGTTCTCGTTGAAGATTGCATTACTGTAGGTGGCAAACCAATTCGCGACTGTTACGAAGCGACAGGTCACGCATTGGCTTATGATTTCATGTTAGAAGCCGCAAGAAGTGAACCATTTATTATTTCAGAAGACATAATTTTGCGCTTGCATAAATTGTTTTATAACAAAATCGACTCCGATCAAGCAGGGGTTTACCGTAATGACAGGGTATTCATTACGGGTACAGAATACTTACCCCCTGCGCCAAAGGATGTCCCTGTTCTAATGCAGGCTTTCATAAATGAGCTAAACGAGATATGGGATAGTACACATCCTGTTGTTTTATCTGCTTTCGCACACAAGAAACTTGTTGACATTCATCCTTTTATAGACGGTAATGGACGTATTGCCCGATTGTTGATGAACTTAATACTTATCAATCGCGGTTATCAAATTATATCCATCCCGCCAATATTGAGGACGGAATATATAAACGCTTTGGAAGTGGCAAGGTGCAACGGCGATAACACGGCGTTCGATGTTTTTATTGCAGAGTGTGAGGTGGAATCGCAAAAGGATTACTGCCGAATGTTTGAGATTAAACTGCCTTAATATGCTTATACTTCTAATTGAATTAAGATTATATTCTTCCTAGTCTTTTTCGGCGATAATTCATTCCCACTCATCCTCAATATCATCAAGCCCTTCTCTCCAATTTGCACCAGCTACTTCTTCAACAGAATAATAACTTGTGGCGGAAAGTTCGAAAGGTATTTTATTATCCCTGACAATTTTCTTGAAATAAACATTTATTGCCGTTGTAAAATCTAAACCTATCTGAGCTAGGACATTTAAGGTTTGTTCTTTCAAGTCTGCATCAATATTTAAGTTTAATCTGGCTTTTTGCTTCACAAGATTACCTCCGCTTTTTATACTCACATTATGCACCTATTATACGCACGAGTCAACTGGGAGTGTTTCCATCGGGAAAGGATCCGGAAATGTGATCTATTTCTCTATTAAAACTACTATTACTACCTTGAATCTTTGAAATTCCTCATTAAATCCTCCTTCGTTATTTCCTATGATATTTATATTTTAGCTACTCCCTACCAAACCATATTATCGCATAAAAACACTTTCCGAAACATTACAAAAAATAATTATTGCTTCTTCTCAGAAAATGTCGTGTCTGGATAATAAATATTTGCTTACACTTCCAGTTGAATTATTTTCCCATGTGAAAGTTCATCTCTTAATAATGTCATTACATATGCAGAACTTTCTCGATATAGTCCTGTTCCGCTATCATTTAATTTATTGAAAATTTCTGAGCAATAAAATATATCCATAGCTTCTTCAATCGTTACGCCATCTTCCTCGACCAGAAATACTATGATATCCTGCGTAACCCCCTCTATTAATGCTTTTATTCTATCCATAAGCAATTACTCCATTGGCACTAAATATTTAAGTGATATTGGCGAGTGAAATGATAGCTGAGTTGTTAACTTTTTATATATTAATCCTTTGATTAATGCATCTATATCTATCAATCCACTAGAAAAGGTTCGGAATAATAAAGCGATATCATCATTGGCAACTGGTCCGGAAACAATATCATATTTTTTATCTTGATTGCAAAGTATATCGCTAATATTTCTAAACCTCTTATTTCTATTATTTAATACGAATAATGCCCAATCTTTGTTTGGTTCATTAAATATTAAACAATTAATATTTTTATCTATAAAAGCTGTTTCATCGAATTTGAATACTGAAACACAAGGTGACCCTCCATACAATCTTGTCACCCGTCGTGCCATGTTTTCTGCCTGTTCACAAATATCGGTCAGATAAAATCCTTGTCCGAAATCCTTATGTGGGCGACACTTTGATAAATCAATATTTTTTACTTCCACATTTGAACCATGATACAGAATCATTGTAACTTCCCCCCGTTTTTTTGGCAGATTAATGCTAAATCCTCAATCGCCTCTTCAAGACTCAAAGTATGCTCTATTTCATAGTGTTGCATTAAAAATTCAATCCCTCCATATTTTGATAGAAACTTATATGCTTCTTTTGTGTCCATGGCAAAACGCTTTGCAAAATCATTAATGCAGACTACGAGATAGTTTATGATGTTTGTTTGGTGTTTTGTAATCATGACTTTATTGTATCAGATTTATTGATTTATAACTACTAGTTTTTCTACAATATTATTTGTAAACCAATAATAATCTTTACATTAGGATAATTGAAAACCAAACTCCTTTTACGGATATAAGAGTCAATTAGTTAATGAGATTAAAGACTCGGATTATTAAACCCACCATCAAATAAAGAACCCACATTTATTTTGGAGTGGTGTGTGGCTGACAAATTACTAACAGGTTTTCGCCTATCATACCTCCAAGCTCTTATCCCCGCCATAAAAAATCCATATCCCATTCCTATTATAATAGCAATTATAACTACTACAGCAACAAGCCAGCCTAAAGGTCTAATTAAAATACCAAGAGTTACTAGACCTAAAACTACAACTGCAAGCCCTGCAACAACAAAACTTATAATCCCGCATATTATTCCACCAAGTATCATTCCTATAAAAGCAAAAGGTATGGAAAATTTTTCTCGCAAAAATTTCATCCCATTCCATAAAAATCCAATAATTCCAAATATATAAAATAATGCTGACGCCAATTTATAATCCACCCCATTTGAGCCAAACGATAAATAAACTACTACTGGTGTCACTCCTAAAAGACCGCCAAATATGAATCCAAGTATTCCAAAAGGGAGTGAGTTTTTTTCACGAGTTATATTAAAACCCTCCCATATAAATCCAACAATTGCAAAAAATAAATACCAAAACATCGGAATAGCATAAATATAATCCGATAAACTCAATTGGTCAAACTTATGTTTCGCTTCATTATACTCATGAATAAATATCACACGATTGAAGGTACTTATTAAATTGATAAACACAACTATCACTACTCCTGAAGCAAAACCTCCTGAAGCGTTTGCAAATGAAAACTTATTTAACATAACAATGCCTCCATTTTTGTATCACTTCCACACCCGCTCACTACAATCCCACTGCCTTTTAAATTCCCGTTCTTCCAGAATCGCTTCGTAGATTGGTTTTAGGAATATGCGAATTATGTTTACAATATTAATAAATTCTTCACCTTCTGCCACATTGGCTCGGCGGCGGAAAGCATTCCACTGAATTTGCTTATCTTTATTGTTAGCAAATTCATCAGTAAATACTGTTGGATATTTTGAAAACACTGTATTGCGCTTTTGTAAAGTCTTCGAAATTGCTTCATATAATATATTACCGTCAAAATCATATTTCAAACAAAGACTATAAATATCATAAAAATCTTTCATTCTACTATTCGCTTCAGCCAAAAACAACATCGCTTCAAATTTTTCCGAGATAACAGATTCTTTTGAATATGTACATATAATCGGCTTCTCCATATCGAGCAGGGTTGGGTATTCCATTATCTGCGCTTTTGGAACAATCACATCTCCAAATCCTATATCAAACTGTAAAACTTTTCGAGTGTTACCGAGATAAGCGGTCATTTTAATTCTTATACCTTCATAATCTGCATCTTCTTTGATACGTTCAGTAACTATACTACCTAAATCATATCGTACTGCATCGTCCAATTCAATACTGGCAATATCAGCGAATATACCTTTCAAATCATGTGTAATCGCAATTTTTTTTGCTAGAAAATCAATATCTTTTGTGACCCGTGCTTGTTCATTCATTATTGTGTAAAGTAGCAAGCCACCTTTCAAGATAAAATTATCTTTGTATTCTGATATTGAAAGTCTATATAAAAGCCGTTCAATAAAATATAACATCAGAATAAATTCAAACTGCTTATTTTCTTTATTTGCAATATTTTTCAATCTTGCCCTAATTGATGCCACATTACCATTATTCATAACATTGCCTCTACATATGGAAGTATAGTATTTCTTTTTCCTAGAATTTTTGCATATTCTAGCAATTTTTGAATATTGCAGTTCTTTTTCGAAATATAGTTTTTAAGAACCTCAAGCGCAACAGCTTTTTCAAATTCGTTATCGTATTTAAAGCAGTCACATACTGTTTTTTCAATATCGTAAATTTTTACCTTTGTTCCATCAAAATCTGCTGATGAAATTCCAAGATTGTAGTATTTTTCTATCATTTGCCTAACATTCACCTTCAAATATTCAGGAAGAGACGGTGCTACTGTCCCCCTTGGAAGTGCTATATATATTTTAGCTGGATTTATTGTTGATAAATCATAATAATCAATTGCCGAATGCAAGCAAAGAACCCCTTTGGGGATAAGCTTTGAAACTAAAACAATATCCGATATATCGGAATTTAATTGGTTTAAGGTATAATATCCCTGCCTAACTCTTGACAAAATCCCATTATTTACCAATTCCGTTATATTTCTAGTGTATATCCCATTATGATTGAGAATCGCAGTGCTAATAACGGTGCCTTCATCATTAAATAGGGAATATAAGAAATTTATTTTTTCTGATTTCATTTTATCACCATTTTTGTTACACCAACATCTTCGTGTAATAAGTTTAGTGATATTCAGTATATCATTATAATCTTCAGTTTGTCAAATTCAAATCATGTTAACCAATATAATTACAGATTTTTGTATATTAAAGTCCACATCCATGATTATTTGTGGTTTTTAATTTCCAGTTTTATCACCAGTTTATCACCATTCTTATTACACATACACATCCGTGTAACACATTTGGTGCATTTTTATGAAAAATGAAATCCTTTTCTTAGCATCTCCCCTTCAACCGGGTTCAAGGATTTATGTGCCAATTCTATCATTTGTTTTAGTAGTTCGGTGACGGGCTCGCCATAGACAATAGCATCGTAACCATCTTGCATGATAGCATCACCGGCGGCTGTGATTGCTTCGATGCTTTTGGGGAATTTGCTTAGCCATTGGTTGAGGCTGGGCATATTTTGGAATAACCCTTTTATCAGCGCCACGTAAGCGAAAGTCTGGTCGGCGGGCATACTGTCGGCGACGCGGATTTCGATGTATTGGCGGAGGCGGACATCGGGGAAGACCAAGGATAGGTATAATAGGTAATCTTCGTCCCATTCGGGTTTGTTGTTTAGTATTTCGTAAACCCTACGGTCACTTTCTTTGGAGGGATTATTTTTTATGATACAGGAGCGTCCGGTACTGCTTGTATTATTTATTTCGGGATTGTTTTTGATTACTTCGAATATTGCCGCTTGGTTGATTATGTATTCGGCGTATTTTGCAAAGGAAAAATCGGGAGCAAAGGTGATTGGGGGGATGTTGCATCGTTCAGGGTCAACGCCGCGCCAGATTTCGGTGCGGATGAGTAGGTTTTCGTTGGGTTTACCTTCGTAGTAGGGGGTGTTGGTGCTGATTAGGGCAAATAGGGGGGTGAGTATGCAGGCGTTTTGGAATTTATTGATAAAATCTCTTTCATCGGTATAGTCAATTACCACTTGGCAGGAAGCCGTGCCACGCATCATGTTAATGCCACGGTCTCCGGTTTTGTTAAAGTGTTCATCCATGTAGGCGTATCTTTTTCTGGGTAGTAGTTCGATTTCTTGGACGAGGGTTACTGGTTGGTAACCGATAGTTATTATTTCTTGGTTTTTTTTGGCGAGTATGTTGGTGATGATTTGGTGGTATTTTTGGTATATAGTGGCGAGGTCAGCGATGTTGGCTGAGGCGGTAATGCTGATTTCTAGTTGGCTTCCGGGTTCTAGGGATATTTCGGCTTCGTCGCTGAATAGGCCGAGGAGGTGTCCGTCTACTAGGTATTCTCCGGTGAAGTGGTATTTTAGGGTATTTAGGAGTTCGAAAACTCCGCCTTCACCTAGGTAGGGGATGGCTTTGTGGGTTGTTTTGTTGATGACGAAGTGTTCTGCTTCTAGGCCGTATTTTAGGGTGGTTGGGGGTTTGCATCCGGCGGTGAAGAAGTCTACGTAGTTTTGTATGGTGGTTTCTCGTGGGGTCATGATACCTCTAGTCCTTAAGTTTGCTAGTCCTTTAGTCCGCACTGCAGAAAATATTTTTCCAACGATGACGCGCTTTCGCTCCGAGAGAAACGTTGCGTTACGTAAGCTTGTAAAGGACACAAGCTAAGTAACGACGTTTCTCAAGGGTCATCTTTTGGAAATATATTTTTTGCAGTGCTCATTGGTTAGTTAAAAGTGTTAATAGCTACATTAAATGCGTTCGAGTGTTATTGTGACTTGTTCGCCGTTTACGTTCCAAACGCGGGATGTGGCGGTAGTGCCTAACGGTTCGGAGTCAAGTTTGTCTGCTAAGACTTTTTCGGCGATGGCGAGTTGGTTTTTGGTGACGATGTTGGTGATGCGGGTATTGTTGGTGATGCTTAGGCGGATGCGGTCGGTTACTTCGAAACCGGCTTCTTTACGCATGGTTTGGATTTTGGATATTAGTTCGTATACGAAGCCTTCTTCGATTAAATCGTCATTTAACTGGGTGTTGATAACGACTGTTATATTATTATCTGCTTCTGTGACGTATCCTTCTTTTTGGGTCATATCGATTAATAGGTCTTCTTCGGCGAGTTTGATTTCCTCGTCACCTACATTGAATTTGATAAAGCCGTCAGTTTTAAGTTCGTCCATTGCTTTATTTCCATCGAGGGTAGCGAGGGTCTTTTGGATAGCGCCGAGGTGTTTACCATATTTGGGACCGACGGTGCGGAGCTGGGGTTTAAAGGTGTAGCTGGTAAATTCGCGGACATCATCGGAGAAAGTAACTTCTTTGACATTAAGTTCTTCTTTGATGATATCAACGTAGAAATCCAGCAGTGTCGCTGGGGTTTTGACTATCATTGAGGCAAGCGGTTGACGGTTTTTGATATTGGCGTTATTACGGCAAGCCCGCCCTTTGACCACGATATCAAGGACTAAATCCATTGATTCTTCGAGTTCCTTATCGACCATACCGAGGTCGGCTACAGGGAAATCGCAGAGGTGGATGCTTTCAGGGGCTGATTTGTCTAAACCTAGTACGAGGTTGCGGTAGATATCATCGGTCATGAAGGGAATAATCGGGGCAGCGCATTTGCATACCGCAACTAGGGTGGTGTAGAGGGTCATGTAGGCATTAATTTTATCCTGCTCCATTCCTTTTGCCCAGAATCGTTCACGGCTCCGGCGGACATACCAGTTGGACATATCATCGACAAATTTTTCCAAGGCACGGGCTGTTTCGGTAATGCGGTACTTGTCCATATTGTCATCAACGGTGGCGATTAAGGTATTTAATTTTGATAAAAGCCATTTATCCATGACTGTCAGGGAATCATAATCAAGGCTGTATTTTGAAGCATCGAAGCCGTCAATATTGGCATAGAGGACAAAGAAAGCGTAGGTATTCCAGAGGGTACCCATGAAGCGGCGCGCACCTTCGGTGACGGTACGGCTATTGTAGCGTTTGTCAAGCCATGGGGCTGAGTTTACACAGAAAAACCAACGGATTGCATCTGCTCCATGTTCGGCTAACGCTTCAAAGGGGTCAACGACGTTACCTTTGGATTTGGACATTTTGATGCCATTTTCATCCATACCAAGACCAAGCACGATACAGTTTTCGTATGAGGATATATCAAATAAAAGGGTCGAAATTGCGAGCAACGAATAGAACCAGCCACGGGTCTGGTCGATTCCTTCAGATATAAATTGTGCCGGAAATTGAGCGTCAAATAGTTCTTTATTTTCAAAAGGATAATGATGCTGGGCAAAAGGCATCGCTCCGGAATCAAACCAGCAGTCGATTACTTCCGGTACACGTTTCATCGTGCCATTACATTTCGGGCAGGTTCCGGTGATTTCATCAATATATGGGCGGTGGAGTTCGATGGTTTTTGCCACCGGATTGTCACTTAGTTTAAGCAAATCATCACGGCTGCCGATGGATTCAAAGTGACCGCATCCACATTCCCAGATATTTAGGGGGGTACCCCAGTAACGGTTACGGGAAATCGCCCAATCCTGGATGTTTGCCAGCCAGTCACCGAAACGACCTTTGCCAATCGACTCGGGGATCCAGTTAATTGTATTATTATTGCGGATTAAATCCTCTTGCATGGCGGTCATTTTGATATACCACGATTCGCGGGCATAATAAATGAGCGGAGTTTGGCAACGCCAACAATGCGGATAGTTGTGTTCATAATCGGGAGCGGAAAAGAGTTTACCGACTTTATTAAGGTCATCTATAATCATCGGGTCGGCTTTTTTTACAAATACACCCTGCCAGTCGGTTTCGCTGGTCATTTCACCTTTGGCATCTACGAATTGGATGAAGGGCATATCATATCGGGCACAGACTTTTTGGTCGTCTTCGCCAAAAGCCGGGGCAACATGGACGACACCGGTTCCGTCAGTTAAAGTAACATATTCGTCACAAACGATGTACCAAGCCTTTTTGCCTTGTTTTGCAACGCTTTCTTTTCCAAAATCAAAGAGTGGTTCGTATTCTTTGTATTCTAATTCCTTACCTTTATATGTGGCGAGAATTTCACCACCACCTAACACCGTTTCAACCAGTGCTTCTGCCAAGTAGTATGTGAAACCATCATTTGCTTTTACTTTGGCATAGCTTTCGTTTGGATTGATACACAAACCGAGGTTTGAAGGCAGGGTCCAAGGGGTGGTTGTCCAGGCAAGGACATGGGCATCTTCATCTTTTAGTTTGAAGCGGGCAATTGCCGAACGCTCCTTGATGTCCTGATAACCTTGGGCGACTTCATGGGATGAAAGCGGGGTACCGCAACGTGGGCAATAAGGGACGATTTTGAAACCTTTATAAAGTAAGTCTTTGTCCCAAATCTTTTTAAGCGCCCACCAGACTGATTCGATATAGTTATCATGATAGGTTACATAAGGGGTTTCCATATCAGCCCAAAAGCCAACTGTACCGGAAAAATCCTCCCACATTTCTTTGTAACGCCAGACACTTTCCTTACATTTGCCGATAAAAGGATCGAGACCATAGGCTTCAATTTGATCTTTTCCGTCAAGACCAAGCTCTTTTTCTACTTCCAATTCAACTGGAAGACCGTGAGTGTCCCAGCCGGCTTTACGCGGGACAAAATAACCTTTCATCGTGCGGTATCGGGGAATCGCATCTTTGATAACACGTGTAATTATATGTCCAAAATGGGGTTTGCCATTAGCCGTCGGCGGTCCGTCATAAAAGGTGTAAGTCGGGCATCCGCGCCGGTTTTCCATACTTTTTACAAATATGTTATTTTCATTCCAGTTATTCAGGATTGCTTTTTCGCGTTCGATGAAATTTAGGTCGGTTGGTACTTTTGCATACATTTTTGGTATCCTCCAAGGTAACATTGCTATCATTTAAAATACACAAGGATGGGGGTTTTGTCAACTATCTGGATTGCCACGTCGCAACAATCCAAATATTTCATATTTTTAAGTTTCCCCAAAAATGAAGCCAAAAGAGTTACAAACGTTGTAAATACAAGGAAAACATGCAATTAAAAAGTGAAAATCCCCGAATTTTGTGGTATAATGGAATTGTCTAATAAACCAAACAATACACACAAAAGAAAGGATTTTCACATGACTAATTATAACACAGTTTCAAGTAATTTAAAACGAGGAATAGTAAATTTTTCGGAAAGAATTTCCCGGGGGTTAACCCGGCCGGAATCCAAGTTCATTTCGCAGATGATATACGGTATATTGTCGGCGCAGAGCTGTCATTTGTCAAAAATAGCGCGGGAGCTTTCGGAGAATATAACCCTGAAGAAAGTAATAGACCGGCTTTCCCGCAACCTTGGTTCATTTGAAAACGCTGACTTCCTGTTCATGAACTACATCAAAAAGGTAAAAGGGGCCTTATCCGACAAAACCCTGCTGGTAGTTGACGGCGGCGACATAACAAAACCGTGCAGTAAAAAGATGGAGCATATGGCACGGGTACACGATGGCAGTACAGGCGGTACAGGCGATGGTTATTGGACTCTGGCTGTCACGGCACTCACATCTGAGCGGAAAATGCCAATCGGAGTATACACAAGGGTTTATTCACAAGCAGAGCCTGACTTTATAAGCGAAGATGAAGAAGTGTTAAAAGCTCTCAACTTTTTATCGCGAAACTTCAAGAGGAAAAATATCAGGGTATTCGACCGCGGTTATGATGCCAATATATACTATGAACGCCTGACAGACAAAAGGGAGTCATTTGTAATCCGTGCCAAAAAGAACCGGAGCGTGATATATAAAGGCGTGCGCGTAAATATAATGTCGCTTGCCAAGAGTTTCAAGGGTAAATACAGCCTTAAATTCAATAAGAAAAATGGAATGGAAGCCGACTTGAAGATTTCGGTAATTCCGGTAAGGCTTCCCTGCCGTCCTGATACAGAATTGAATTTAGTTATGTGCTATGGTTTTGGTCAGGAACCATTACTATTGCTTACGAATTTAAGAAGTGATGATAAGCGGATTTCAATAGTAATAACAAAGGTTTATATATTGCGTTGGCGGATTGAAGAGTTTTACCGCTTCAAGAAACAGCAGTTTGATTTTGAGGATTTCCGCGTCAGGTCACTTAAATCAATAAGGAATCTTGACTTACTGTTGACCATTGCTATTGGCTATATAGGGCTGATGAGTGAAAAGGGTGACGAATACCGGATGAAGATGGAATTGATAGAGGTTTCTAAGCGGATAAAGGGTGTTCCCAAGTTTACGTTTTATGCGATGGCGGACGGTATGCACTTTATACTGGCCAAAACCGGTAAGGGCATAGGGGAATTAATCCGACCTAAGCCTAAAACGATGCAGTTATCGCTGTTTGACTTCCCTCACTTGTGTTGGAGCGGATAAAAAATGGGGAAACTCAAATTCATATTTGGTTGACTTTTAGGCGAAAAAAACTTATACTTAAAGCAGGGAATTTAGTCGAAACAGGAAGGAGGTGTCGCTTATCAAACGTTTAAGTATTTCAAAACTTAGACCGGGCATGATAATTGCCGAGGATGTCCTTACCCACAACAATCAATTAATATTTCCCAAGGGTCTGATGTTGACTGATAAATCCATCACGCGGATGGAGTTTTTCTCGATTATGTATGTCCGCGTTGAGGATGAGGTGATTACGCCGGTCGAAGAAAGCGAATTACCTTCTTATTCTGAGCGGCTTAAGGAAACCCCTGAATTTGTTGAGTTCAAAAAAGTATTTGATGAAGATATAACAACTTTTAGAACAGCACTTAATGATATCGTTGAAAAGGGTACTCCCCTGAATCCCGAGACCTTATTAAGTGATACGATTGGTTTGATCGAAAGCAGTGAAGGACACGTCAGCGTTTTTGATATGCTTCACAATATGCGCGATTATGATGATGATACTTATGCCCATGCCGTAAATGTTGCCTTGATTTGCAATGTTTTCGCCCGTTGGCTCCGTTTTTCCCAAGAGGAAATTGACCTCGCGACAATGGCAGGTCTGTTACATGATGTTGGCAAAATGAAGATTCCTGATGAAATAATGAAGAAACCCGACAAACTGACCAGTCAGGAATATCGGATAGTTAAGAAGCATTGCCAAGAAGGTTTCAAGATATTGGCGGATCAAGACCTCGATAAGCGTATCAAAAATGCCGCTTTGATGCACCATGAACGCAACGACGGCTCTGGATATCCGTACGGTCTTACGGCTGACCGGATTGATATGTATGCCAAGATGGTAGCCATCGCCGATGTTTATGACGCAATGACTTCGGCGCGGATTTACCGTGGTCCATTATGCCCGTTTGTTGTCATCTCGATTTTTGAAAATGAAGGTTTGCAAAAGTATGATACCCGTTTTATCATGACTTTCCTTGAAAATATCGTTAATACGTATGTATTACACCGGGTTCGTTTGAGTAATGGTGTCGAAGGAGAGGTCGTATATATCAACCGCTCCCATTTGTCAAAACCAACGATTAAATGCGGAAAGCAATATATCGACCTAGCGAAAAATCCTGATCTTTTTATCGAAGCATTGGTGTAAATAATGTCATGACCAATAAAAAGAGCGCCGAAGCGCTCTTTTTTGATACGTAATACTTAGGGTAGTACCCTATGAATTGTTGCTGCTTGAGTTAGAGTTTGAGTTTGCATTATTTCTTTGATTGTTCTTTGATTTACTGTCTTGTGCATTTCTGTTCTTTTCGTTTTGAGTATTTGATTCGTTTCTAGACATTTCAATTCCTCCTATAGGTTTTAGTTACACTTGTATTATTTCTCATTTATGGTAGTTTATACATATTCTGTGAAAATTTTTCATTATGTGGTAAACTAGGGTTCAAGGAGAGATTAATCATGAAAAGAATATTAAGATTATTTCCAATATTAATTATCACTATCCTGCTTTTCACCCTTTCTTCGTGCGGATTGGTAGATGCATTCCTAGAAGGATGGCATGGGGATACAGAAACTGCAGAAGTTGAAGATGTACGTGAAACCGAGGTGGAAGAACGTGCACCGAATTTTTGTGCTGATGTGGCACAAGATGATGGGCATAATGAAATACTCGATGAAACAAAAAGTGAAATTTCTGATGAAGATGATACCACTGGGATTGTTGAAGATGGCGGGGCTGTTGAAGATGCCGGGACTATTAATGACACCGGGCAAATTGAATCAAATGCGGGTTTTGTTTTCCCTTTTACATTTGCGGCAACAGATTTATATGGTAATACCGTGACTGAAGCGACTTTGGGAGAAAAGGAAGTTTATTTTGTATATTACTGGGCGACCTGGTGTGGCGCCTGCGTCCGCGGTTTACCCGCCTTGGCAAAAATAGCCGAGGATTACAGCGACCGGGTGGGTTTCATCGGTTTGCTTGATGATTATAAGTCAAATCTTGCCGGGGCAAAAAAAGCCGTCGAAAGCGCTGGAATCCCGGATTCATTTATCATGATTAATGCAAGGCTTCCAGAAGTAAGTGATATCTACGAATTGGTACAATCAGGGTATCTACCGACATCATTTATTTTATCTGTTGATGATCAAATTGGATTGGTTGGTTCGTATGGGGAAAAATTTGCTGACTATCTTGATGATTTTTTGGATTAGGTTGATAACTAAAAGTTTCGGGAAATAAGTTTGGATGTTTTGCACATATTTTCCGTTAAATTTTCTCTTCAATTTGTCATTTTGTCACATTGCTTTTTGTTAACAGATGTACTATACTTTTAGTGTAGGCGGGGAACAACCCCCTTCATCTTCTCCGTCTATGGACCCTTATTTTAATTATTTATACTCCCCTCGTAACGCCCGGTAGCCCCTCTACTGGGCGTTACACTTTTTACCCTGTTCTTAATTTTACTTGTTCTAAGTTTTTACCCCGTAAGTCAGGTAAAAGCATCTCTCCGTCGCTAACGCCTAATTGGTGCTAATTTAGGTTATGCCTCTCTAGAAGGCGGCTTGAGGCGACTGCGAGATGTTTTTACCTGACTTACTCATTCAAACCCTTACATCTGTCGGAATATATGATATAATGAGATTGCGGGTCGGAGCCCGCAATGACGTACAAATCATGATAATAAAGAATAAATATAAAGGAGTGTACTTATGAAATATGGATTTTTTGATGATGTGAATCGCGAATATGTTATTACGACCCCGAAAACACCACTTCCGTGGATTAATTATCTGGGGTGCAATGATTTTTTTAGCCTTATATCCAATACTTGTGGCGGTTACACCTTTTATAAGGATGCCAAGCTCTTACGCCTGACCCGTTACCGCTACAACAATGTCCCCGCCGACAATAATGGAAAATATTTTTACATAAAAGACGGTGATACGGTATGGAATCCCGGTTGGCAACCGACTAAAACTGACCTTGATGAATACGAGTGTCGTCATGGAATTGGGTATAGTCGTTTTAACGGCATGAAAAATGGGGTCAAAGCCGAAGTCTTAAGTTTCGTGCCAATGAATGATACCTGTGAGATAAGCCAGTTAAAAATCACTAATGAAACCGATAATGTGAAGTCTTTATCCCTTTTTTCATATGTCGAATGGTGTTTATGGAATGCCGATGATGATATGAAAAATTTCCAACGTAATCTCAGTATCGGTGAGGTGGAAGTAGTTGACTCAGCGATTTTCCACAAGACTGAATATCGTGAGCGCCGTAATCATTATGCGGTTTATGCAGTAAATGCCTCTATTCACGGTTTTGAAACCATCCGTGATGAGTTCCTCGGTGCTTATCGTGGCCCGGACAATCCCGAAGCGGTCGAGAAAGGCAAACTCGCCGGAAATCTCGCCAGTGGTTGGTCTCCGATAGCTTCGCACCAGATAAATCTCACCTTAAAACCCGGTGAAACACGTTCATTTGTATTCGTGCTGGGATATATCGAAAATGCTCAAGAAAACAAGTGGGAAGCTCCCGGTATCATCAATAAAAGCAAAGCACAAACGATGTTAAACAAATACCGGACTGACGCGGATGTATTAAGTGCCTTCAATGAATTAAACGAATACTGGTCTGATTTGTTATCAAAATTTAATGTGAAGTCTTCCGATGAAAAAGTTGACCGGATGGTCAACATCTGGAATCAATATCAATGTATGGTAACCTTCAATATGTCACGTTCCGCTTCTTATTATGAATCGGGTATCGGCAGGGGTATGGGTTTCCGTGATTCAAACCAGGATTTGCTTGGTTTCGTTCATTTGATTCCCGACCGCGCAAGGGAGCGGATTATCGACATCGCTTCGACCCAGTTTGCTGACGGAAGTGCCTATCATCAGTATCAGCCATTGACAAAAAAGGGTAACTCTGATATCGGTAGTGGTTTTAACGATGACCCCTTATGGTTGATTGCCGGAGTAAGCGCTTATGTCCGTGAAACCGGTGATGTTTCGATTCTTAAGGAAATGGTGCCGTTTGATAATGACGAAAACAACAAAGCAACATTGATGGAGCATTTAAAACGTTCATTGGATTTTACTATTAATAATAAAGGGCCGCACAATCTTCCGTTAATTGGGCGGGCTGACTGGAATGACTGTTTGAATCTTAATTGTTTTTCCGAGCATCCCGGTGAGTCGTTCCAGACTTTTGGGCCTAGTGAAGGTCCGGTTGCCGAATCGGTTTTTATTGCTGGGATGTTTGTCAAATATGGCGAGGAGTATGCTGAGCTTGCCGAGCTTTTAGGCGATGAAGTCGAAGCGGCGCGGGCGCGTAAGGAAGTTGAAATAATGCGGGCGGCGATACTGAGAGACGGTTGGGATGGTGAATGGTTTATCCGGGCTTATGATGCCTACGGGAAAAAAATCGGTTCAAAAGAGTGTGAAGATGGTCAGATTTATATCGAAACTCAAGGTTTTTGTCCGATGGCAGGTGTCGGCGTTACTGAAGGTTTGGCGTTAAAAGCACTTGATTCGGTGAAAGAGCGGCTGGATACTGAGTATGGTATCGTACTTTTGCAACCGGCTTATTCGAAATATCATCTTGAGCTTGGCGAAGTTTCGTCTTATCCGCCGGGATATAAGGAAAATGCCGGGATTTTTTGCCATAATAATCCTTGGGTATCGATTGCCGAAACAGTACTTGGGCGTGGCGACCGGGCGTTTGAAATATATCGAAAAACTTGTCCGGCTTATACTGAGGAAATCAGTGAGATTCACCGTACTGAGCCGTATGTTTATTCGCAGATGATTGCCGGATGTGATGCAAAGTATCATGGTGAGGCGAAAAATAGTTGGCTGACGGGGACGGCGGCATGGACTTTTGTCAATATTTCGCAATATATTTTGGGGGTTTATCCGACCCATAAGGGGTTGTCGATTGATCCTTGTGTTCCGAAGGGGTTTGGTGATTTTACCATTACGAGAAGGTATCGTGGGGGGACTTATAGTATTAGTGTGTTTAATCCTAATAATGTGGAAAAGGGGGTTAGGGAGTTGAAAGTTGATGGGGTTTTGATAGAGGGTTGTGTTGTTCCTTATGTGGAGGGGAAGGATTATTATGAGGTTGAGGTTGTGATGGGGTAGGTGGTAATTGGCTACTTTGTCGAGGCGAGTTCGTAAGCTCTGTACTTCAATGCAGACGCGCTTTCGCTCCGAGAGAAACGTTGCGCTACATAAGCTCTTGAAGTACAAGAGCTAAGTAGCGACGTTTCTCAAGGGTCTGCGTATGAAGTACAGAGCTTACGAACTCGCCTTTCTACGGTACCTTGAAAAAGATGTCAACATGATTTCATTTACTTTGGTATTTTGAAAAAAATGTCAACATAATTCTGCTCTAATTTGAGATTATAGTAGTATAAGCGACTTCGGTCGGGATGATTTAATTTTAATTAGGGAGGAAAAAATGACAAAGAATATTATGCTTTCATTAATATGTTGTTGTGCTTTGGTAGCCGCTTTTGCTTTGCCGGTTAACGCAGCCCAACACAATCAACACCATGAAGGAAACAAGCATCATTCACTCGGGCACTTAGAACATGGTCATACCGGACACGCAATTAAAACAGATCTTGAAGCAAGGGAAAAAGCGGTAAAAGCTAACAAAGCTTCACATCAACACAAAGTTTATTATCGTGTTTGTGCTTCTAAATTGAATGAACGTGTTGCCCCTGGTGTTAGTAGTCATAAAGTCGGTTCACTCAAAGAAGGTACTTTAGTAGAAGTTAAAGAATTAAGCCATGACGGAAAATGGGCACTTTGCCACACCGGTACTTGGGTATCAACAAAGTATCTTGAGAAAAACAGTGAAAAGCACCACGGCATTAACCACTTAGGTGAAAAACATGGTACGCATACAGCTCATGGGAACAAAACTTCGCATCACGGAACCCATGGAACAGCTCATGGAACACATGCATTAACTAATCAAGGAACGCATAACGTACACGGAAGTCAGGCTTTGCATTCAACAAACAAAACCCATGCTTATGGAACAAACATGACGTATGGAAACCAAGCTATGCATAGTGGAGCGTATCAGTACAGTTATTAGTAATTCATTAGAAATATAGATGAAGGGCGGGTTATCCGCCCTCTTCTATTTTTCTAACATAACCGCGTGGGCAATGCCGGGTACGCTTTGTCCTTCATTGAAACTTATTTTACTGAGTAATGCGCCGGTAGGAACGAACAGGACTTTTTTCCATACTCCGGTCCGGATGTTATCGAGGATATGACCGGCGAGCACAACAGCACTGCAACCGCAGCCGGATCCTCCGGCATGGGCATCTTGCAATTCATAATCGTAGATTTCGATACCACAATCAAGATGGTTAAGCGAAATATCGTAACCCTTTACGCTGAGCAAATCCAATAGGGCTTTTTGCCCGACCCGCCCCAAGTCACCGGTGATGATTTTGTCGTAATCAGTTGGATTTGATTCAAAATCTTTGAAATGACGGTAAATGGTGTCGGCCGCCGCCGGAGCCATGCAAGCTCCCATATTGAGATTTTCTTTTAAACCAAAATCGACAATCTGCCCGGCGGTAAAACCGGTCAGGCGGATACTGTCTGCTTTTTCATTTTTTCCTAAAATGAAAGCACCACTTCCGGTCACCGTCCAATGTGCTGACATTGGTCGTTGGCTGCCGTATGAAGAAGGAAAACGAAACTCTTTTTCGGCACTTGCGAAATGGCTGGAAGTCACGCAACCGACGTATTCCTTAAAACCGGCGGAAAGAGCCATCGCCCCTAGTAATAGGGTTAGTCCGCTATTGGAACAAGCACCGTAAACACCAACCACCGGTGCAGAAAAATTGGCGAGTCCAAAGCTTGACGCGATCGACTGGGCAAGTAAATCACCGGCAAATACGAGATGAAGGTCATTTTCGCTGATTCCGGCTTTTTTGATGGCAATATCCACTGATTGTTTTTGCAAGGCACTCTCCGCTTCTTCCCAGTTTTCTTTGCCGAAGAAATCATCCGTCCCAATGACATCAAAGGTTTTACCAAGCGGACCTGCACCTTCTTTTATACCAACAACCGAAGCTGCGGCAATGATGTAGATCGGTTGCGAAGGGATGAAGCTTTGGTATTTGTGGGTTTCACGGCTTAAACCGGTCAGGTTTTCTTTGTGCTGCGAAGCTGTATTAGACATAGGGGGTCTCCTTTTGTGGTTGGTGTGGTTATTTTATATGTATTATTTGGAAACACGTTTTTTTTATACATGGATGGTATATTTTATGGGGATTTTTTACAAACTATGGATATTGGAGATTGCGGGTCAAGCCCGCAATGACGGGTATTGTGAGAGTTTGGAATCTCACCCGGCAATGAAGAGAAAGGAAATCAACTTATGGCAGACGATATTCTAGATGAAATCCAAAAAAATAGAGAGCACAAACAATACGAGGAATACGTAAAAACAATAACCCCCTCGCACAATATCTGGGTTCAGATGTTAAGGGCTTTCTGTGTTGGTGGTTTGTTTTGCGCATTTGGTGAGCTGCTAATGAAGATATTCGGCGAAACCATGATGATGGACAAAATCAAGGCATCACATTATACTGTTTTGGTATTAGTTTTACTGGGTGCGGCATTGACAGGACTTAATATATATCAAAAAATCGCCCGCTTCGGTGGTGCCGGAGCATTGGTGCCGATTACCGGGTTTGCCAATGCGGTTGCCGCTCCGGCTATCGAACACCGGACTGAGGGGCATATCTTCGGTATCGGATGCAAGATTTTCTCTATTGCCGGTCCGGTAATTTTGTTCGGCATCTTAACGAGTTGGGGGTTGGGGATTCTATACTGGATTTTCGTGAGTTTGCCTTAGAAAAATAACTGTGGTATTATAGGGGGTATGAAAGAAAAATTATATACCATCCCCTTAAATGATGCCGTAAATGCCGATGACGAATGCCCCTTTTGTTTTGTTGAACGAAATGTTGAGCAGGACTTGCTTGATTATGTTTTAGGACCGGGGGCTTCATATATGCAGGCCGATATCCGCGACATCACTGACAGGTTGGGGTTTTGCCGGACGCATTTCAAAAAAATGTTTGATTATGGCAATACGCTGGGTAACGGCTGGATACTCAAAACCCACTTCATGCGCTTACTAGGGGAAATGAAGGCGGAGTTTAAAAAGTACTCTCCGGCGAAGTCGAGTTTTATGGGGAAATTCGCGAAGAATACCGAGCGGGTTAATACCATTGGGATATGGGCACAGGAAAAAACGGACTCATGTTTTATCTGCAAGAGTTTCAATGAAACTTTTGACCGTTACATGGATACGTTTTTTTATTTATATAAGGAAGATTCCGAGTTTCGTAAGAAGATTAAGGAGTCGAAGGGGTTTTGCCTTAAGCATTTCGGTGATTTGTGTGAAGCCAGTGAAAATAAGTTAAATGACAAAGAGAAGCGCGATTTTTATCCGGAGATGTTTGAGTTGATGGAAAATAATTTTGCCCGGATGGTTTTAGAAGTTGATTGGTTGGTTGATAAATTTGATTATCGATATAAGGATGAAGACTGGAAAAACTCACGGGATGCGGTACAACGGGGGATGCAAAAGTTAAAGGGGGGGTATCCGGCGGATGGGGTGTATAAGGGGGAATGAGGGAACGGGGGGGAGTAATACGGCGGGGG
>Ga0209737_10000450_pt1 | contig 34083 bp, 29 predicted proteins | sample TergutCu122P3_FD_187284 | JGI IMG/M metagenome (GOLD analysis project Ga0209737, IMG submission 187284) | Cubitermes ugandensis P3 segment gut microbial communities from Kakamega Forest, Kenya - Cu122 P3 (SPAdes) (version 2) | ecosystem: Host-associated > Arthropoda: Insects > Digestive system...
GTTTATTCTCGGCTGGTTTTTGGCGGGCTTCGTCAACGGCATAACCGGCTTCGGCGCGGCCATGGTCGCCATGCCTCTGGTCACCCAAGGCATGGACCTCACACTTGCGGTACCCGCCTGCTCCCTTATGGTCTGGATAGTAAGCCTGGAACAAGGCTGGCGCTATAGGGGACATACGGACTGGCTCCGCATCAGGCCCGTGCTGATCGGTGCATTGCCCGGTGCGTTTATTGGATTTTTAGTGCTGCAGCATCTGCCGCCGCAGCATCTTAAGCTCACCCTGGGAGTTTTTCTGGTCGTCTATGCCTGTTGGGGTCTCTTTCTGGAAGGCGGCAAAATGCGCACCATCGCCGGCTCCTGGGGTTATATGGCAGGCCTTTTATCCACCATGTTCGGCAGTGCCTTCAGCTTCAACGGGCCGCCGCTTGCAGTGTATACCTCGCTTTCCGGCTGGGGGAAAACCGTGAGCAAGGCCGGGCTGGCCATGACCTTCATTGTCACTTCCAGTCTCATGGTGCTTGCCCAGGCCTTTGCCGGAGCGCACAGCAGCATCACGTTGGCGGCCATGCTCATCGGCGCGCCGGCAGCCGTATTCGGCTCCTGGCTGGGCTTTCTGGCCTCGCGCAATATGGGCGACAACACCTACCGCAAACTTTTTTTCGGTTTTATCGCTTGTACCGGCCTAAATTTTCTCTGGCAGGCGTTGCGCGTACTTTTTTGAAATATAATAAACCAATATAAATTACTTCTTATTGTATATAATATCTATAATTTCATCATCCGAAATAATCACAGCAACAAATTTTTCATAATCTTTATTGTCTATATAACATTTTGCTGAATTATATCGTGCTCCTCTTGAGCTTAATCCTGTTTTAACAGCAATTCCATCCAAAATCATACCCAATCCATAGCAAATAAGATTTGTATCAGTAAATATTGCCCCATCAATAGATGTAATGCTTGATAGTAAATTTATATTATCTGGCATTTTTAAATCAATTGGCCTTATGGCAAATCCTCTTCCGAACTTACATAACCGTTCAACTTCAGCTTGCGCTTCATCAGAAATTATCAATAATATTCCATAATTTAGATTCGCCATTTTATGTAAAATATTATTGAAATATTCATGATGTATATCTTTTATAAATTTATCAGGAAGATACGAAATATAGTTGACATTTTTGTCAAAAATAAACGTATATTTACCCTCTTTATATGAAACAATCTCCTTTCCATTTTTATAATAAGACCATCTCTGATGCCCATTGAATAATAATAATTCAACACTATCTCCAGAGTATCCATAATCACCTATTCCGATAATATTAGCCTCTTTTGATACCAAAAATAACCTATCCGTTGTCATTTCAAGCAATTTTCTTATTTGTTTCACGTTTTTTATTTCAAACGGATATGTTTCACTAAAGCCTATTTTTAAATTGCACTGTTGTATTCTATCAATAAGCAATATTCCTCCGAATGGAACCTTTTTTTCATAAGACATTGAGGCAAGTATATTACACAGATCTATGTCTATTTGTTTTTTTAAAGCAATATGGACAAGATTTTCAAGCATATATTCTTTAACTTCGAAATTTTCATCATCTAAGATATTTTTGCAAAAAAAGCTTATTTGACTTATCAATTCAAATATTATGTTTGAAGACTTTAATTGGTTGCATTGTATTATTATACCATATGAATAAATATCTTCTCTTCCTTGACTAATCATTCCAAATTCATCATATGTATTAATGTGATCAAAACTGCTGTCAAAAGAAAATATTGCTTGTTCTCTTTTAATATTAAATAATTCCATTAAATGATCTTCTATTTCAAGTTTATCGCTTGTTTTAAAATATTTGTGTAAACTATTTGAAACTCCATTTGAATCATAAAATCTCATTTCATTACGCCATGCACTGCTAATAAAAGCTATTATTTTGACATCGTTTTTTGGTATACCCAAATCCGTTAACAGTACACCCAAACGCGCATATAATGCGGCCATTTTTTGTATATAGATATGCCAGTTTTCAAACAGTTTGGAAAATTTGTGGCCCATTGAGCATCTTCCTCTCGTTAATTATTTTACGCTATTACCTTTGTAAAATACCGCATTCAACACTGAAGTGCAACATGCCATGCGTCAACATTCTCAAAAACGGCCGCGTGGAACACATGGCGGAGGAGCATGCCTTGAAGCCATGCCCGTGCGAGGCGCGCCCGGTCTTCGCCCTTGCTCGTCTCCTGAAAAATATGCCCGGGTATGCACGGAAAGGAACGATGGCGTTGGAGAGAAATATGTATTAAGCTACACGAAAAGGGTTTTATCCCTTCGCATTGGATCGCCATTTCAAATACTGGCGGGAGCGATATCATGCAAAAAACAGTTTTTGTGGTGGACGACAGCGGCACAAATCTCGCCATGGCGGAGGAGGCGCTGGAAAAAAACTACCGGGTAATAACCCTGTCGTCAGCGGCCAAAATGTTTGCGGTTATGCAAAAAGTCACACCGGACCTGATTTTGCTGGATATTGAAATGCCCGAGTTGGACGGTTTCGAAGCGTTACGGCGGCTAAAAGCAAATGAAGTGCATGCCGACATTCCGGTCATATTTCTGACCGGCATGACTGACGCTTCTATAGAAGCCGAAGGTCTTGAAATGGGAGCCGTGGATTTCATCACAAAGCCATTTTCCGCGCCAGTTCTGAAAAACCGCATCAGAACACACCTGAGTATCGACGAACTGATCCGTGAACGGACTGCGCAGTTGGAACAACTACAAAACGGCCTCATGCTTATTCTGGCGGATATTGTCGAGAGCCGCGACAAAGCAACGGGCGGGCACCTTGAGCGCACGTCGGGGTATGTTAAAATATTGGCGGAAGCAATGCTGGCGCGCGGGGTATACGCTGACGAACTGCGCGGCATGAACCTGGACCTGCTCGCTTCATCGGCGCGCCTGCACGATGTGGGAAAAGTTGCGCTTCCAGATTCTGTTTTAAATCGTCTTGGTTCGCTGACCCAGGAAGAATTTGAAATGATCAAAACGCACACTGTGGCAGGTGAGCAGCTTATCGACAAAATCCTTGCCCGGACGGGCGACATGGCGTTTTTGCGCAACGCAAAGTTGTTCGCAAGCTGCCACCACGAACGCTGGGACGGTTCCGGCTATCCGCGCAAACTGCAGGAAATGGAAATTCCTATTCAGGGACGCATTTTGGCGGTTGCCGATTTCTACGACGCGCTCCTTTCCGATCGGCCCTACAAAATAGTTTACACCGAAGAGGCAGTAGTTGGCATTATCTCGGACAATGCGGGCAAACTGTTCGATCCTTTGATAGTCGGCGTGTTTCTCGAAGTAAAAGAGCAATTCAGCGAGATCAGGAAAAGCTATGCGCGGTAGTTGCAATCAGAATTTCCATACAGATGGCGAAAAGCGATTACAAAGAGCGCGCATACTATGCGAACCGATGCCCTATGGCAGCATTCTGATCGTGGACGATGTGGAATTGAATCTTTATGTCGCCAAAGGACTACTGGCTCCATACGGCTTGTCTGTCGACACCGCCATGAGCGCTTTTGAGGCGGTTGACAAAATCAAATACGGCAAGGTGTACGACATCGTGTTCATGGATCATATGATGCCGAACATGGACGGCATTGAGGCGGCAAAAATCATGCGCGATCTGGGGTATACCCATCCCATAGTCGCACTGACCGCCAACGCCGTAGCTGGGCAAACGGATATATTTCTGGCAAACGGTTTCGACGATTGTATTCCAAAACCTATAGATATACGCCAGTTGAACGCTGTGCTGAAAAAGTACGTGCGGGATACACAACCACCCGAAGCCATTCACATCTCCCATCGACAAAAAGGCTGTCCGGGCGGACATGCAGCGAACGAAACGCCGCACATGTCTGTAACGCCGCAATTGGCCGAAGTATTTTTACGGGATGCTTTAAAAGCCGTTGCAGCGCTGGAAGCGATATATGAAAAACATGCCGTTTGCGAGGACGAGGATATCCTGCTGTGCACCATCAATGCCCATGCGATGAAAAGCGCGCTGGCAAATGTCGGCGAATCGGAACTCTCCGCTTTTGCGGCCAAATTAGAACAGGCGGGACGAAATAAAGATGCCGCCGTGATTGTAGCCGAAATCCCGGCGTTTCTTGACGGGTTGCGGACGATAATCGCAAAGCTCGCGTCGTTCACGAAAGAGGATGAACGCAACGAAACAGCAGGCGCAGATTTTGCATATTTGCGTGAAAGACTGCATGCTGCCAAAGAGGCGTGTAAGGTGTATGACAGAAAAACCGCCAAAGACGCGATAGTCGAGCTCAGACAAAAAACATGGCCGCGCCCGACCGGGGAATTGCTGGCTACAATGGCCGAGCATCTGCTGAATGGCGACTTTGAGGAGCTTGCATGCGTTGCGGACAGGATTATTGAAACACTATAGTTTGATACCATCTGTTTTATTTTAAGAGTTTGAAAGGGACGGACAGCACGCCGCCAAGCACATCCAGCAGTCCGGAACCCACGGTTTCGATGCCGCCCACTACCCCATGCCCAAGGTTCCCCATAGCTCGTGCAAGAGCCTGTCCTGCCTGTACCGAAGTCTGAGGCTTGTCGATTGTGCCATGGATATGCACGGGAAACGCGGGCAAGCCCGCCATGCGCACATCCAGCCTCACATCCAGAGTGTGTTCGGGCATACTGAGCCAGCCACCCCCTGTGGCACGCAGCGTGGGGCCATCCAATTGGAAACGCTCACTGCGGAAGACGCCGCGCTCTACAGGACCGGAAATCACGATCCGGTCAAAACGGGTAGGCGATGCACCCTCTCTTTTGAGATTCTTTCGCGCCTGCATGCTGCCGCTGCCGGCTTCGAAGGAGAACCTGCCGTTCAACGCTGCCGGAATGTCCGCGCCGGAACGCGCAAAACCCGCCAGTTCGAGCTGTACGGAAGCTTTGCCCTCGTATGCGGCGTCCATTCCCCGCTCATTGCTTAAGCTGCGCAGATCAACTCCGCTTGCCTGCGCAAACGCCTGAATGCCCGGCATCTCCCCGGCGGTCAGCCTGAACCGCGCCGTTACAGCCCCTCCGTACAGTTCGGCCGTGATAGAAGGAAAGTCCAGCGTGCCGCCGTTCAGTTGCACGGGGCTGCGCGCCTGCAGAAAATCCATGCCCGCAAAACGCAGACGCTGCACCTCAACGGTCCCCTTGGCGTCGAAATCCTGGAGAAATTTTAAATGCCAGGCTTTGGCCTTTTTCGGCCTAGGGCCGGAACCCAGATACGCCTGCAGATCCAGCGCGTCGACCTGCGCCTTGCCCTGCCACGCGGGGCGCTGTGCCCACTGCCCGCTCAAAGATCCGCTGAACCGGCTGCCATCAAGCTGTCCCTCCAGCTCGGAGAGCGCAAGCCTGCCGGGCGAGACGGCGACAAGCGCTGCACCTGAAAAAGCCCGTAATAACAGGGGATTCAGATGTATATCCATACCCAGGGCGGCAAGGGTTTTGCGCAGGCTGGATCCCTTGACGCCTATACGCCCCTGCCCCTCAAAACCTTCCCTTGCGTAACTGCCGCGCATATGTCCCGCAAGATCGCAATCAAAAAGCCGCGCGCGCAGATCTTCCACAGCAACGCTTGCGTTTGCGCTGTCGAGAGAAAATTTTCCCGAGCACTCCATGTCCAGACCCTGCGGCATAACGCCTTTCCATGCTTGCGTCCGCCGCACCCGCAATGTGCCGGGCACCTGGGAAAGCCGCAGAGGGAAAACGCCTTCACTTGATATGCTGAGCGTCCCGTCAAGCTGCACACCCGCGCGCCAGTCCTTGTCCTGAATCTCGGCCTGCCACTTTCCCGCATAGCTCAATCTATCTTCCTGCCTCCCCCGGCTTTGAAAGGCGCCGGATAGCACACAGACAGGCACTGGAAGCCGATCCGCCCTCCCTCCCGCGCCTCCTGCGGCCACATGAAATCCCTCTTCAAGACGCAGAGAAAACATGCCGCTCAAACGGGACAGCGCGGCTTCCAGGCTGTTGCCTTCAAAGCGCAGATCCGCGCTGCCGGAAACAGCACCCTCTATTTGGCTGTTTGCCGGCAGAAACGTTTTCATGGACCCAAGGTCCAGCTTTTGCGCGTCCAGTTTCAGCGCATAGCTCAAAGGCGCGCCATCTTCCCCCGATACAGCGAGGCGGCCCTGTACCTGTCCACCGAAAAGCCCGTTCACGCCAAAGCCGAACAGGGGGCCATTTGCCTCCGGGCTGCACCGCAAGACAAACTCATGGGCCCTGCTGGAAGCGACAAGGACCTGTGCCGCCCGAATACGGATGTCGTATCCAATATCGGGCAGGGCGACAGGCCCGGTCGAAACCGATGACCCGACAAGCGGTTCGTGCCGGTATACGGGAGGCGTCACCCCGCGCCGGACGAGTGCGGGGAATTCTTCATCAAGATTCACGAACTCGCTCCGCACATCGAGGGATATTTCCGGCCTTGCGAAACTCACCCCCCCACTGCCCGCGAAAATCGCCCCGTTGGGCATAGCGCAACGCAGATCCGGCGCCACAAAGCCCTGAGCATCCAACCTGAAATCCATGTGCCCGCGCAGATGGTCAAGGCTATGCTGGATACCGGACGGCAACGCGCGGGCAAAGGCGAAATAGCGGGGCAGCGAAAAAGGGCCGTATTCCAGCCTGCCTGAAAAGACGGGACCTCGCCCTCCCTGTTCAAACAGGCCGGCAAGCTGAAATACGTCGTCCGCAAGGCGCAGCTCCAAGCTTTCCACCTGAAGCGCATCATGCCTCCCCTTGGCGGCGAGCCGGCCCTGCAAGGGCAAGTCAGCGCCCCGCGCCGACATCGTGCCATGAACGCGCATCTCCACATGGATGTCCGCCTGTCCCGCCTTCTCCTGCGCGTCAAGTTCCACAATCGCGCCCGAGAGCATGCCAGGAACGTCCACGCGTCCTTGCAAAGACAAACTGCCGCCCGGCCCTTCCGTATTCCCGCGCATGGAGTGAAAGGCCTCCCGCAGTGACAGACGGACATTGTACAGGGCCAACGGAAAGGGTCCTGTCAGCGAGGCGCGCGCCAGCGACACTTCGCCCTGCGGCGAATGGAAATCTAACAATAAGCGACTGTCGATGCCTTCCGCTTCTATACTCCGATTCGGCATATCCAGACGCAGGTAGCTGTGTCGCAACACAAGCGCGCACCCGTCCATGAAGTGCGGCAAGGCGGACATAAGCAAAGAAATTGGCGCGTCGCCATCTTTCCGTGCCGGCGGCGCATGCTCAGGGTTTTTCTCAAGCCGGACGGAACACCCCGCTCGAAACAGAGAGATTTCACCCGGCACGAACTCGCCGCGCAACAGAGACCTCAAACGCGGCCAAATCGTGACATAGGGGCTATGGAGCGTAAAGCGATCGCCCCTGAAGTCAACATCGACAAGCGCCAGCATGGGTTTGGGAAAAAAGGTCACTCCAACGGAGCGCACATTGCAGGCAAGGCCGCTTCTTGCCGCGAATTCCCCGGCCAGCAAGCCTGCCAGTTCTTCCGGGCGCTGCTTCAAATACAGGCTAAGCCCCGCCAGACAAAGCACCGCCGCCAGCAATAACAACAGGAAAATCCTGTAACATATTTGAAATATTCTTATATGTCGTGATCTGCGCATGGCTTCATCCTGCCCGGCATGCTACCGCCATTTGCACCGGGGCACAAGTTACGCTACCACAGAGGCATGAAACGCCTGCTCTGGATCGGAAGCCCCTTTTTCAGTCCTGCCCTGCCCGCCTGCGGCTGGGAGTTGTGCGCGATCAATTTTGAGAACCTTGCCGTCTTTTCCTGGGCTGATCTGGTCGCCAGAGCCGGCTGGGAGCCGGATGTGCTGGTAGTTGCGGATAAAAGCCGTCCTCCCTTTGTGCTGGGCGTCGAAAATATGCCATGTCTGACGGTAGCCTACTGCGTTGATACCCACATCCACAGTTGGCTGCCCCTGTACGCGCAAGCTTTTGACCTCTGTCTGGCGAGCCTGCGGGATCATCTGCCGCTCTTTAAGAACAAGGCCCTCGGAGAAGAATGCATCCATTGGTTTCCTGCCTTTGCCAAAGACGATGACCGCCCGGGCTCCCTTGAGGAAAAATGGGACTGCCTGTTCGTGGGTACGCTCAGTGGGGATAAAACTCCAAAGCGGATGGCTTTTATGCAGGAGCTGCGCGCGCTTGTGCCGGGCCTGCACGCTGTCCGCGGCGACTACCGGCGGCTTTTTCCCACAGGGCGCGTGGCGCTCAATCACTGCGAGGCCGGGGATCTCAATTTCCGGGTCTTCGAGGCGCTGGGTTGCGGGGCCTGCCTGCTCACCCCGCGCATAGGGCACGGACTGCTCAATCTCTTTCAGGACGGCGTACACCTGGTCACCTACAACCCCGACGACGCGGAGGACGCGGCCCGCCGCATACATGAGCTGCTGGCGAATCCCCTCAAGCGATCTCTGCTGCGCACCGCCGGGCTTGCCGCCATAGACGCCGGACACAGAGCCAGGCACCGAGCCGAGGAACTCAGCCGCCTGTTGCGCGCATGGCCGCTGCCGCGCACCCTGGAGCGCAGGCAACAAGCAACCCAGGTCCGCGAACGATGGCTGCGGATCATCTATCTGCACATGGCAGAAAGCGAAACCGACCCACGGATGCGCGCTGCCTACCTCCAGGCGGCGCAAGGCGCGTTCGGCTAAAAAATCTCCCTGTTCAGCCGTCCGAAAGCTTTTTGGTGACGGGACAAAAAGCTCCGTTTCGTAAAGGAATGTTCCTGCGTACCGCTGTGTTCCACGCAAAAACTGGCGCAGCTCGCCCCGAGTGCCGCGGCTTCCGGCACCGCAAGCCCTGCGACGAGCCCTTTTATCAGCCCGGCCCGGTATGCATCGCCTGCGCCGGTGGGATCAACTACCCGCCTGGCTTTGGCAATCTCAATATCGCTTTGCCGCTCGCCATATACGCGGGATCCTTTGCCGCCCAAGGTGGTGATAAGCCACTGCACACGCCCGCACAGCGCCTTGTGCGTCAGGCCCGTGCGTTTGAGGATAAGTTCCAGTTCATAGTCATTGGTGATGCACACAAAGGCGCCGGTGAGCGCATCCGTCAGTTCGGCGCCGGAAAGGGCGGGAATTTGCTGTCCCGGATCAAAAATATACCGGATGCCATGCTTGCGGAAAAAGGCCGGCAGCCTGACCATATCCTCAAGGTTGCCCGGCCCGATGAGCGCGATATCGTTTGCGGGATCCAGACCGGGGAACGCGTACTCGCAGGGAAAACGCATGGCGGAAGGCGAAAAGGCGGTAATCTGGTTGTTGCGCTGATCCGTAATGATAAAAGCAGCGGCCGTAAACTCGTCCTTTACGATGCGTATGCCGTCGCGCGGCAGTTGCAGTTTTTTAAGCGCCGCTTCATAAAGAGCAAAGTCCTTGCCCGCCGCGCCGAGGATACGCGGCTTTTCTCCTAGCAGGGCAAGGCTGTAGGCGATGTTGCCCGCAGTGCCGCCGCGCTTGAGATCTACCCGGTCAATCAAAAAGCACACGTTCAGGATATGCAGGCGATCCGGCAACAGGTGTTCCTCAAAGGCCCCGGAGAAAGTCATAAGGCGGTCATAGGCAACCGAACCCACGACGTAAATGGACATGCCGCGCCTCTTTTGTTAGTCGGTCTTGCGCCCAAAACGGACATTTTCCCCTATCCAGCTCAAAAAACCGGCCTCGCCCCTCGCCAACGGCACAGCGACAATACAGGGCAGCTCGTAGCTGTGCAGTTCACGGATTCTCGCCGTAAACGCATCAAAACATTTTTCGGTAGTTTTGGCCAGAAAGGCGGCCTCGCCGGAAAAATGCACTTCCCCTTCCCAGCGATAAACGGATTCTATCCGCTCAATAATATTCACGCAGGCCGCAAGCCGTTCTTCCACCAGCACCTTGGCGATACGGCGCGCCTCATCCGCATCGGCGGTAGTCACATACGCCATAAGATACATAATAATTGCCTCCTCTTGACGGCATATCTCCCTTGACGGCACGTCCAGAGCCTTGCCTAAGTTACGCCAAGTATGGCATATATTTTAAGCTGGTTTGTCATTACGACAAAAAACATCTCTCTGCAACGATCCCGGCAGCGCTCATGAACAGAAAAACCTTGGCCGAGCATGTGCTCGCCGTCATGCGGCTGCGCTATCCCAATCCCAAGCCGCATTTGAACGCGGCGTCCCCTTGGCAGTTGCTGGCGGCGACCATGTTGTCCGCGCAATGCACCGATGCCAGGGTCAATGCCGTGACTCCCTCCTTCTTTGCGCGCTGGCCTGGGCCGGAAGAAAGCGCACGTGCCAGACTCGGCGAACTTGAAGAAGCCATCCGCAGCACGGGTTTTTTCCGCATGAAAGCGCGCAGCATCCTGCTGGCGGCGCAGCGGATTATGAACGCATACGGGGGACAGGTGCCCCACAGTCTCGCCGAACTCGTCACCCTGCCCGGCGTCGGCCGTAAAACAGCCAATGTTGTGTTGTGGGGGGCTTTCGGCATCAATGAGGGGCTCGCCGTGGATACGCATGTGGCCCGCATTTCCTGGCGTCTGGGTTTGACCGATGCACGGGAAGCGGACAAAATCGAACAGGACCTGCTCGCGCTTTTCCCCCCCGCGGAATGGGGAAATCTAAACCACCGCATGGTGTCTTTTGGCCGCGACGTCTGCCGGGCACGCACGCCAGGCTGCGAGCTGTGCGAGCTGCTCGCAGCCTGCCCGCGCCGGGGCGTTGATAAGTCGCGCAAAAATCGCTAACGTGATGCATGGGTAGCTGTACTGGCTGGTTTGTCCAGCATCGGGGCATGCCGTCCGATCATGTGGAAAGATATGCGTTTGCGCGGCAAGCAAGCCACTGCGAGGGTATCATGTCACAAGTAAATATCTTGCTGGAATCCGACGGCAATGAGCTTGAAATTATTGAATTTTATATTGAAGAGCAACTCTCCAACGGCAAGTCGTATTGCGGCTACTACGCCATGAATGTCGCCAAAGTCCTGGAAATCATCCGCATGCCGGAAGTCACCAGTGTCCCCAGCAAACACGACAAGGCGGTGCTCGGCACCTTCAATCTGCGCGGTCGGGTGCTCCCCCTGGTGGACTTGGCGAAATGGCTCGGCAAGGCCGCTGTGCCCAATGACGCGCCTAAAGTTATCGTGTCCGAATTCAGCGGAATCGTTACCGCCTTTCTGGTTTCCGGGGTCACGCGCATCCACCGGATCAACTGGAACCAGGTGGAACCGCCGGGACAGCATGTGCAAAGCTACTCGCGCGACAGCATAACCGGCGTGGTGCGCATTGACGAGCACATCCTCTTTATCCTGGACATGGAAAAAATTGTCTCTTCCATGGATCCGCAACATGCCAACAACCAATTACAGGCAACCCTGATGCAGATTGATACGGTGGATGCCCATAATTTCCACTTGCTTGTCGTGGATGACTCCACCTCGCTGCGCAACCTGATCAAAGACACCCTGGAAAAGGCCGGATATCAAGTCACTACAGCCTCCAACGGCAAAGCAGCCTGGGATTGCCTGCAGAAACTGAAGGCGCAGGCTCAGGAAGAAGGTCTGCCCATCACCGAAAAATTGCACATCGTGATTTCCGACATCGAAATGCCTGAAATGGACGGGCACACCCTTACCAAGCTCATCCGGGAGGACAGCGGCCTGCAAAAGTTGCCTGTTGTGCTCTTTTCCTCAATCATGACTGATGTGCTGCGCCGTAAGGGACAAAGCGCGGGGGCGGACGATCAGATTTCCAAACCCGACCTGCCCGGCCTTACAAAGCGCATGCGCGCCGTCATCGCCGCCAAGCTGGGAAAGTAATCATATTTGCAGGAGGCGATGCAGCAAAGCCGGCAAATCATCCAACGACGCTTCGGGATTCAAGCGCGCAAAGTCTTCAAGCACAATGGTCTGCACGACCGGCGTCATGGCGTCGTTTCCGGCGTGAATGCGCAGCACCAGATCTTCAAAGTTTTCCCCGTTGACGATCCGGGTTTCCTGGCTGGCGGCAATCCGCGGAAGCAAATGATCGACCGTTGCGTCTTCGCCAAACAGGTCGCGCAAGTCAAGATGGTCATTCCCCAGGTAAAAGTGGCGCACTACAGCCACATGGACCTGCCCTGCAGACGCCGGGGAATCGGCACTGCCGATGGCCGATTCTGAACCGCCCGTTGGCAGATCTCCGCCGAATCCAGAAAGCATGCTGCCGTCGCCATGGAAGGATACCGCGCGCCCGTCCGCCTCGCCCGCCATCGCAGGCTGATGCGGCGCGCCTTGCGGCACAGATCCGGCTTCCGTGCCGCGACCGGGGGCACGCAACACATCCGGCGGGCTTTCTGCTTGCAGTCCGGGCAAAATGGCGCTAAAGCCGCTGTGGGCAGCATCCGCTAAAACTGCCGCCAGTTGGCCGGTATCCGGAAGAATCCTGGCATGCGCCGCGGTGTCGAAGGAGTTCAACATGGAAGAGTCCACCCCGCTGCCTATGCCGATGGCGTAGATGGACAAACGCCGTACTTTGGCCATAATTTCCCGGCAGGCGCGCAGGGATTTGCCGGCTTCAAGCATGCCCGAGCTTACGCCGCTGCCGCCCTGAACTTTGGTCGTCAGGCTAGGGTGGGCAATGCCACCGTTATCCAGCGCCGTGGCAATAACAGCGCCTGCAGGTTCATACCACGCGCCCCTGCGGTACTGTTCAAAATTGCCGCTGGCGCTCATCCGGTAGACCGCGCCCTTGGCATCGGGCAGATTGTTTCCCGACGCGTCAAAATAATGCGGCTGTCCCGGCACGTAGTATTCCGGAAGAGTGCAGCTTACACGCCGTGCCGGACTGTCCGGAACAAACACGGCCCTGGCCTCGGACCAATTCATGCTTGAGCCAACGCGCACTTCAAACAAGCCATCCTCAGAGGCGCGGTAACGGCGCACACCGCTGTTGTTGCCCACAATAAAGCCATTCGCGTCGTAATACACCCGCCCTTTGCCGCCATAGAGAAATTCCGTGCCATTATAGATATACGCCCCGGATTTGCTGGACGCGATACTATGGGTAAAGGCGTCGTGGTAATAACAGGTAGGCCTGCCGTCGGTGATGAAAAATATCGCGTTTGAGGCCTGTTCATTCGCATGCCCCGCAAACCATGCGCCGGCCTTGTGAAAGGCCGCCTGATAGTTGGTGCCGCCACCCGCCCGCAACGCATGAATCGCCGCATAAAAAGGGTCCTCGGGCCGGGAGGCGAATTCCGTAAAATTTTCCACCGCGAAAAATGCCGTAATTTTTTCGGAAAAGCCAATCAAGCAAACCTTCAGCTGGATTTCTCGCGCGGCATACACGGCAAGTTGGGCGGCGAACTGCGCCAGGGCGCCCTTCAACTTTGCCAGTTGCGGATCAGCATGTTCCATACTGCCGGAGGTGTCTACCAAAATAGCCGCATTATGCACAATTGCGCCAGGACCTGTCTGTAGCCGCGTCTTTGCCGCCCGGGTCCCGGGTTCGAGGTAGAGTTCCTGCACCAGACGCCGGAAATCCTCCACGCTCATGGTCCGTTCCGGATTCGGCGAGGCGGGGGCGGGGGTCGAAGGCCGCGGCTCAGTGCGTGCCGCTTTGCTCCGCGTGCCCGCACCGACATATGTACGGCTCGCTTTTGTTCTGCCAGACATACATTTTCCGTTTCAACAGGCTTGTATCAGTAAAAATATTTTAAAACACGCAAAAACCACCATACTATAAAACAGCATGCCACAAAAGGCACACCACATAAATATTCTACTTTTTTACGTAACATACAAAAAGAAGGCAAGCCCCCTGCCTGCCGCCGTGGTGAGCAGAGGTGCTTACAATGATGCGTGGCCTTTTATCCCGCACCGGAGCAAAGGACGCTGCTGGATCGGAAATTGCGCAGAGTGTCGACGCGTTCCTCCGAGGGGCGCAGTATGCCCACCAGACAATAGGTGTCGGTTTTTTCATCCCGGACAAAATCCCTGACAAGGCTGAAACCCTCCACTTCCGAAGTGTTGCGCAGATGCAGGCGGGGACCGGAGCAAGGGGTTACGGACTCGCCGATCATAATATGGTTTTCATCCAGATAACGCACGTGCAGATTCTCGGACAGACGCTGACGGATGCGTTCGGCAAGCTCATCGAAATCCAGCTCTACCCTTTGGGTGAAGCGCAGCAAAAAGCCGTTCTTGATGTCGGAACTGAAAAAAAGATCGCGATCGATATGGAATTCTTCCCTCAGGATCTGGATCGCAACATCTTCAACGGTATGCGCCATCTTGCGGTATTTGAGCGAAGTATGCACGAGGTCGTATACGTCCTGGGGCAGTGGCCCGAATACCGTTGGGCGCACCACCAATATCTCCTCCCCTATGCCGACCATCAGATCCGCGGGCTGTTGCAGGGCTGGGAAGAGCAGGTTGAAATGTTCAACGATTACCCGGCGGCTGCGCTCGAGCGCTCTGTTCACAAAATCCACAATTTCATACATTTGCGTAAATGCGATCTGAAAACGCATATCCAGGTGAAAAGTTGTGGCGTTATTAAAATCCTCTTCCGGGTCCCGCACCTGCATGATTTTTTTCGAATCCAGCCTGTCGTCGTCATTAGTCAACTCCAGCCCAGGGAACATGCCCTTGATGAGCGAGGATTTTCCGGAACCCGCATCGCCGAGGATGCCGATGAGCCTGTCCGTATATTGCAGATGCCGCCTGCCTATCTGATCGCCCAGAAAGAGCAGCCGCTCCTTGCCTCGGGGGGCGAAATACAGGGCATAGATGGAATATTCCTGAATCAGACTCTGCATGGCTTACAACTTGCCCTTCAGGGCCAGGATGCGCTGCATTTCGTTCCACATGATCATCAGTCCTTCGTCCACGCCCATGCCGGGTTTCGCGAGGACCTGGATCGGCGAGGTGGCCATGGCGATATGCGCGCATACTTCCGCGGATCGGTTGGTTTCGTTGCAGCTGCCGCCAAGATACGCGCCCATGCCGTGCGCCTTGCAATACAGGACGGCTTCGATGCTGTTGTTGATGCCGCCGAGATCCGGGGTTTTGATCTGTGCCATGTGCCCCGCCTTACGGACGCAAAAATCCTGAATGTCTTCCAAAGTGTTGCACCATTCATCGGCCACGATTTCGATGGCGATGCCTTTTGTGTCGACGATCTCGCGGATGGCGCGTAAAGCATCGATCTGCGCCTCCTTGCCGCCCATGTCTACAGGGCCTTCTATGCGCAGTTTGAAAGGTTTGGCGGTATCAGCCAGCGTGCCCAGGTAATCGGCAATCTTTTCGAAATCATTGTTGAAGGCAAGGCCCAGAGTGCCGTAGACGTCACAATGCAAAACGGGCGCATAGCCGGGAAAGGGGGACAGGCTTTCAATGCGCTTACGGAGCCAGAGGATGTATCCGCGCATTTTTTCGCCTTTTTTGCCGAGCTTGTCTTCCAGATTGTTGAAAAGCCCGTGCGGCAACACGTCGACGCCTTTCATGATGATCTTGTCGGCGTTCACGTATCTGTCATCGCCCGTCTGGGCGAAAACAGGCACCGGCGCATCCGCCACTTGCGTCCCATATTCGGCCGCAATAACTTCGGCCATGAGCTTGCGCGTGCTTTTGGCCACGGCATCCAGGCAGGCCTGGGTCACGCCGTAACGGATGGCGCCATGATAGAGCCTGCCGGTGTCGGGATTGACGCCCGTATCCACTATATCGGCAAGTTCGCGAAATGAAGTGATTTCCCTGCCTTTATACAGCGGAGCGACTTTTTGCTCGATAAGCGGGATGAATTCCCTGGCCAGGAAGAGCGGATCCCTGCCGCCCGCGCCGGAATACTGCACTGCCGCGCAATCGCCGTGGGCTACGGCGCCGTCCTCCAGCACAAAGAGAACAGAAACAGCTTCGCCCGCCTGGCGCACCGCCGAAAACCCCTCGCTCATGGGGGAGCCGATATAATAGGCCCCATCGCTCTTTGCGCCGTGTTTGATGGCCTTCTGGTCATCGAAAAAGAAACCGGTTTTCCCTGGCGCGCAAATGACATCTTTGATTTTCATGGGCTCTCCTTATACCACTCCCGTTGGGCGGCCTACCAGGCAACCCTTGCTGATGGCGTAAATGTCGTCGACTATCATCTGGAAGCTGATGGGACGTTTTTCCGTCCTGGCGCGTTCTTCCAATTTTTGCCTGTGAAACGCCTTAAGTTCTCCGCTTAAGGGAAGGTTCGCCGCCTCCAGCAGGCGCACCGCTCCCTGGTTGTCGCGGGCGGGCATGGCCTTGCCGTGGTTGCATCTACTGGGCGCAAAAGGCACGTCAATAACGCCTGCGGCAAAGGCCGCCACTGCGCCTCTGGCCCAGTCGCCCTTGCCGAGTTCTTCGGTCTTTTTCAGAATGCATTCGACTTCCTGATTGATGATGTCGCTTTCCGCGACAACTTCGGGGAACTCTACCATGCTCTGGTCGCGCAGCATGGAGGTGACTTGCTTTGTTGCCTTAAGACCCGCCGCGTTGGCTTCCATGGTGGGCACGCCCATGGCTTCGTGCGGGGTTTTGACGATGACCTTGGCGGCTTTTGCCAGCACGGCCGTTGCCGCGCCCCAGGCGATAACGCCGAAAGCCCTGGGTTCATCCTGCGGAAAACCCCCCATCCATTGGTGGAAGACGGTGGTGATCCGCACATCATGGAAGCCGAAACGATCCAGGTATGTTCTGGTCATCTCCCGCAGAGAGCGGATGGCCGCTACGTCCTGGATCAAATTGCCGCACTGGCCATAGCCCACGGTGATGTCCTTGACGCCCTGAGTGGCCGCAAGCAAGCTCTCAAGCACCGCCACGGCGTTGGAAATGCAGGGAGGGACCAGGGTGCCGGTAAGCGGGCCGAAGGGTTCGCGGTTGATGGACACGCCCGCCTCTTCGTACAGGCCGATGAGCCTGTCGGCATACTGCCAGTGGGAAATGGTTTTTTCGAGGGTATGGGCCTTGGAATAGGGGATGTTGTAAGAGATGCCGCCCCCCTCATATGAGGTGAAGCCGCCGGCCACGACGATTTCCGTCAGCAGGCGCGCATCCGGGGTTCCGTGCCTGACCTGGACCGGGTTTTTGAGCGCGGAGGTGACCATGCGGCAGATATGCACCCCGTAGTTCACGGCCGGGAAACCGTTAAGCATGGAGCGGCCGCTTTCCTTGCTTTTTTCGATGCCCACTTCCGCTTCCTGATAGCGATTAAGGCGGGTATAGCTGTCGATGGTGCTGGGGAGCAGATCGGCTTCGCCTTCTGTTTCCAGGTAGTTCAGAAGTTTGGTGTGCTCCTGGTACATGGCCACCCCCGCTCTTGGCTGCGTGAGGGTAAGACCTTGCGCCTGCGCATTGTACAGTTTGTTGCCGAAGCGTTTTTCCGCCGGGATGGACTTTTGATAGGCAACAGCCTCGTCCAGGTCGACGTCCTTGCCGGTCGGCCACTGGGTGAGCACTTCCTTGCGTTCGGCAAAAAACGCGTCATCGGACAGTTTCAGATTTTTCAAATCCATGTTCGTTCTCCGTGAGAGCTTGTATATTCTGCTTCATGATGGCCAGCGCGAGTTCCGGATCTACCGTGCCGACAAGGCCCATGGCGCTGAAGATATAGCGTTTGTCCAGCAGAAAGGCCGGGGCTTTGGGAAACATGCGCCCCGCTTTTTTCATGGTGAAGACGGCATGGCGGAGAATTTCCACCGGATGCGCGCTGTTTTTGATCGCGCCGCCTATGCCGATGACGCGGGGTATTGCCGACAAATCCTTGCCGGTAAGCGTATACATCTCGCCCATGGGTGTATAGATATGTTCGAGCACGCCGCAATGCCGATCCACGGCAATTTCGACGGCGCAGCCCGCGAGTTTCTCATCAATGGCGCGTTCTTTGCTGTTTTGCGGGGCAAGGGTTTCGGGATTGGCCGCGCATTTGCGCACCCAGGCGCTGACTTCGTCCGTACTGGCGCCGCATGCTTCGGCAATGGTTTCCACGCCCGCCTCATCCAGCAGGAATCCGGCGCTGTGGCGCATGCCCAAGTCTCCTTCCACCGTGCGCTTGCTGTAGGGTTCGGGCAGTCCTTTCACCAGCACATTGCCAAGGCTGGGCGCGCCCTTGGCCATGGAATACACGTCCGTTGTGGCTCCGCCCACGTCAATGGCCAGAAATTCGCCGAGGCCGGGCGTTTTTTTCGTGCCAAGGCTCAAGAGTTCACAGCCCCTGAGCACGGCCAGAGGGGTAGGAATGATTTCGCGCTGCGCCATGCGCTGCACGCCGGCCAACCCTTTGGCGTCGATGATGCGCTCAATGAAAATGTCGCGGATGGCGCTTCGCGCCGGTTCGGTATCGAGCCTGCCGAAGACGGGCATCACGTTTTTGGTGATGAGGTATTCCTTGCCGGATCGCGCAAATATGCCTTCAAGCTCGCGGGAAGCGCTTTTATTCCCCGCCGCGATGATGGAAAAACTGCCCGGCACTTCGCAGATCAGGGCGGCATTGTTGATGATGACCTCCTTGTTGCCGCCGTCCGTGCCGCCGCAGAGCAAGATGATGTCGGGACGGGCGACGGCGATTTCCGCCTGTTCCGTCTCGGAGATCTCATAGGCATAAGTGCGGATGACTTTGGCCCCGGCGCTTTCCGCCGCCATTTTCGCGGCCTTTGAGGTCAGTTCGGGCACAAGGCCGAGGGCGATCATTGTGAGGCCGCCGCCCGCGCTGCTGCAGCACAGGAGTTCATCGTAGTCAAAATCGCCGATCTGCCTGCGCAGCGATTCCAGGGCGGTGTTAAAGCCGATCATGACGTCTGTGGCGATGGTGGTGAAGGCGTTCGCGGTGCCGAGTATCATGCCCTCGACGGCGTCTATGGCCGTCAGCTTCGTGTATGTGCTGCCGAAATCCGCAGTGAGATAACGCATCTGGATGTCTCAGGCTCCGAGCAGGTCGTTCAACTCGGCGATGGCTGTTTCCACTGTGGTGCCCGGAGGGTATACCCGTGTGAAGCCCATGCTTTTGAAACGCGTCTCCACCTCGCTAAATTCCTGCTTGCCGACCACAATGTTGCCGCCCACCAGCAGGGGGATATTCGTAAGCCCGGCCTCGTCGCATTTGGCGCGCATGCCCTGGCAGTCGATTTCGCCATGCCCATAAAGAGACGAAACCACAATGGCGTCCGCGGCGGTCTCGGTAGCTGCGGCGATGAATTCTTCCTGGGAGACCATAACGCCCAGGTTCACCACGGTGAATCCCGCTTCTTCCAGAGCGAAGGCGAGTATTTTGTTGCCTACTGCATGCACGTCAGCGCCGATAACTCCGGTTACGATGGTTTTTTTGCTCATGCACCCAGCTCCTTTTAGCTTCCTTGCATACTTTCCCTATACAGAAGAAGCGCTAAAGTGCAAATACCACATAGTGTCGCGTCAAACGACACTGCTGTGCGCAGCGCCGCCCTTGCGGCCAACGCCAAAATTGGCTACATAAAAAGCTAACGGATATTCCCTTTGCGTTGGAGGCCTTCCATGCATCGTTTGGCTTTGTTCCTTCTGGCGGGACTTGTGTTGTGCATTGGACTTGCGGGCTGCGCCACCCCCTACGGAGTGTATGCTGACAAGCGTCCGATCGAAGTGCTCAAGGATGATGTCGTACTTCGCTCAAACGTCGGCGATGCGCTCAAAGCCCAAGGCTTCACCGGCGTCAACGCGCTTACCGTGCACGCCTATTTCGGCAGGGTGTTCCTGACGGGTGAAGTGCCGGAACCGCAACGAACCAAGGTCGTACAGACAGCCAGCGCCGTGCAGGGCGTCAGCCGTGTTATCCCGCACTGGTTTACCTCTCTGAAGGCAGACGCTGAAAACGATATTGCTATCAAACTGCGCCTGGAGAAGAACCTCGTCGGCGCAGACGGCGTGACTTCAAGCCGTATCGACTACGTGGTCAACAGCGGCCGCGTGGTGCTGCTGGGTGTTGTGGACAGCGAAGCGGAGCGCGCAGCAGCCGTCAATGCCGCGCGCAGAACCTACGGTGTGCGAACCGTCACGTCATACCTGTTCATGCGCGATACGGCCCCCGCGCCGCTGCAGCCGCCCCAGACGGAAGAGAAAGCTCTTTCCGTGTAGAATGTTTACCTGGAATTTGCCTTTATTCCACAGGCGCATGCAGCGTGGTGCGGGCCACAACCGCCACGCACACAGCCGCCGCCCCTGCCTGGAGCAGACAGCGTACGCCATGGCGCAAGCTTGTGCCGGTGGTCATGGTATCGTCCAACAGTAAAACTCTTTTCCCGCGCACATCGGGATTCGCGGCAAAGCTTGCGCTCAGATCCGCGCGGCGTTCCTGCCGGCGCATCTGTGACTGAGGGCGTGTGAGCAACGTGCGCTGCAGGTACTGCGGCATCAATGGCAGTCCCAGTCCCCGTGCGAGGGGTCGCGCCATTTCCTGGCACTGGTTGCAGCCGCGCCTGCGCAATTTTGCGGGATGCTGGGGCATGGGCACCAGCGCATCGCAAGCGGGCAGTTCACGGCAAACAGAGAGCACGAGTTCTCCGAGCGCCCGCGCTACGGCCGCATTCGGCAAAAATTTCGTTTGCAGGATGAGCCGGCGCAACAAACCCTCGTGAATGCCGTAAAAGCGAAACGCCTTCCAGGGGGGCGCATCCCTGAGGCAGGCCGCACAGGGAACGGGTCCGGAAAGGGGAAGAGCCGCAGGTTCCCCGCATAAGGGGCAATACCCGGCCACTCGCCGAGGCAGGGCCATACGGCAGGCTGGACAGAAGGACATTATGCCATCGGCTGCGGCAGACGGGATAAAGGGCGCCAGGCAGGCGGCGCAACGGCGTTCATCAAGTAGCAGTCCACGCCTGAGGCGGGCCCAAAGAGCAAGCAACCCCGCGTGCAAAGGCGCAGATCGCATCAGCGTCGTCCGGAATGCTCCGCCGCCAGGGCGGCCGCCTTCACGCCCATTTCGTACAGGCGCATGCGGGCCGCATCGTCCCGCGCCAGAACCTCCGGCTGATCGTAGCCCGTGAGCTGGCAGGCGTCCATAATCCGGATACCAAAGAGATCAAAAAAATATTTCAACGTGAGCATGCTGCCTTCAAACAGTTTTTCGCCGCGCGGGCGGGCGGCCACAAGGCCGACAAGGGCGGGACGGTCCAGCGCCCGATCCGATGATTTGCCAAGCTGACGCTGACGCCGCACCCAGTACCGCTGGGCGCGGTCAATCAGACACTTGAGTTGTGCGGGCAGATGGTAGAAAAAAATGGGAGAAAGCAGGCACACCAGCGGCGCTTCCTCTATCTGGCGGAACAGGATTTCCGCATTGTCACGCCCGGCAAGCAGGCAGCCGGCGTCCGCCTCTGCCGCGCAATAGCCGCAGGCAGTGCACGGCAGCACCGAATAGTCGCGCAGGCTGGTCACTTCAGCCTTGCCTCCCGCCGCGCGCACACCCTGCACGAAAGCATGCGCCATCAAGTCCGAATTGCCGCCTGAGCGGGGACTGCACGCAAGCACGCGCATGGCGGATCTGTTCATCTGCTGTTTCCAAAAGCTCCGCAATAAGGATTGTTACGCTGCTCGTCCGCCACGGTGGTGGGCAGCCCATGCCCCGGATACAGACGCGTGTCGCCGGGCAACGTGAAGATCTGCGTCCGGATGGAACGCAACAGCGCTTCCGTATCGCTCCTGGGGAAATCCGTACGGCCCACGCCGCGGTAGAAGATCAAATCGCCCACGAATACCGCGTTTTCCGCCAGGAAAACAAAACACTGGCTTCCCGGGCTGTGGCCGGGCGTATGCAGCACCTGGCAGAGGAAGGGGCCGAAAGTGTGTTCACCCACCGGCAGGTGTGTGCTGTCAAAGGCCGGCACCCTGGGAAAGCCCCACATGCCGCCCATGCCCAGTTCAGACTCCATCAGGTACGCATCCTCCTTGGGCGTTCGGATAGGCGCGCCCGTGGCCGCGTGCAGCGCGGCATTTCCCATAATGTGGTCAAAATGCAGATGCGTGTTCAGGATAGCAATGAGAGTCAATTGTTTGCTCTTGAGGAAACGCACCACTTCCGTCGGATCGCCACCGGGATCCACAGCCAGGGCGTAAGCGTTGTCGTGCAAAACATAGCAGTTCGTTTCCAGAGGGCCGAGGTTGAAATGTTTGATAGGCATGTTTCAATCCTGCCAGAGCTGCTCAAGCAGCAGTTTTTCCAGCGGCAGACGATCTGCGTCGCCTGCTTCCGCTGGGTAGCCCAAAGTCAGGAGCGCCTGGAATTCCAGCTTTTCCTGGTCCAGGCGCAAGATGTCCATCGCCTGCGGGCTTTGATTGATGATCTCACCGATCCACAAGGCCCCAAGGCCCAGGGAGTGCGCGGCCAGCAGCATATTCTGCATACAGGCGCCTGCGCCCTGGTGATCTTTTTTTGCATCGTACATACGCGTCTTTTCCAGAAAAAGACAGATGAGCACCGTAGCGTTTTTGACAATACGCGCATATTTCGTACAGCGCGAAAGCGCGTCGGCACGCGGGTCGTCAGCCCGCAACACCAGAAAACGCCACGCCTGGTTGTTGCGCCCGCTGGGCGCCCACCGGCCCGCTTCCAGTATGCGCAGCACATCCTCTTTACGTAGCGGCGCGTCCGTATAGCGACGGATGCTGCGCCGCGATCGGATTGCTTCAAGTACCTGGTTATGCTCTGCCATATGCCGGCTCCTTGTGTTGCCCGGAAGCTGTTTCGAAAACATTCTAACCTTGTCTTCAGGCTCTTTTCAAGTCCCCCTTTCCGATGCTATAGCCCCCACATGGAATATTCCGCCAGCAGCAAAGCGGGCTTGCACCGCCATGACCTTATTGAGCTTGAGCCGCTCCTGTGCAAAGGCTTCGCGCGTTTTTTCGCTTTTGGCTCCCATGGGCTGTATTTCCCCCGCGAAAACATCCCGCATGAGCCCAAGTGGCTGCCACGCGAACGCAAGCTTCTTATTCCCCTTGCCTTTGACGGCCGGGTGCTCGGCGTTTTCATGGCCGGAGGCGTTGCCGCCAAGGGCATACGCCCCTTGCTGCCCGCACTGCCCGGCATCGTGGAGCTTTGTCTTGAAAATCTGCTTCTGCATAAACGCGCCTGCCGCGACAGCCTGACAGAGCTTGTCACCCGCGAGGCATTGCTCGCCCGCGCCGTCAGCGAACTGGAACAAGGCAGGCGGCAACACGCTGAAACTTTTGAGAGCCGCGAACCCTCATTGCCTCCCCAGCGGGGCAGCATGGGACTTATCGTTTTGCGCTACGCCGGGATGACGGAACTCGCCGCCCGGCATGGCCACGCCTTTGCCGACACGCTGCGCAAGGAGCTGGCGGCGGCCTTGCTGACCCACTGCCCGCAAGGCGTGTTGGCGGCGCGTTGCGGGGAAAACGAATTCGCGCTGCTGCTGCACGAATCCGCGGCCCGAACCGCCTGCGAACGCATCAGCGCCGCCCTGCTGCACAACCTGAGCGGCTTTTCCTGCGCCAGCCCCCTGACGCAACAACGTATCCGCCCCCGTCTGAGCATAGGCTATGCCGTGTACCCGCAAGATATTGAAGGTGAATATTTCCAGCAGTCCTATGAGGAACAGACCGCCCTGCTGCTGGCCAAGGCGCGCCTTGCGAGCCGTATCGCGGAAGAACGCGCCCACAATGCGCCGGAGCAGAACGCGCTCATGGCCTATGCCTATATCGTGCATGAAGGCGGCATTATCCGCGAGCTGCTCCCCCTTTCCCGCATGGTGGTCAGCCTGGGATTGGATGCAGGCGCCCAGCCGGGACTGTACTTTTCCATCTGGCCGCCCGCCACGCCGGACATCCCGAATCCGCCCTGCAAGGGTGAGCTCATGCTGCTGAATATGTATAACGATGCATCCCTCGCGGAACTTACCCTGCTTGATGACCCCGCCAACATGCCTGAACCCGGCGATAGACTGCGCCTGATTACCGACATGCCGAGATCGTTTGCCGGCTGGATACGGGATATGCCCACCCCTGCTCAGCCTGCCGGAGAAGCGGCGCCCGACGGACACGGTTTGCTCTCGCCCCAGGCTTTCCAGGCCCGCCTTGCTGCCACGGACGAAAGCAGCTTCTGCCTTGCCCTGCTGCGTATCGCTCCCGGCGTGGAACATCGGCTTCAGGATCAGGAAACTGTGTCCCGCATCGCCGCCGTATGCCGCACTCATGCGCATCCGGACTTTGCGGCATGCTACGGCGCGCAGAGCTTGCTCCTTTTCCATGCCGGAAGCACGGCCGAAACCCTTGCCGGGCAGTACAGCGCCGCCCTGCGGGAACTGGATATCAAGATCGCTGTTGGCCTTGCCTCCTTTCCATATCTGCATTTCCAGCGCGGCGAAATTATCCGGTGTTGTTCCAAAGCCCTGGAACTCGCCAAGCTGCTTCCCGCGCCCCATGTGGGACTCTTCGGCTCCCTGGCAATGAACATCAGCGCCGACAAGCACTACAGCAAAGGCGAACTTTTCAAGGCCATTGAAGAATACGAATGGGCGCTGCTCGCGGACAGGAACAATGCCAACGTCTGGAACTCCCTGGGATTCTGCATGGCCTCCCTGTCCCGCCATCATGAGGCGCAACGCTATTTCTCCGAGGCTTTAAAGCGTAATCCCCACGACACCGTGGCGCTCTACAACCTTGGCATGGTCTGCCTCAACCTCGGCAAACATTCAGCCGCCAGGCGCTATTTCAAGGCCTGTCTCAAGCACGGGCCGGATCATGTCTTCGCGCATATCCGCCTGGGACAGATGGCTGCCAAGGCGGGCCGTCTCACCGCCGCCCGACGCTGTTACCTGCAAGCCGCCGAACGCGAGGAAAGCGCCGGCCTGGCCCATCGCCTGCTCGCCCGCCTGGCTCTGCGCAAAAATAACGCCGCGCAGGCCCGGGAACACCTGCACAAAGCCCTGCGGCATAATCCGCAGGATGCCCCGGCCATGCACATGCTGGCCAAACTCTACCTTGATTGCGGCGAAGACCCTTCAATTGCCGAAATGCTGGCCCGCCAGAGCGCCATCCTCATGCCGGAACTGTCCGCTGCATGGCAGGAACTGGGCAGAGCCCTTGCAGCGCAGGGCAGGGAAACGGAAGCGGCCGCCGCGCGGGCGCGCGCGGTACGGACATAATTGCGTGCAACTTGGCGTCAGTTGTTGAGATCAGCCAGGAGCTGCTCCCGTACCGCGCGAAAGACCGGAAACAGGGGCAAATCTTCAATCAGACGCTGTAAATGGCCTTCCTGGGCCAGTCGCCTGCGGCTGAAGGCAAAGCGCAGATCGTACTGCCAGGTGCCGAGCAGGACGCGAAAATCGTTCACGCTGCGTAAATCGGCGTAGGCGGCCACGCGCCGCGCCAGGGCGTCTTCCAGTATTTTGGGGGTATAGAGCTCCGGATCATCCTTGACCGCAAGGAGCACAGTGGAGGAACGCGGCTCGCCGGAAGCAAGATGCGCGGCGAAGACCCGGCAGATGTCCAGCTTGTCGGCATCGCGCACCACATCGGCGATCAGTTGTATTGGCGGCGGGAGCTTCGGAGGCAGGCAATAGCGGTTGTGCAGAACAAGCGCGCTTTGCACCAGGCGGCGCAGTGTTGGACTCTCCTCCTTGAGGGCTGCTTCGGCTTTCAGGACTTTGACCCCGAAATGTCCGTGGTTGACCGAGCTTGCATCGCGGAAGGTCCGCCAGCGATAAAATTGTGGAAAGCGCGCCACATCGTGGTATAGGGCAGCGAGCAGCGCTGCCCGCTGCAACAGGGGAAAAGGCAGGGGCAGGCAAGCAGCAGCGGCCGCAAACTCCCCGCTGTCCGCCAGCCGCCCGGCATGCTCAAATACTCGTATGCTGTGCTCATATTTGAGCCGCAAAGGGGTGCTGTCCTCCTGTTCACGCGCCAGAAAACTCTCGAAAAAAGTCGTAAAAAAAATTTTGTGGGAGGAAATATCCTGCATGTGCCACTCCTCGCGGAATTGTAGCGCCGCAACGGGCAGAACGCAACAAGGAGCAGCTTGAGAGCGCGCAATCCTTCTGGTACATTTGCCCCCGGAGCATGCTCATGTCCGAATTTGTCCATTTGCACTGCCATACGGAGTACAGCCTGCTGGACGGCGCCATCCGTATCAGGGACCTGTGCTCCCGCGCCAAGGATTTCGGCATGCCCGCGGCTGCTGTTACCGATCATGGCAATATGCACGGAGCCGCGGAGTTTTACCAGGCGTGCAGGGATTTCGGCCTCAAGCCCATTATCGGCTGCGAGGTGTACGTGTGCCATGACCACACGGACAAGGAGTCGAACATGGCGCGGCGGCTGCACCATCTGGTGTTGCTCGCGCAGGACAGGGCGGGCTATCAGAACCTGCTCAAGCTGGTCACGCAGGCTTGTCTGAAAGGTTTTTATTACCATCCCCGTGTGGACAAGGAACTTTTGCGGAAGCATTCCGAAGGAATCATTGCGCTTTCCGCCTGTATGACGGGTGAAATTCCACGCGCGCTCATGCACAGCGGCATGGAGGAGGGCATCCGCCTTGCCGGGGAATACAGCGCAATCTATCCGCAGCGCTTTTATCTAGAACTGCAGTCTAATGGCCTGAAAGAACAGGAAATAATTAACGCCAGGCTGATGGAGCTGGCGCAGCGCGCCGCTTTGCCCCTTGTGGCGACCAATGACTGCCATTACCTGGATACCGGCGATGTGGAAGCCCACGACATTCTGCTCTGCATTCAGACCCAGGCCAAGGTGGACGACCCAAAGCGCATGCGTTTTGAAACCAGGGAGCTGTATTACAAGAGCAGCGAGGAAATGGAACGGGCCTTTGTCCACGCGCCCGAGGCTATTGCCAATACGATGCGCATTGCGGATCAATGTTCCCTGGAACTGAGTTTTGGCAAGAGCGTTTTTCCCGTCTACGCTCTGCCGCAGGACGTAACTCCGGAAGACGAATTCCGGCGTCTGGCTCAGGAAGGTCTGGAAAAACGCCTGGAACAGCATCCGGACAGAGAGGCTCTTGACCACGAGCTGTACCGCGAGCGCCTGGCCTGGGAACTTCAGGTGATCTGCGAAAAGAAATTCGCGGATTATTTCCTCATTGTGCAGGATTTCATCAACTGGGCCAAGAAAAACGGTATTCCCGTCGGACCCGGGCGCGGCTCCGTGGCGGGTTCCCTGGTGGCCTGGGCCTTGCGCATCACCAATCTCGACCCCATTCCGTACAAGCTTTTCTTTGAACGCTTTTTGAACAACGAACGCCCCTCCCATCCCGATATCGACGTGGATTTTTGCGAACGCCGCAGGCCAGAGGTGATGCGCTATGTCGCCGAAAAATACGGCATGGATGCCGTCGCGCAGATCACCACCTTCGGAACGATGAAGGCCAAGGCTGTGGTGCGGGATGTCGGCCGGGCGCTGGGCTTTTCTTTTGCCGAAACGGACAAAATAGCCAAGCTCGTGCCGGAAGACCTGAAAATGACCATTGCCAGGGCGCTGGAGGCGGCGCCCGAGCTTGCGGACTTGTATGCAACAGATCCAAAGGTGGCCCGCCTGCTGGATATTGCCAGGCGGCTCGAAGGGCTTGCGCGCCATGCCTCTACCCACGCCGCCGGAGTGGTGATCGCCGACGGGCCCATGGATGAATACCTGCCGCTTTACAGAGGGAAAAAGGGCGAAATAGTCACCCAGTTCGACATGCATATGGTAGAGAAGATCGGGCTGGTGAAATTCGACTTTCTCGGCCTGCGCACCATGACCCTCATCCAGGATATTTTGGACGCCATTGCCCGACAGGGAAGGGAAGCCCCGAATCTGGACGCTGTGCCGCTGACGGATCCCGCCGTCTATGATATCTATGCCAAAGGCGACACTGACGGCATCTTTCAGGTGGAAAGCTCGGGCATGCGCCAGTATTTACGCAAGCTCAAGCCCAACTGCTTTGAAGATATCATTGCCATGGTGGCCCTGTACCGCCCGGGACCGATGAACATGGTGGAGGATTTCATCAAGCGCAAGCATGGCGCTGATGGCGATGAGCCTATCACCTATCCGCTGCCGGTTCTTGAGGATTGCCTGCGCGATACCTACGGCGTCATCGTCTACCAGGAACAGGTGATGCAGATCGCCCAGCTTGTGGCCGGGTACACCCTTGGACAGGCGGACATTCTGCGCCGCGCCATGGGCAAGAAGGACGCCAAGGCCATGAGCCAGGAGCGTTCACGCTTTGTGGCCGGGGCCGGGGCCAAGGGTATTGGTGAAAAAAAAGCCAATGAAATTTTCGATTTGATGGAAAGATTTGCGGAATACGGCTTCAACAAGTCCCATGCCGCGGCCTATGCGCTTATTTCCTACCACACCGCCTACCTGAAGGCGCACTTCAAGGTCGAATTCATGGCCGCCCTGCTGAGCTCGGAAATGGGCAACCAGGATAAGCTGCTCAAGTACGTGGCCGCCTGCAAGGACATGGGCATCGTGGTGGTGCCGCCTTCGGTCAACCGCAGCCTGCGGGAATTCTCCGCACACGGCGGACAGGTGATCTTTGGCCTTGGCGGCATCAAGAACGCGGGCAGCGAAGCCATCAATGCCATCGTCGAAGCCCGCGAGGCAGGCGGAGAATTCACCTCCTTGCTTGATCTCGCGCTACGCGTCAATTTGCGCAAGGTCACCAGGCGCGTGCTTGAAGCGCTTGTCAAAGGCGGGGCCTGCGACTGCTTCGGCATTACGCGCGCGGCTTTGCTCGCAGGCCTGGATATCGTTGTGGCCCGCGCCCAGAAACGCGCGAAGGAAAAGTCCTCCAACCAGGCTTCTCTGTTGTCCATGGGGCCTGCCGTGCAGGAGACGCCCCTTGGCGGCCTGGGCTTCGCCTGTGAGGCGCAGAATATTCCCGAAATGGAGGCAGCCCAGTTGCTGCATCTGGAAAAGGAAGCGCTCGGCTTTTTTTTGACCAGCCACCCTCTGCAGCCGTATAGGCGTGAAATGGATCGTCTCGGCCTGACTCCCCTGGAAGAGGCGCGCGAGCTCCACCCGGGTTCGGAAATCCGCTGCGCCGTGCTGGTCACGGATGTTAAGGAAGTGCTTACAAAATCCAAGGGAGAACGCATGGGTTTTGTGAGCGTGGAAGACTTGAGCTCCCGCGCGGAGATTACCTTTTTTCCGCGCACGTACATGGAGGCGCGTGATATCCTGAAATCGGAGGAAGCTCTTGAAATCACGGCGCGGCTGGACAGTCGCGGGGAGGCTTTTGATCCTGAAGAGGACGAAGAGGAAGGAGCGCGAGAGATCAAACTTATAGGGCAGAGCGCGCGGCTGCTGTCCGCAGCCTGTGCCGACAGCAGCATGCGCTTGAGCATAGAAATTCCCGCCACGCATCTGGATGCGGAACACATGCGCAGCCTGGCTCTGGTGCTGGCGAATCACCCGGGCTTTGTGGAAGTGCAGGCGCAGGTGCTGGTGGATGCACACCTGTGCACTATGCGCTTTTCACCCCAATACCGTGTACAGCCCGGGCCGGCTTTGGAAAAGGAACTTCAGCAATGGGCGAAGTGACGAAAAAGGTATGGCGCCTCGCTGTGCGTTCGGAATTTTCGGCGGGCCATGCCCTGCGCCGTTACCAGGGCAAGTGCGAGACCTTGCACGGGCACAATTTTTCCGTGGAAATGGTAGTGGAAGGCGGCAGCTTGCAGGAGGATGCGGAACTGCTGGTAGATTTTACAGTGCTCAAAACCCGGTTGAACAAGGTGCTGGAGTATCTGGATCACCGCGTGCTCAATGAAACCGCGCCCTTTGACACGATCAACCCCTCTTCGGAAAACTTGGCCAGGCATATATGGCAGCGTCTTGCGCAGGCCATGGAAGAGCCCGGCGTGCGTTTGCACAGTGTCACTGTTGGCGAGAAGGCGGGCCAATCAGCCACGTATATGGAAAAGGAAAACACAACATGAAACAGGATTGGCGATAATGCGCTGTACAAAAGAATATGCGAGGGTGTTTGCGTTTGTGCTGGCCTTGCTGGCGCTTTTTGGCGGCCTGAGCGCCTGCTCGAAAGAAGAAATCCGCAGAACGCTGCCCGCAGAACGGAGTTTTTAGCATGCGTGCCGTCAGTATTGCCGGTTTTAAAAATTCAGGAAAAACCACGCTCACGGGGCTTCTGGCAGCCGCCCTGGAACGGCGTGGCCTTAAGGTGGCCATCGCCAAGCACGCGCATTCGGGCCTTGACAAGCCAGATACCGACAGCGCGCGCCTGCGCGCGCCAGGACGCGCCGTACTGGCGCTTTCTGACGAGGAATGCGCGATATTTTACGGGGAAAAACGTTTTTTGGCGGACATGATTCCCCTGCTTCAGGCGGATATGTTGCTCGTGGAAGGCGGCAAAAATCTGGGCTGGCTGCCGCGTATCCTGTGCCTGCGCGCACCGGGCGAGGCCGAAACGGACGAGCGCGAAAGGCTGGATAAGGGTCTGGCCTTCGCTGTGTGGGGCAGAACGGCCTCGCCGGGGCTGCCGTATTTCCCCGGAGGACCGGGCGTTGTGGACGAAGCGCTGGAGGCGCTTGCGACCCTGGCGCAGGAAAAATCCTTCATGCTGCCCGGCCTGGACTGTTCGGCCTGCGGACGGGAGAACTGCGCGGCGCTGGCCGCTGAAATCGTGGCCGGAGCGGCCAATACGGAGGACTGCGCAGCCTTGCGCCCGGAAGCGGAAATACGCATCAACGGGCATCCATTGGCGCTGAACGCCTTTGTCTCGCGCGTCGTGGCAGGCGCATTGCGCGGCATGCTTCGCGAAATGAAAGGTTTTGCCCCCGGTGAACTCAACTTGAAGATGCAGATATAATACTATTTTTTTGGCATAATTATTTTTTGCATTGCAGGCATGGAGATTTGAAGATACGCTGACTTTTTGCAATTTTTTTTGGATTGGCATTCTTGCGCACTTTAAGCTGTAATCAGGAGGTTTTTCATGCGGTTGATGCTTATTGGCACTTTGGTCCTGGCGCTTATGGGGAGCGTCCCCGCCCAGGCGGCGCAGACCATCAAAATCGGCTTTCCTATCGAGTTGACCGGCGAGATTCCCAAGGTAGGCGAAGGAACGCGGTACGCGGCTGAATTAATGAAAGAGGAAATCAACGCCAAAGGCGGCCTTGAAATCGGCGGGAAAAAGTATCCTCTTGAGTTTATCTATGAAGATAATGAGGCCAAGCCTGAACTCGCGGTTACCGTGACCTTGAAGCTTATTGAGCGCGATCGGGTCGTGGCTATCGTTGGTCCGCAGTCTTCCCGTCAGGCTGTGCCTGCGGGCGGCGTTGCGGACGAGCACGAAACCCCCATGATCTCCCCCTGGTCCACCAACCCGGAGACGACCAAGGGCCGTCCCTGGGTCTTTCGCGCAGCCTTCCTCGATCCCTTCCAGGCCCCGGTGGCGGCCAACTTTGCCATGAAGACCTTCAACGCCAAAAAAGCCGCGGTATTCTTTGAAATCTCCAACGACTACTCAAAAGGCCTTGCCGATTACTTCAAGCTGACCTGGGAAAAGCTCAATGGTCCCGGTTCCATTGTGGCCTTTGAATCCCACGGCCCCAAGGATCAGGATTTTTCGGCCCAATTGACCAAAATCAACGCCGCCAAGCCCGACTTCATTTTCCTGCCTGAAAACTACAGCTTCGCCGCATTGATCGTCAAACAAGCCCGCGACCTTGGCTACAAGGGACCTTTCATGGGCGCGGACGCCTGGGGTTCCGCCGAACTTATGACCTTGTGCGGCAAGGACTGTATAGGCCAGTACTTTAGCACCCATTACGCCGCCGCCGGCGCCAAGGGCGCCACCAAGGCCTTTATCGACAGATATCAGGCCAAGTACGGGTATGTGCCCGATGACGTGGCCGCCCTGACCTGGGATGCCCTCGGCATAGTCCTGCAGGCCATTAAAAATGGCGGCAAGGTCGAGACTGATGTCCGCAAAATGCGCAAGCTCATCAGGGACAATATGGCCAAGATAGAATCTTTTGAGGGCATCACCGGCGCGATGAGCTTCGACGCGGAAGGCGATCCCATCAAGTGCGCCGTGGTGGTGAAGATCGACGACAAGGGCGAATTTACCTTTGCTGAATCCGTTTGTCCGAAATAACTGATGGAATTTGTTCTACAAAACATTGTCAATGCGTTGCAGTGGGGGAGTTTCTACGCCCTCATCGCCTTGGGCTATACCCTGGTGTATGGGGTCTTGCAGTTGATTAACTTCGCCCACGGCGACGTATTCATGGTAGGGGCCTACATCGCTTTTTTCGTCTCCACGGCGCTTTTGGCCGGGGGGGATCTGAGCAATGTCCAGACGCTGGCTCTGACCATCCCCCTGACCATGCTGCTGACTTCCTGCGTGGGAGTGACGCTGGAGCGCATAGCCTACCGTCCTTTGCGGCGTAAGGGCGCGCATCGCCTCTATGTGGTGATCACCGCCCTGATGTGCGGGCTTGTGCTGGAAAACGGCAATCTGGCCCTTCTTGGCGCAAGCCGCCGCACGCTGCCGGAAATGCTCGACAAGGTGGTGCACAATATCGGCGGCATTGCGGTGACCAACCTGAAGGTAGGGGTTATTTTCACGGCATTGCTGGTGTTCGTGGTCTTGCAGTACATTGTGACGCGCACTCGGATGGGCATGGCCATGCGTGCGGTTTCCTGGGACAAGTTTGCCCTGCCGCTGATGGGCATCGCCCTCGATCGCGTCATCGTGTTCACCTTTATGATGGGTTCAGGCATCGCTGGTTTGGGCGGCATGCTCTTTGCCATGTCATACCCGGTGCTTGACCCTTACATGGGGGCCATGGTCGGCTGGAAGGCCTTCATCGCGGCGGTTGTCGGCGGTATCGGGGATATCCGCGGGGCTTTTGTGGGCGGTTTTTTGCTGGCCTTTGTGGAAATCATGGTGGCGGCCTTTTTGCCGTCCACCTTTCGCGATCTCTTTGCCTTCACCATTCTGTTGCTGATCATGTGGCAGCGGCCGACAGGCATCTTCGGCGTGCCGCAGACGACGAAAATTTAGAGCAGAATACCATTGAAAACGTTCAGCTGCTCTGGCGACGCGAAGCGGCGCCCGCCGCGCAGGCGTAGACGAAATGTATGTTCGCCGTCAACGCCGAAGCGAGCGTTTCAACGTCAAATTGCCTTAGGGCAAGGGATGGCGCCGTGCAACGCTACACGCTGAATATCCTCCTTGCTCTGTCCTGCGCGGGTCTTGTGGCGGCGGCGTATTGCGGCCTGCTGGACAGTTATGTGCTGACGGTGCTCATGTTTATGGGCATTAACATTATATTCGCCGCCAGCCTGAACCTGGTCAACGGATACATGGGGGAGTTCTCCTGCGGGCATGCGGGCTTCATGTGCGTGGGCGCGTATGTTGGCTCCGTGCTGTCGGTCATCTGCTTCAGTTCCAACAAGATTCTCGGGGACGCCTTGCTGCCGCCGGAATTTGCGCCTTTGGTCTTCCCGTGGATCCTGCTTGCGTCCGGTCTTGCGGCGGCCTTTTTCGGGCTGCTGGTGGCCCTGCCCTCCTTCCGCACGCGGGGCGACTATCTGGCCATCATCACCATCGCCGCGAACTATATCATCATCTCTTTGGTGGAGAACATCGACATCATCGGCGGTCCGCGCGGGCTTTCCGGCATGAAGCGGACCATGAACGCCATGCGCGATGTGGCGGACATCCCCTGGATGCTTATCTGGGTTCTTATTGGAATGTTCGTGTCCCTGACGCTTCTGCGGCGGCTGGTAAGCTCCACCTACGGCAAGGGCATTCCGGCCATATGCCAGAACGAGGTGGCTGCCGAAATCATGGGAGTGAACACTGACCGGGTGAAGATTGTGGCCTTTATGGTGTCTTCGGGGCTGGCCGGCGTGGCGGGCGCCCTGTATGCCCATGTCTTTGGCTATGTGAATGCCCAGGCTTTCAATATCCTCAAATCCACCGAGGGCATGGTCATGGTGTATCTGGGCGGCATGGGTTCGCTTTCGGGATCGGTGCTTGCGGCC